>ERZ761596.13-NODE-13-length-66539-cov-6.286761_pt1 | contig 66539 bp, 63 predicted proteins | sample MGYA00512166_ERZ761596 | MGnify/ENA primary metagenome ERZ761596 (study PRJEB28899, sample SAMN03785556) | bioreactor sludge metagenome | biome: EBPR Sludge; feature: EBPR Bioreactor; material: 0.22µm filtered reactor supernatant | place: Saint Lucia: Queensland...
CCTTCGGCATGTTCCTGCACGAGGGTGGCCACGACGAAGGCCTCGGCCCTTGCCTCGAACACCTGCCCGAAGACCAGGGTTTGGAAGGGGAGCCCGGCACCAATGTCTGCTAAGCGCGGGTCGATTGGGAGGGTGTTGTCCATGCCCCTTCTACACAAAATGGTGGCCTTCTGTCCACACTTGCTGCGATGTTTTCGTGTAGCGTTGCTCCATGAAGCCCGAGCAAAATCCACAGTTCCAGTCGGGTAGTCGGTGGCGACTTGCGTACCGCGCGAGCGTCATCAGCATTCTGGGCAGGGAAGCTCCGCAAGTGCTGTCGCACGGGACGCAGTTCTACAACGTGGACAGGTGGACCGTGCGCGTGCTCGTGAAGCGCATGTGTGAGTGGGCGAAAGCGAATCCGGGTGTCGCTGTAACACGCACCGAGATTGCGCAGTGGGTGCATGAGGCCAACGACACGCCGATCCCGAAGCGACGCATCGTGATTGCGGCGGCCCCTGCAAAGATATCCCTCAAAGTAGCCCTCGCCTTGGCAGGTGGTGGGTGCCATGAGGCGTTCCACACGAAGTATTCCTGCCGACGTTCGCTAACCATCGCAGAGGTTTGCAACGTCATCATCCCACGGTGGGCGCAGGTAGCGGACTGGTCGAAGCTCTACAAGCTCCTCCAGGAGTGGAACAACATCGTGGAGGACATTCGCATTGAGCGGAGGGGCAACGAGGACTATCCAGGCGTCCTCCAGCAACTCCATAACTTGCAGGACTTCATCCTCGCACAAGAGCGGGCGTCCATGGCCAAGGCCACCAAGGAGATGACGGAGGACACCCTACAAATTGTCACCGGCACATTTCGCGATCTTGGCCTGGGCTACGACACGGTAGACCAGGCGGCAGCCCTGGCATCGTATCAGGAGCGCAATCGCGAGGCGTACGAGATGGTGGAGATCGGGCCGTTGCGCCCACACCTTGATGAGTCCATCGCCCTGTCAAACAAGGATGACCTTGGCTGTCTTCGGATTGCGATGGACGTGTTGGTGGAACTGTCCAGGCTTCTGGATCCGAATGAGATGGAGGAGGCCGGAAACGGGGGTCGGCCGTGCTGTCCGAAGTGCCAGGCGCCTGGGAAGGACCTTGTGGTGAGGCCACTGTCCGACGGCCACGGCGGGAAGGTTGACGGCAAAGGTGTCGTCACCTGCACGAAATGCGGGTGGCAGGACATTATTGACCTCCAAGAGGGATCCGGCACAGGCTCCATCGTTGACCCCGATGACGTGGTCAACTGGGAGGACACCCCCCAAAGTCTTGGGGACGTCGATGGGGGGGATTCGGATAAGGAGGAGAACGGGAAGGATCTGGATGGGAAGGATCTGGATGGGACGGATCCAGATGAGGTGGGTGGCAAGGGTGTGGAGGGGTCTAAGCCTACGGAGGATTCAGACGGGAAGTCGGTCCCACGGGCCGGTGGGCACGAGTGGGACCCAGAGCGCGCAAAAGCCTGGGAGGTGATTGCCGAAAACCTCCTTGACGTGGCCCTGGATGAGCAGGCGGCGGGGCTGATGGACATAAGCTCGGCTCTCGGGGCCGCGTTCCAGCACATTCGGGACGCGGAGCAAGGGGGGCTGGAAGAGGATGAGCGACCTTGGCGACCGTGGTCCACGGACTACGACATCGTGCAGCGCGTCGAACCTTCTGATCATGGGAAGGAAAACGACGACATCCGGTCCAAGCTGCTCGTAGACTCTGTACGAGCCGAGGTGGCGTACCTGCGCACGAAGCTCCGGATCCTAGTCCGTTCTGTAGAGCAGCAGTCTACAGCCCACGGTCTACGTCACGGACGTGGGCTATCAGAACGGATGTTGGTAGACTCCGTGGCATCGTTGCGCGCAGGCACAATGCCGCAGCGGGCCTACTACGACATTGGAGAGCGGATTGACACAAGCCTGGCCGCTGTGGTGGTGATTGACCAGTCCGGATCAATGGGCTTTTCCAAAAAGAAACTACAAAATGCGGCTCGGTGCCTCATTGCACTAACGGAGCCCCTGGACTCCATTGGCAGTGCCGTAATGGTGGCCGGGTTTCGGGACGGGTATGCGAACGAAGATGGGGTGGATTGGAGTGATGCGCGTGCCCTAGGGTGTCACCGATATGAAGGTGTCTGCTATGACATCTTCAAAGGCTTTGACGAGCGGTTCATCGCAGCGCGATGGCGCTTTGCAAATACTCGAGGTTGCGGCAGCACACCGATGGCTGATGGCGTGCAGTTCGGACTGGACGCCTTGTCAGGGAGGCAAGAAGCCCACAGGGCTCTGTTTGTCATCACAGACGGGGAACCGAATTCTGGTGACAATGCAGTCATCCGCCATCAAATCAAACTTGCAGAGGCGGCCCGCGTCAACGTGATCGGAGTGGGCATCGGCAAGGACTCCATCGGCGTGATGACGCTTTTCCCCAACCATGTTTGGACAGCACGGATCGGGGACATGCCCATCAAGCTAGTTGAAAAGCTCACGGAAATCCTTGATTTCCGTGGTATTGGGCGTGGTCGCCCGCTACGCAAAACCTTGTGACCCCGGAATTGGTGTAGGGGGGGCTATGACCATCGAAAACCGCCCTGCATGCCGCCTATGCGGCCACCGTGATGACTGGCTTGGGGATCATCTGGTAGAGACGCACGCGCTGTCCGTCAAGGATTACCTGGGGCAGTATCCGAATGCACCGCTTGCGTCGGAGGCCATTGCCAAGGTTGTGGCATCCAGACTTCCTGACACCAGTGCTCTCGCGCACCCACCTCCGCCAAACACACTGTCCATATTGTTTGGCGGGGTCTCTGTACCTATAAACTCGGATGTGCCCGAAGAATCGTGTCTCCCCCTGCCAGCGGACTATCGGATTCCGCAACATGGGGCCCTGGCTGACGACGTGGCGACCACGGCCATCTTCCTGCGAAACAGACGGTCAACGTACATCTCTGGGCCACAAGGGACAGGGAAGGACGCAGTGATCCATGCCTGGTCCGCACTCACCCGGTCACCGGGCCTGATGTTCCAGGTGGAGCCTGGTGCTGACATTCGAGCCTGGTTCTTCTCACACGAGTTCAACGAAAAGGGCACCTTCTGGAAAGAGGGTGACCTGCTCACGGCGCTGCGAGAGGGCTACCAAACGAAGTCCGGGCGCCGCATCCCGTATATCATCCTGATTACGGACTTCGACCGTGCCACAAAGGAGCAGGCCGAAAGCCTACGGCTCGTCCTTGACTCGATTGCAGGTCGAATCAAGGGGCCGGGAGGCGTCACATACACGGTGTTTCCAGGAACACAGATCGTCGTCACGGCAAACACAACGGGCGGAGGGGACGCGAGCGGCCGGTATGTCTCGGCCAACATCATCGACTCATCCATCATGGACAGATTCGAGCGAGCCATCAAGTTCCACATGATGGACTGGCGAGATGAGGAGGTGGTCGTCCGGGCGAAGTTTCCTGTGCTTGTGGAACGATGCCCTGCTGTCTTCACGCAGGTCGGACGAGCAACGGAGGCTCTTCGCGTCGCCATAGCGTCCGAGAGCATCTACGCCGAGTTCTCTCACCGAGCCTTGTGCTCCTGGCTCGGGGCCGCCACGGATATCGTGACGACGTGCGACGATGTGCCCGATGACTTGCTAAAGCGTGCCTTTCGGGTCATCGAGGACAAGATGCCCGACATCCAGACCGCGTCGGATGTCTTAACCTGCGTAGGGACATACATACAGGGCGGGCTGTTCCCGTCCAATGGTGCTAAGAAGAAGTGATAGACGGCCTATAGTCCCCGCACTGCAACAGCGAGGATTACGGGATGTCTGCATCACGATCTACACGAGTGGCCGAACGATTCCTTACCCGCCTGGCCTACGACGAGGGCGAGCGGTCACCCTACGGCTACGACCCTGGCAGCGTGGGGCCTTTTGTGCCCACCGTGGGTCAAGGATCGCAGGTCCCGTTCCCGCGCGACCACCAGGGCAAGCCCGTAGCTCCTCCCGACCTGGGGCTCTTGGAGATCCCTGGCTACGAGTGGCATGACACGTCCAAGGCGTTCCACCAGGTCATGTCCAAGAGCGCCGCGAGCACGGGACTTCACCAGGCGGCCGACATCATCACCCGGGCCAACGACATGCTCGGCGATGCCGTGGAGCTGCTCAACGGCCGCAACCGCGGCCCTTCCCTGGCCGACGACTACCCCGAGGCCATCAAGGTCGTGCGCACCCTAGAGGACGCGACACGAGAGCTTGAGCGGGCCGCTGGCGTGCTCCGTCATGCGGGTCGTGGAAGGACTGCCTCGCATGGAATCGACCTTGCTCGGGAGATGCGCACGCTTCGCAACAACATGCACCAACACCAAGTGCGCGAGAACCATGAAGTGCTTAGCATGGTGATAAGCGAGTTTATGGACAATCAGTTTGACGTGGTCCGCGCGAAGATAGAGGGGGACCGTGGGTGGCTGAACGTGGTGGGGGAGATCATCGACGAAGCTCCTGACACATGGCGCTCGCGTGCCGAGGTGGAAGCCTTGTTTGACAAGATGTTCAACGTAGACGGCCAGATTTCTGGCGCGGCCCCACGGTGGAAGTTCTCGATGGGTGGCTTCTAAGGTCACGGCCTCACCGCTTCGTTGAAAGCAGCGTCATACGACTCTGGTATCTACAAGCTCATGGAGAGGGCACACGCAGAGATCAAGGAGGCGTACCCCGAGACCGACGACGAGCACATCCTCAAGGTCGTCGGCCCATGGTTCGCCGGAACCTTGTTCTCGGACAAGATTCCGAAATCCCGCTTCGCCCCGGATGGTGGGAGGAAGCTCCTCCGCATCCTGAACTCGCTACACTAGCGCACGAACCGGTAGACCGCCGCTCGCTTGTTGCCCGTCGCCCGAGCCCCCGGTGCAGGGACGATGATCCCGTCAGCCTGCATGCGGCGGAAGCGGCGGTAGAAATTCTTCGCGTCGTATGCCTGGCCCTTCACGGCCTCGTAGACCACTCGCAGGTCGGTCGCCGTGAAGGTGTCGGGCACCAGGTCGAAGGCGATGGGGGAGTAGTCGATGCGACCCCGGATGCGTTCCACCGCCTTGGCAATGATCTTGCCGTGGTCGAAGGCGAGAGGCCGACCCGCGTCCAGAAGCTCCTGCACGGGCACCCATTTGGCTTGTGCTGCGTCGTCGCCCGCCACCACGAGTGCGGCGAGGCTGGAGCGCACGAGGGCGAAGTAGGCCACGGTGATGGTGCGGGTGCGGGGATCCCGGTACGGAGCCCCGAACGTGTAGAGCTGCTCGAGGTAGCACGAGCCCTTGGGTAGGCCCGTCTCCTCTTCCAGCTCGCGCTCCGCGGCCTCATAGATGTCCTCGCCCTGATCCTTCTTGGCGTCGCCCACGTCTACGAAGCCACCGGGCAGCGCCCAGTAGCCACGGAACGGGTGACCGTCGCGTTGGATGAGGAGGACGTGTAGGATGGAGTCGACGATGGTGAAGATCACCAGGTCGGCGGTCACGGACGGGCGGGGGTAGTCCTTCACCTCGTAGGCGGCCAGGAACTCCTCTTCCGTCATGTCCGCTGCGTCGTGATGGCCGAGCTTGCCGCTCTTGTCGAGCGCGAAGCTGGAGGTGGCGTAGTCGGTGGGTCCAGTGAGCATATCGCTGGATACCCCGAGTGCTTTGTATGCCGCGAGCAGGGGGTTGGGCTTGGAGGGCATCTACTTCATCCTGATGGTGGAGACCTTATCGCCGCGCACGAATGCCACTCGACCCCCGTACTTCACAAGGCGCATGTCACCGCCGAGAACCTTGTCCTCGACAACCTTGATCTTTCCTGGCGCATTGACGCTCCAGACTTCGAGCTTCTCATCCTCTGTCAGGTGCACACAAATGCCGCTGTCCAGGACGATGAAGTTCATACCCGCCAGCGGGACATCCTGAACGGTGGTCGCGCGCTTGTAGGTGGTGAACGACTCGTCGAACACGAACGTGAGCCGGTCATAGCCCGTAGGCTTCGACTTCAAGGTGCCGACCACCATAAGCACGCGACCGTCGCACTTGGCGTCAACGATCTTGTACGCTTCCAACTCTGGAATGCGTGTCTGGAAGGACGCGCCAGAGCGGGGGTACACGGACACGAAGATGGAGCCGAGCATGTCCTGGACGACCGCCCCATCGAAGAGACGGGACGAGTGCTCAAGCACTTGCGTCACGACCTTGGGGGTTGGAATGATCTGCCCACTCATCTCGTGGAGGATGACCTCAATCACGCGGTCCGTACTGCGGACGTAGATGCGCCCTTCGTGCCCCCTCACGTCATCAGCACGCAGCGTCACAGGGATGGCCTGCTGTGTCGTGGCATTGTAGAGACGGAGATCCGGGCCGTCCGTCCAAGCCACGATGACGTGCCCTTGCTTGGGGGAGAACCCGATGGCCTGCACATGAGTGGGGCCGAGGGCAGGATGGTCGTTGACCCACACACCGCTGCGCATCCACGCGACGCGCGTCCCATTGGACTCGGTGAAGCCGAGAAGCATGTCCCGGTAGGTGTGCACCTCATCGATGTCGAGAGCCGCCCCACCCATGACGATGCGCGAAGCGACGGCGACCGCGACGAATGAACCAGGATCTGACGGAGGTGCCACACGCTTGCCGTCCTGAAGTACCGCCTTGAACCAGGCCAGATAGCCAGGCGGGATCACGGTGTTGGGATACACAACCTTGGGCACGCTCACGTCGGCGTCGAAGACCGAGAGGCCAGCCTTCATGCGAGCCTCGAGCCCATGCACGGTCGGATGCTTTCCCTTGAACGGGTGGATGCAGGTGAACATCTGGTAGGCGATGCAGGCGAAGGAGAACCAGTCAGACCCTTCCGTAAAGGCGTGGCCTTGCACGGACCAGTCCCGCACGGACGGCATGATGGCCGTCGCGGGGTAGCTCTTGGTCTGGTAGCTGTCCACGTCGATGCCGTACACGTCGTCGAACGCCTTGTTGACGAGGTAGTTCAGCTCATTGAGGTCGACAATCAACACGCCAGCCTTGTGCGTGTGGTCGACAAGGGCCTGGAGTCGCTGGATGAGCTTGAGCATCATCGAGTGGTCGATGCCCTCTCGCTCGCGAAACGCCCGAGTGATGACCTGGCACATGGGAAGGGTGTCGCGCACGAACCGCATCGTGTAGCCGATAGGGTGGTGCTTCACCGGGTCGAGCAGTACGATCTCCGGCTTGATTATGTTCGGTTCTGTCAGCACCGCCAGCTCGGTGATCTTCCCCGCGGGTAGCGCCCGCTTTGGGTCGATGTATATCTTGTACGCAGTCCCCCCGCGGGTGTACACATGGCCTTCACCACCACTGGCAACGAAGTCTTTCTGCGTGAGGGTGATGTCGCCCTGGCCTAGGACAGTGACTTTCATGGTCGACCCATGGCCGTGGTGGTGGGTGGCTGAACGTCGCCGATGTAGATGGCAGCCACCGAGAAGTCGTCGTCATGGACCCAGCCACGCTTGGCCGCCTCTTTGAAGAAGAACCGACACCGACGAACGATGAAGTCCCCTACGAAGCTCTTGATGTTGAGCATCTCCTTCACGATTTCCGTGCAGGGGACATGCTCGCGCAGGTCCGAGGTGGCGCCTGGACGGTGGAAAGACATTGCGCCGTCCGAGAGGAGGAGCACCACGTCGTAGTCCAGCACGGCGAACGACGTGGTGAAAGGAGACACGTCCGCGTCCTCGATTTCATGTTCATCGACGGCGACCGTGATGCCGTCGTCGATGCGGGTCACCCGATGAACACCTCCGAATTCCACGAGGTACTGCGTGCGGCGTGCGGGGTCGAGGTCGTAGCTCGCATATCGGGGAGCCCCCGAAGGGAACTCTGAAAGGAACAGGGTGTAGCCGCCACCACGCTTCCTGCCGACGATGATGCCGTCGCCGGTCATGAACGCCTCGATGTCGAGACCGTCCTTGGTCGGACCCGCCGTCAGGATGGTGGCATCCAAGCAGGATGTCGGGAGACGAAATGCAGACAGGTGTGCATGGGCTTCACGCACGGCCTCACCAGGTCCACGGGTCGAAGCGAGGCGGCACAGGAGCCTGGCCCCGATGTCGGTGTGCTTCGAGGTCGAGCACCCATCAGCCAAGGCTACGTGACCATCCGCGCAGACGGTGGCGTAGTCCTGGCAGACGCGATGGGTTTGCCCCATCGCAAAATAGACGTCGGAGTTCATGGAGTGGCCCAGGTGGGGAAGCCCCGTGGGAGTTTCGGACTCCCACGGGTTGGGAGATCAGAAGGTCAAGGCCTGACTCGGCCCACCGGTTCCGAGCGACTGGCTCTGGCTCGAGATGCTCTTGCTCACGAACTGCGCGAGCCGGGCGAGGGTCTTCTCGTCCGCCTTGTCCAGTTCGATGTACTGCGTGAACCCCGCCTCCTGCGCGAAGGTCTGGAGCTTGCCCGCCACGTACGAATCGGTGACGTTGACACCGATGAGGATGGTGACCAGCGACTCCAGGCACTCGGTGCGAAGCGCCTGGTCGATGGACTTCTTCACTGCAGCAGCGTTCCGGTGCTTCCCGGTGTTGTTGTCCCCGTCGGTGATGACGAAGATGATGCCGTTGACCGTGTACTCCTTGTCGACACGAGGCGACCGGGCGCAAGCGGAGACGATCTCCTTGAGGGCCTTCTCCTCCTGCCTGTAGAAGCTCCCCACCGAGCCGGAGCGATCGGCGATGATCCCGACGAGGGTGTACTCGGAGTCCTGGAGGTTGGAGATGTCCACGGCGGTGAAGCCGAACGTGGACTGGATAGACCCGGAGGGGTCAGCGGCGTACTTGGGCATGGGAATCTCCTGCGGAGCAGGGTGGTTGGGTTGCCCCCGTGAGGGGGCGGGAAGATCAGGCCAGGAAGTCGACGGAGGTGGTGGTCCTCATGCCCTTGGCGACCAGGTCGTTGACGAAGGCCGTGCCGAGGAAGTCGAAGCCACCGACGTTGCTGGAGGTGTCGGTGATGAGGATGAGCTTCTCGATGTACTTGGGATCGGAGAATGCCGCTGCGATGTCTCGGCCGCTGTTGGCGACGCAGTGGCTCAGGGCTTCACCCGTGAGGGCGATGTCCGAAGCCTCCTCCAGGGTCTGGATGAGCCGGGTGTTGATCTGGGTGGAGGGGTCACCCGGATCGGGCACCTCGGCCGCGACGCCGGAGAAGTGCTCCGTCCAGGGGTTGTTGCCCTTGGCGACGTAGTTGACGCGGCCGAACTCCTCCCGCTCCCAGGTGCGCAGGGCTCGGTCGAGGACCGGGACGATGCTCGCGCCCCACGAACCGACGCGGCAGTGCTCCGTCCAGACGATGTGCGGGTAGCGGCCACGGGCGGCCAGCGCCTCGAGGTAGCCGAAGGACCCCTTGCCCGTGGGGCCGCCCTTGTGCAGCATGTCGGGCAAATAGGTGGTGTACGCCTCCTCGGTGGGGCTCATGCCGAACTGGTTGGGGTTCGACCCGCCCACGGTGTAGGCGACGATCCGACGGCCATCGGGGTGGATCCCGAGGCAGGTGAAGGGGGCGGGCTCGGCCCCGTCCGACACGCGCTTCCACCAGCGGGGGCGCTCGATGCCGATGGTCTGGTGCATGTCCAGGGTGACGCTGATGTCGTCGATGCGGCTACCCAGCCGGGTGATCATGGTAGCCAGCCGATCCATGTCGGCGTCGGCACCGGGGACGACGAGGGCCCCCTTGTTGCCATAGCCGTCGTCGGCGATGCAGAAGTCGTTCTGTGGGTCCACGATGAGGAGGTGGAGGATGCGGGTCATGAGGTACCTCGATGAAGGTGGCGCGTTACGCCAGTGGGAGACTGATCTTCCTACGCAGGAAGGGGTTGACTACTTGAAGCAGGCTATGTCGGAAGGATGTTGGTGAGGATGCCAGCGGACACGAGACCTCCGCGGCTGCCCAGGCTCGGGCAGTTCGGGTTCCACTTGTGCCGGGTGGCCCGTTCGATGCGCTTGGCCGCGAGCAACACGGCCTTCACGTCGTCGGGTGCGATGCCGTTGAAGTTGAGAGCCGAGCGCCCCCGCTGGCAGATGCTCTCGACGGTAGATTCAGGCGCGTTGTCGTCGAACAGGAGCGCGCCGAAGGTGACCTCACCGGCAACCGTGCGGCTCAGGAACCGGCTCACCCGTTCGATGAGTCCGACGGTGACGTACTCGTCGTCGGGACCGATGGTGCTGTAGACGGGGTAGCCGCGCACCCCGAGGTAGTTGACGATCTCGTTCTGGTCGTTGTGCTGATCCCCGTTGGACCAGAGGTCGGCCGAAGGCGTCGCGGAGATGATCCGCTCGTAGGCTTCGACGGCGTTGAGGCGACGACCGAGCGCGCGGGCGAGCTGGTACACCTCGCCCTTGGAGAGCATCGAGATGGGGTTGGTGTCGACCTCCCCGTCGCCGCCCTTCTGGTAGAAGCGGAGCCACGAGTCCTCACACTCGTTGCCGGTGCCGTGGCGAATGCCGCCGCCGGTCAGCCGGTTGGCCGCACGCCCCCACGGGGCCCGGAGGGTCGAGCGGATGCTGCCCAGGATGGTCGGGTCGTTCTTGACCCGGGCATCGATCTCGGCCATGTCGTAGCCGGCCGCCTTCATCGCCGCCGCCATGTCGGTCAGGAGGCGCGTGAACAGCGGGGTGCCGTCGAAGTTGATGAGGGGCTCACCGAGGGTGCCCGCTAGACCTTGCGCCCGAGCGAGGGCGTCGGGGTTGCTGTTGATCCCGAGGAAGATCAGGGTCGTCTTGCCACGCCCGAGGGCGAGGTGGAGGAGACCCGCCACCACGGCGGAGTCGATGCCGCCGGACAGGTCCAGCTCGGCACGGACCGCCCCGGCCTGGATGTGAAAGGCCCGGATTGCGGCGACGCGCTCATCGATGAGCGCGTCGCGGAGAAGGACAGGCATTGGAGACTCCTACAGGGAGAGGACTACGAGAGAGGGGGTTGACCCTGAACGGGTTAGTGGAGGGCGGCTTCGGCGATTGCATCCGCCCGCTGGCGGTAGCACTCGTCCCGCATCCGCTGCGTCTCGGGCGAGAGGGCCAGGGGGCCGATGTTGGGGTTGTTGGCGAACTCGAACACGTCGCGAGCGGTGTACCGGATCGCAGCGGGGACGACATCGGCACCCGAGAGGAGGGTGGCGGGAACGGGCGGCTTCCAGTTCTCGCCGCGCTGAGCGACGTAGCCGCACGGCCCCTGGTATCCGTTCATGCTGATGTGCGGGCGCCAGAGGACGATGTCGCCGGGGAGGGACTCCTTGGCTGCGCCGGGCTCATCGCCCATCTTCTGGCGGCCTACGATAGAATTGCAGAGCTTGTAGACGGCGGCCACGGTGTCCCGGCCGAAGTGGGGCCACGGCGGCTTGACGAGGAAGTTCCCGTAGCCGTAGCCTTGCCGACTGGCGGGGACGCCCATCACGTTGCGGAGCACCTCGAACCGGTCGGTCTTGACATCGTCCCACCCGGACTCGAGGATGTAGTAGGGGTCGAGCCCCTTCTCACGGGCCATCGCCACGGTCGAGAGGTACTGGCTCTCGATGGCGTGCTCCGCGTCGAAGCGGATGGCCGAATCCCGACCGGGCACGTCCGCCATCGAGCGGAGGGCCGCAGGAACACCCTCGCCCAGCGTCGTGAACGTGTCGGGGAGGTAGGAGATGAACCCGGGGACCCGGTCGCGCATCGCGGTGAAGGCCGGGTAGCTGGACCCGAATCTTTGGATGTGCTCATGTCCCATCGTGCCGATGGGGATCATGTCGAGCGTCCGCGCGCCGTAGACGTTCGACGTGCGCATGATGCCCGCGTCACGGATGGCCCGGAGGGCGATGAGGTGCTGCCCCATGCAGGAGGCGGCGCGCAGGCCGACCTCGATGATCCGGTTGGGGTCGCCGCCGACGCGCTTCACGAGGTCCACGGCACGCTTGTAGACGGCGTTGTAGTAGTCCTGCTCGCGTACAGTGATCACGGGGACAGGGTGGCCGATGGACTCGAGCGTCTCGATCGTGATCTGCTTCTCCTCCTCGCAGGAGGCGTTCTCCACCATCTCCGCGAGCTTGTCGGGGGTGAGAAGAGCGCAGGTCGCGATCTGGATGCGTCGGTTGATCTGGAGGACGATGGGCTCCATGACCGAGGGGAGGATGGACGGCCCGGTCACCGAGAAGATAGGCTCCCTCTCGAAGAACCACGACCCTTGCGGGATTGCGGTGACGTTCACCAGGTCGGCCATTCGAGCCGCAGCTCGGACCCCGGCTCCCAGGCTGTACCCGTGCGTGTCGAGCCACTCGATGTCGTCGTCCATCTCGGGTCCAGGCTGCGGAAGCCGGTCGAGGATGAACTTCTCGATGTCCAGGGGGACGCACTGCCACCCGCCCCTGCGGTGCGACCCGTAGAAGGTCTCGGGCCGGAGGGGGAATCCCGCCTCGGCCATCGAGAACTTGTAGCCGTCGGACGCGAGGATGGATGTGATGATCGAAGAGGGGAGCATTTGCGGCTCCTTATGGGTTCGGGGTGTCATCTGTGACACTACCTACCCCACTTTGACACAGCCTGAACGAGTCGTCGGAAAGAATTGTGGTGGGGGGCCGGTCAGATGACCCGAAACCATGAGTAATTCTATGGGTCTACGGGCGGTGAAATTTCTTTCGGCCGGTCGTGATGGCCTTGGTGCCGCTGTGACCCACCGCTCTGCTGCCAAATCGGCGAGACTATAAGCAGCGCCCCAACAATCATGCAGTCGTCTTTACTCTACAGCAAGACAGGTGCTATTCTGGGGCAATCGCAAAGGAAGGTTCATGGATGCACCCGCTGGACATAGATGGTGTCGGGAATGCCTGCAATTCCTGACGGATGAGAACTTCAAGTACCCCACGGCTCTATGTCATCCGCACTGGCTCCAGCACAACAGGGCGAAGAGTAGGGCCCGTGCCGCGGCAAACCCTGGTTACGATGCAGAGCGGAATAGGAAGTGGCGGGCCAAAAACCCTGACAAGGTCAAGGAGCGGAACCTCGAGAACGCAAAGTTACAAAAGGCAAAAGGCTACCCTGCCGTCAAAGCATGGCGCGAAGCCAATCAAGAACGTGTGCGACGTTACGACAATGCCTATGGAAAGAAGTGGCGCGAGGAGAATCCAGAGAAGTTTGCGGCGCAACGGCATCGCAAACGAGCCCGGAAAGCCGCTGCTCCTGGCCAACACAACTACAAGGAGTTGCTTGCACTCACGGAGAGGTTCAATGGGCAGTGCATCTATTGCCCCCGACCCGGCCACCACATGGGACCACATTGTCCCGTTTTGGCGAGGCGGGTCTAACTTCTCATGGAACCTGGCTCCGGCCTGTCGTAGCTGCAATAGCCGCAAGCAACTGAAAGACGTAGAGGATTTCCTCCTGCAATGCCCACAAGCGTCAACCGAAGGCACGCAGTACTTGAGGGACGCAGTCACCAAGGGGCTTAACCTTGTGGATCCCGAGCGATATGTCAAGAATCGCTATGAGAAGGTATCCATAGAATCGTTGTGGGATGAAGTACGCCGAGTGTATGCACGCGATGGAATCGTTACGGGCTCGGGTCTGCGGGACTCAGCATATAGCTACGGCACCTACATCCGCCGCATCGGATCCTGTCGCGTAATGAACGAGAAACTCCACGGTAGTCTGGTGGACGGAAGGAGCTTCAGCAAACGATGGTCACAATCATAGCAGGCATAATTGGTAGTGGGAAAAGCACGCTGGCCGATGAACTGGCCAAAGCGATCGGACCCCACACTCTGCTTCTCACCGAGCCAGATGAAGTGGGGGGTCGTAATCCCTACCTAGCAGACTTCTATGGGGACAAGGAGAGGTGGGCACTTACACTTCAGGTGCATCTACTCGGTCTACGGTATCGCCAACATCAAGCTGCGCAGTGGCACTTTATGAACTCAGGAGGACACGCGCTGCTTGACTCCTCATTTTATTCGGACACCTGCTTCGCCCGCATGATGCACCGCACGGGGGAGATATCGACTCGGGAGTTCGAGACGTATCGGGTCATCTACCAGGCGATGACAGCGAGCGTCCTGCTTCCGAGCGTCTGCGTGAGGATGCAGGTCGACCCGATGGTGGCGGCCGAGCGCATTCGTAGTCGAGCGTCGAAGCGGGACGGGCGCAAGTCGGAGCTTGTCATCGACCACGGCTACCTTCAGGCGTTGGACCAGGAGATCGACGTGACGGTTAGCGTCCTTCGGTCGCAGGGTGTTCGCGTTATCAACCTCCCCTGGGACGCCAACCAGACGACGGAGCAAGCTCGTGCTGCCGATGTGGCGTGGCTCGCCAAGGAAATCTGCGAGACGCGCCCGCCCGACCTGTTTCTTCAACATCATCGTCGAGTGATTGGATGAGCCACCACGACGAAGTAGTGGTGGAAATCGTCATTCGTCGGGAGAAGGAGACGGGGAGGGTTTCCTCGGAGCACCGACTGAAGGACGAGTCCGCCCACGAGATTGTCGCGGCCTGGCCGTCCGGTGGGTTGGAACAGGTGGCCTTCGCCATTCTTGCGGAAGCCGTGCGCAGGGAGGCGTTGCTGGACGTGATTTTGCACATGAGCCATCACCAGGCGGAATGGGCAAAGGCGAGCGAGTCCGAGCGGGAAGCCATCACAAACAGGTTGACACAAGCAGTGAAAGAGAGCATGAATGGAACCATCGGTCGCTTGGCCGGGTCTGCCACACGTGCTGCGCTTGACCTCGTCACCTCCTCTTCCTAAATTCCATGAGGGCATAGACACATCCCGATTTGGGGTAGTGGGCCTCATGAGCAAGTACCAACGCACCCCATCAGGAACACCAATGACCCTGCTCCACACCCTCCAAGCCAGCCTACGAGTGCGGTGGGACAGCAAGCTCCCCAAGCTCTTGGACCGAGCGAGGAACTTTGCTTCTGCGGCAAGTGGGCGCCTAATGCAAGAGGGCCCCATCAAGATCGACAAGGCGCTGCGAGAGGCGTACATCGCTGGCTATCGCGAAGGCTACTGGGAGGGCGTCATTGATGTCGTGGAGTGTGGGACTGCGGAAGGGTCCCCCATCGAAGACGAGCGGCTCTCCATTCACTAGGCGTTGATTCGTCTATCAGCCCTCCGTGGTGAGGAGGGCGGGATGCCTGACAAGGTAGCACGGGCCGACGTAGCCCACCTACGACAGACCACGCAGTTTACTTGCTGTGCTACGTCAATCACGTCTGCCCTGCACGCCCTCGGCAAGAAGTACACCGAAGACGACGTGAACAAGGTGCTTGGGGCATCGCCGATGGCGGGTGCCACGTGGGAAGCAATGCTTGCCACGGTGCAGTACTTCGGGTGCCGTGGAACGCTTGTCGTTCCGGCTACGCCTCGGATGCTCAAGGAGTGGACTGACCAGGGCATCCCCGTCGTCATCGCTTGGAATCCCGAGGGGCGCCCGTGGTCCCATGCCTCGACGGTCTTCGACGTGACCGAGGATGAGAACGGAAAGCTCACCGTCTACGTGATGGATTCCAACATTCCGAATCCGGACGAGACCGTGCGGGTGATGGACGCGGACACGTTCTGCCAGAAGTGGGGCGAGAAGGTGTCCGACACGCTGATCGTCCGTCGTCCTGCAATGGCGGTGACGCTTGAGGTGTCGCAGGCGGGTCGTCAGATGGTGGCGAGCACACAGGAGACCGCTACACCCCTTCCCCCGTGGGATTGGAAGCCGTGGGCGAAGGTCGTGGCTGACTGGTTCGAGGAGAACGTCGGAGATCGCCCGAAGGTGTCGGTGACGGCCGTCACGTGGAGCGGCCCTACCCCCTACTACGACGTTAGTTTCATCCTCCCTGCGGGTCAGGAGTCGACGAGTGCCTACCGTCGTTGGGTGAACGACGACAAGGTGATCCGACGATGGCGCTCGTTCAAGAAGCGGTGGGCACGGTGGGGGCTCACCACAACCAATAGTGGGGATACGGGCTTCCGCCTCACGGATGGCACCTTCGTCAAGGTCATGGCGCTGGGGTTTGGGAGTAACCCCAGCGCGGTCAAGGTGGCCGCTGCACATGACCTACGGCCTGGCGAATTTGAGGTCGGCGATAGAGTTCGCGCCACGGGGAACATGTCGGTGCATATGGGTGTGGGCCAACGGAGGGATGTGACCAACCCGTCTGGATGGGGGCCAGACTTCACTCCCCTGCCGACTACAGGAAAGGTAGTCAAGGTAGACGCCTCTGGTGCGTTCAAGGGATGGCCTCGGGTCATGTGGGATGATGGGGATGGAGAGCCGAAGGTCGTCCATCCGGCCAACCTCCTGCACATGTCCCCCTCTCGCCGCCAAGAAGTGATTGAGAACCGCCTCAAGACCGCAAGCATGCAGAGGCACTGCGCCATCTATCTTGCCTCGGACGGGAACTGGTATCTCGAGCTAGGCGAGCACGAACACGATGAATATGAGGACTCTGTCACCTACGGTCCATTCGCAACACAAAGGGCCGCTGAGAAGCATCTAGACCAGTTCTCGAACCCCGGTGGAATCGACGAGGACGACAGCGGGGACAGACGAGCCCCGACACGGAGTCCAAACGGCTCCCCTATCCGGAAGCCATCAAGTGGGGGCCGATGGGCTTCAGATGCCTTCGACTGGCGGGAGCTGGGCAAAGACCTGCGCGAGGCGCTGGCCCGTACTCCCGTCCCACCGAAGATGGTGACGGGGGAAGAGTACACGGGCGGTGTGCGCATCTATATCCAGTTCAATGAGGGCTACCAATACAGTCGTCGTTGGAGCACCGACAGACTCTTCACTACCATCAACACTATGGCCAACAGACACGGACTCAAGAAAAGATCGGGCATCTTCATCGCTCCCGATGGGCGGCTTGTGGAAATCGTGGCCATGTCAGTTGGCGGTGACGGGCTTCCTACCGAGCGGCTGGCCTCAACGACTCATTCCGAAGGAGCGCCGATGCGCACCATGATTCAACGAGTGGCCGACGCCCATGAGGCGAAGGCTCTCAAGAAGATCAAGATCAACCCCGATGACCTGTCAATGAAGCCGCGCCTGGGTCCGGAATACACCACGACCCGCCGACCGGGCGGGCCGATGCACACCCGACAGGACGACTTCGATATGGGTCGTTCCAAGCACCGCAAGCACAAGAAGCCTTGGGGAGACGAGTAACCATGTCTGCACACACCACTGCGAAGTTCCCGAAGGGCGTCCCCATGACCGTAGAGGAAGTGGCGGCCGTCGTGGGAGACGAGTTCCGAGAGATGAACGAGAACCCGCCGCCGTCCGTCGTGAAGGTGCGTGAGGAGATGGAGGGGAAGACTGCCACGCGCAAGCGCCTCACCTGGCAGCGCCAGGCTTCCGATGTGACGTTCGAGGTGACTTCAACTGGCTACGATCTTCCCAACCGTTCCTCCTTGACCGTCAAGGAGATCCTCATGCTGTTCGGGACCAACAAGAACCTGGACGTCAGGCTGGACCCGAGGGACAGGGACAAGGTGCTTGTGACGGGTGACAGGCACATCATCGAGCGGATCATGGCTTCCCTGGACCAGATGGGGAAGGGCGGATTCGACTCCAAGCCGATCAAGACCGCAGCGAGCACGGGCGGACTCTACGGCTACCCCAAGGGCATCCAGCGGTCGGCCGAGACGGCCTCACGCAAGCTTGCTCGTCATGCCATCCGAGTCGCCAAGCGCATCTTCGCCAAGGATGCGAACGTGGTGCCCTTCCTCCAGATGCATGCCAAGCGAGAGAAGTCGTCGGCGGCTCGTGTGCTCCTGGCTGCGATGCAGGAAGTGGGGCCGAAGCTGGCGTCAATCCGTACTGCGTCTGGACCTGAGCGTCGGATGATGACTGTACGAGAGCAGGCTGATGCCAAGCATGCGCTCCGAAACCACAAGGGGAACACCATCCTCGGTACGAACTACGTGATCGGGAAGCCCTACAAGCTCAATGGAGACACGTACATCATCTACGACTCGGAGCGGGTAGGCAGCGACATCCACCTGATTCTTGTATCCATGGACGGGAAGGCGATCGTCACTGGAATCTCCGCGGGGCTGCACAACGTGACCCTGTGGGATGTCCCGCGCACATGGGACGAGATCAAGAAGGATGAGGAGCTGGCGACTCTGTACGCGCAGTATGTCTTCGGCTTGCTTCACGACGAGCTTCCAGAGAGCAAGCGGATCCGTGACCACGCGGACAAGGCGCTCAAGGAGAATCAGTTCAACCAGTGGGGGGTCTCTCTCTTCTCCTGGCCACAGGCGCGGAAGGTATACGAGGACATGGTTGACGAGCGCAAGCTCGACTCGAGGCTCATTGAGTCTTCCGACCATAGTCAGCGGTCAGCAGCGGCGATGGACTACGGGCTCTACGGCTTCCGGGCGAAGACGGCCGATCTAGGCCTTGATGCCTGCAAGGAAGTTCGTGCGATGGCGGGTCGGATCACGGCAGATATCCACCGTCGCAAGGCGGATCTCCACGACAAGCTCACGGGATTTTGGAGCGAGCATTCCAAGCAGGCGAAGTGCGCCTATGCGCGGATGCTCATGGCCTGCTACCCCGATGCCTCGATGAAGTACGCGACCCGAGGCATCACGGGGTCTATGCTCCCGGGCACCAACCGCTTCGTGCACACGTCATCGAACCTGCGTGCGGACAGTGGGGTGATTCGGCTGGCGAGTGCGCTCCCGTCCGAGTTCAAGGCGTTCCGTGACCAGGTGCGCGCAAAGGCAGCTTCTGAGGGAGTGGACCCTACGCATGTCAAGTTCGCACTAAGCGACTACCGGGATGTTCATGTGGCTGCGTTCCTCAACGAGGACGGCAAGACTCGGGATGTTGACGGTGTGGCGAAGCTCACGGCGCAGTTCCACGATGTCGCGGTCGCGCACGTGGACGTGGGGTTCACGGGCCTCTACGAGTCTGGCCCCCCGATGACTGTTCTTGCTTCGGGCGACTGGATTGAGTGGGAGGACTAGTCTCGCAGTCCCTCACTTGCAGGAATTGAGATGGGACATCCCTCTGTTAGGGGTGTACAAGACCGTGCTGCCTTCTGGTAGAAGGCCGTGGCAAATGTAGCAAATGCTGTCCACCATAGCCGTGATCTCAAGGCTCTTGCGTGCAGGGGCGGGGCTTGCTGCTGCCCCCTCCAGGTCGTCCATGATGTCCTTGAGGTCATGGGCTGCCGTGTGCTTTTTCGATGGGGTTGGGGTCGTCGAAGTGCGGGAAAGTGCAGCACTTGCTTCTGAAAACGCCATGAGCTGATGGGTCTGGCATGAGCCCGCGACGGGGCAACTTGCACAGATGGGTTCTGATTGCCGGAACCCCCCGAAGCATCGCGACTTGGAGACCCCTATCGTACGAATGTAGGCATCGTCGCAGTAGGTGTCGGGAAGAATAGAGTGGTACACCGGGACTCCGGCCGAGTCATCGGCCCATGGCGATGGAACCGGAGCAACAGGAGCCACGGGTGCGGCGGGAGCAACAGGAGCCACGGGTGCGGCAGGAGCAACAGGAGCCACGGGTGCGACAGGAGCAGATGGGGCCGACGCCCATTCTGTTTTGGATGCTTGTGCGACACCCTCTGCAGTTAGAGCCCACATCCCCCGCTTGCTTTTCGGCATCAAGAGCCCGCCAGGACGGAGGATCTGTGTAGCCGCGAAGTTGATGTTGTTGCGTGCTTTGACGATGTCGTCAGGCTCGTAGCCCAACGACGCAAGCACAGCAGCAACGACCTCCTTGTTGTCCACGTCGACGCCTGCCAAGTGATTGGAGAGGCGACCCATAGAAACAAGGATGTGGTGTTTTACCTGCTTCGGTGTAGGTGTAGGCATGCCTACACCTACACGGTCTATCACGCAGATGCCTCGGCATGCACGTCCAAATCCACACCGAAATAGTCGCCCTCGGACAACACTGCGGCACCCGACCTCGTGAGCCAGAAGCACTCGGCATCCCCTCGCCCGATGGCCTTGATGCGGCCAGCCTTGACCAGGGCGTCGAGGAGGGGCTTCGGGATGGACTCTCCGAGGCCACCATCGGTGGCGGCCTCGGAGTCATTGATGGCCGACTCCATGTCCAGTCGCGTGGAGTACGGGTTGGCCTGCAGGTAGGCAAACACGCGGAGAGCCTTCTTCGCGATGGAGCCGTGAGTCGAGAGGGTGCCGCGAAGGTTGCCGAGGAGCGAGACGGCATGGTTCCGGCTCGTGCCTTCCAGGGTGGCGATCTCTCCAGAGGTGGCCCCGTCGACGTAGCTGCGGAGAAGGCGGGCGTTGCGCTCTGCGCTCGGTCGCCCGCTGCGCTGGATGACGGCTGCGGCCCGCTCGAACCCTCGGTTGAAGGACATCGTGTGGATCATCTCGTCCTCGAAATTCCCCCCGGCCACGTCCAGAAGCGGCATGGACATCCCAGAGGATGAGGCAAACGCTCCTTCGCCGTCGTCCCCTTCGATGAGGTAGATCGCCGTGGCCGATCCAGGAATGCTGCGGCTGACGACATCATCATCGTTGTCCTGCCGGAGGTCCTTCTCCGTCCGGGCACCCTTGAACCCACGGGTCTGCGCGTCTCGACCCTCGTCCCGCCACATCGAGAGCGCGGCGTTGTACACCCACTGCTTGATGTCGCAGAAGGCCGGCGGACGACCCGTCACGATGCGCTTGCGAAGGCCGTTGCGGCGGATGATGGCCGTCAGGTAGTGCTGGATCAGGTCATCCAACTCACCGAACTGAACCGACCGGGGGCACTTGCGGGCCAAGGCCGCCGAGAGCCGACCCATGTAGTCCGCGTTCACATGGTGCTCCACCCATCGGTTCGTGAGGTTCTTGTCCGAAAACACCGGGCGAACCTCAACGGCCAGCTCCAGGCCCGCCATGGTGAGAGACCAGGAGTCCCCCGACCTCACGACGAGCCCTTCCGCCCGAAGGGCCTCCAGAGCCTCCAGGAGGCCGGGGAGGGCCTTCACGGCATCCAAGCCGTCCAGCTCGTCCAGGACGGCCCGTAGGGCTTGCGAGCGCCGCCTGGGCACCCCCAAGACGTTCAGCTCCGTGTTGCACACCAAGTCGCCGTACCAACTGGTACGGGCATCCCCCCCGTCCTTCCGCCAGGCGGCTAGCTTGTAGGCCGGGAGCAGGAGGAGGTTGGTCGACACGGTGGTCGACAAGCGGTAAACGGCGCAGTCGCCGAGGACGTGAAGCAGGGCTTCCCGCCACCACGGCCGGGTGGAATGGGTCATCAGGGCTCCGGGCCCCCTCTCGGGGGTCGGTTCAGGGTTCAGGGTTTTGATGACCGCGGAAGACAGGGTAGGTCAGGTCGCGGCCGACACGAGGTTATACGATGGTGTTCTCCGTGTCAACCACTACGTCCCGATAGTTTGCTCTGAACCAACTTTGGTACTCAGCGACGAGAAGGCAGCGATATTCCTCCTATGACTCCTGTGGAACGACTACCCTGGAGTACCCCGATGCGCCGTCTTGCTCACCTCAGCCTTCGTGTCGCCAACGCTCACATGAGCCTCCTCATGGACATGATGGCGCGTCTCGCTCTAATGGAGGGCATTGCCGGCGTCCCAGTCGGGAAGTGGAAGAACATCCAGCCGTTGGCCCTCGGCCTCGAAGTCGCGGAGGAGCACTTCACGTCCGAGGGTCAGTACCTGGACTCCGAGTGGTTCTCCACTCGGAGTGCTCGCCTTTACAAGGCGATCTACTTCGCGGCCTTGAGGATCCTGAAAGACCGCGACGGCGCGGAGGAGCTAGTGCAGGAAATCCTCGGTGGGATGTCCCGAGCCAAGACCGTGGAAGGAGGGCAGCTCTACGACCTAGGCAAGCGCGTCCTGCGGCAGAAGCCAGATTTCGACTACGCCATAGCGTTGATGACCAAGCACACCAAGCAGAGGGCCATCTCTCGACTTCGGGGCCAGAAGGAAGACTCCCTCACGATGGACACCGAGGATGGGGGCCAGCAGGTGCGAGATGTCCCCACTGCCGTGGACACGGACAGCGTCCAGGATCAAATCTTCGAGTTCTTGGCTAGCGCCGAAGGAGCCAACGTCTGGAACCTCCTTCGCCAGAAGCTGAAGATCAAGTGGTCGCGTGCTCCCAACAAGCTCACGATCCTTGATGCCATCATCGAGAACCCGAACCGCAAGGACACGGACATCGCTCGTAACTTTGGCCCTAAGGTCCCCGACAACTCTCCAGGGTCGTGGATCCAGGGAGGTGCCGCTACCTACGTGTCCAAAATTCGACGTGAAGTCAAGGCAGAGATCCTGGACCTGATCAAGACCACTCCCGCCATCCTTCGACGCATCGAGATGGATCAGGAGCTGGCTCAGCTCGGATACGGGGGCTCCCCTATGAGGTGGGCTCGATACGCAAAGACCCTCCTTCGGGTCATCAAGTCCTCGTAGGCACGTCAAAGGTCGATCCTTCTTGCTATCAGGGTGGATCGATCCTTCTTGCTATCAGGGTGGATCGATCCTTCTTGCTATCAGGTGTCCTAGCGTTCGCTCGAGCCCCTTGACGGATTGATGACTGTTAGGTATCGTCGTCAGGTCAAGTCCCTGTAGATGTCTTTCGGGATGTCCACAGGTGTCCTGGGATTGATGGGGCCCACCCTCAACCTCTCTGGGAGGTTGTGAAATGCTCCACATAGGTCCAGGCTCGTGAAAACGGGGTGGCAAGGAACTCCACCGACTCGACTTCCTCTTTGAGGTGACACAACCGGAACTTGTAAGGATTCACCTTCCTCTCCCTTGGGAGAGATGGTGCTTGGAATCAGCCTCCTAAGGGACGTTGGATTCTTAGGCCAGACTGCCACTCCTCATCCTCTTGACCTCCACTCCCCCAGAGTAGTGGATCTAGGAATAAAGAGAAGAGATGAAGGAGAGGGAGACCGTAGGTCTACCGATTCATGAGTACAGCCAATCAACCAAATACTTCTGCTTCTAATCCATCTACAGCTTCTAATCCATCTACAGCATCAACTACTAATCATAAAGCTCTACGTAGTAGAACAACAAGCCAAGCAACAAGAAACAGTAAAACGTCCAGTACAGTCTAATCGGTGTTCATCTGATAGCGAATGTCATGGTGAGGAATCATCATGGCTCGTGGAGTAGTGACTCCAACGTTGCTCTCTCCCTCTCAAGCAGAGGAGCAACTACCTATTCCGTGCCTCCTGATCCTTCAGGGGGTGGCGCAGCCTATTTTCTCGATTCGAGATCGTGGGTTTCCTAGTCCTGTGGTTCTGATCTCAAGAGTGCGTGCCTATGGGCAGGATGTTCCATCTGTAACCCTTCCATTTCCTGTGGATGGTAGGCAGTGGAGGACTGCAGTGGTTCCGGTCTTAGAGGATGAGACGTGGAGGGTGGGTCAACCTCTGATGTCTTCTTTGTTGGAGACGGGTGGAGAGGGGGAGTACCTTCGTCTGTTAGGTGCGGCTCTTAGGAAGTCATTCTCTGATGCTGGTTGGGGGCCTTAGGGGTAGAGAGTGGGTAGCGGAGGGCATCTACATGTCTGATGATCCAGAGAGTCCAGCACCTAAGCGGCAACGAGTCCCGAAAGTTCCTCCAGTTCCTCAAGGCCCCAAGAAGCCAGAACGGATCGTTTGGTTTTCATGTAGGGCCACACCTGGTTGTGAAGGAAAGCAAGCGGCTGTAGTGTTCACGAAAGGGATCTCGGGACAGGATTCCACCACACGGTATCGCTGTCAGACCTGCGGGGGGTCCTTCCATGTTCGTTGCTGAGTCAGCCGTTTTGTACCACGGGCCTACGGCCCAAGGTCGGGTGGCTGAGGGTGCGGGAGTGTGGGGGGATGTCCTGGCGGTTTTTGGTCATCCTCGGAAGGGGTTGAATACGGAGGATGTTCGGGAAGCCGTGTCCGTTCTTAGTTCCACACCTGTGGGAGATAGACGTGGTTCGGTCATCGTGGGCCCTATTGACGTGCTCACGTTGGAGGGGGTGGTGGACATCTTCCTCAAGACACTAGAGGAGCGGCATCCTTACAACCCGAGGCCGTATCTGTGGGCTTGGGATATCGGTTCGGTTCGACCTACGATTCAATCGAGGTGTTTGTTGGAGTGGTGTCCAGGCGTGGAACGCTATGACAAGTCCCTGGTGGATGCGGCGAAGTCTTTGGTGGACTCGGCTCTCTCTCGTTCCACGGCTGGAGTCGTAGAGGCATTTGCTGAAGTTCGAAAGGACTGGTCTTCGGACGGGCAGGATTTCCTTCGAGCAGCCGTTCATGTAATCGCGCGACGGACGGAACCTGATCGTCTGGTGTTGTGGTCATCGGTTCGGCCTCTCTTGTGTGGGGGAGCCGTGACATGTGACGAAGCTCTTGTGGGGTTTCTCCTGTGAGCAAGTTGCCTCCTGTTAGCGTGGTGTCTGGTGGTGTGGAGTTTCTTCGCGTTCGGTTCATCCAGAATATGATCCGGCTCGCAAAGAAGAGTGGTCGTCGTGTAGTCACCATCGCGGCCAAGGATGAAGTGGCGCTGCAAGAATTGTTTGCGGGTGGTTTTCTGTTCTCGGAGGCGACGCTCGCTATTCTTGAGAGTGCTCCGCACCGCAAGCGGGCGACAAAGAAGAAGAAGGACACGTCTTCCGACGACACGTCGGGTTGGTCGGATGATGCTCTTTCCATGGTGGTGGAACATGCCAAGGAAGGGGACTCAAGCAGTGTTGCTCTGATCATCCATCATGAGGGGGATGCGGGGCCGAACACGTTTGCGGGGCTTGTGGCCGAGTCCATTCCGAAGTCGCTTCACAAGGTGATGCCGACACCGAAGCCGTGGGAGGAGAAGGGTCAGGCCGTGAAGTTCCTATTGGGGGAGCTGCGGTCTCGGGACAAGACGATGGATGAGTCGTTGGCCGAGCAGGTGGTGGGCAAGGTGGGTGTGGACCTGGGCCTCTTGTCGTTTGAGGCCCAGAAGTTCTCGATGCTCTTGGACGTAGAGGGGCGCACGGACGTCCAGGCCCGCGACGTGGTGGGGTTGATGGCTGCGTTCGGCGGAGAGGACTGGGAGGTGTTCAAGGACGCCCTGGCCGCCAAGAACTCGAAGCAGGTCGTGCGGGCGTGGAACAACATTCGCAATGGGCCTGGTGGGGATGCGTTCCCCAAGGCGGTGAGCATCCTCACGTCGACGATCGTGAGCTGGATGCACGCGGCAGCCTTTATAGAATCAGGGCTGTCTCCCGATGATGCGGCTGCCCGAATGGGGGTGAATCCGTATCGGTACAAGATCGCTTTTTTGCCCGCGGCCACGCGCTGGGGCAGGGCCCCACTCGTAAGTCTTTTGCGTGCAGTGACACAGGTAGGGGTTCGCAAAGGTCATATAAATCAGTGGGTTGCGCTAGAGAGTACGCTGGCTATGGCGTGCTCTAACGGGCGGTAGTGTTTGGGCACGTCGCTGCGATAGGCACCCTATAGGTTGCCTCTCTTGCGCACTCGCACTCACACACCCAAGCGGAAGGTTTTCCATGAGCGACCTAAGCGGTTCCCTCTCGGTGCAGGATTCGGCTCTCACCCCTATCCCCGAGGAGCGGAACCCATTTCCGAGTCTTCTGTCAGAGTTCATCTACGTTCGCACGTACAGCCGCTGGATGGACGATGTGGGTCGTCGGGAGACGTGGCCGGAGACGGTGGATCGCTACATCGACTTCCTGGTCGCCAACCGTCCTGGCATCCCCCGACATGTCATCCGAGAGGTCAAGGAGGGCATCCTCAACCTGGAGGTGCTTCCGTCAATGCGTGCCTTGTGGGCCGCGGGCGAAGCGGCGTCTCGGGACAACACCTGCTTCTACAATTGCTTTGGAGGAGGCGAGAAGTTCGTGACCCCGAAGGGGCTTCTGTCCCTTCGAGACGCCGAGGGGCAGGATGTCGTGGTTCGCACGGTCGACGGTGAGTGGCGGCCTGCGACCGTGCAGTACTTTGGGCAGCAGCCGACATTCGATGTAGTGCTCGGACACTGGACAGGCCGCAAGCATGGGAACGTCACGCACACGGTTCGCGTGACAGCGGACCATCGCTGGCTCCTCCTCGACGGGACGGAGACGACCGCACTAAAGGTCGGGGACAAGCTAGCCGCTCCCAACCTTGTAGTTCCTGAGCAAGATGGAGATGACGAGGCCGTTCGCCATGGTTTCGTGTTCGGGGACGGGACAATCACCCGCACGGGGAACTACAAGCACGTACAAGTGCGTCTATGTGGGAAGAAGGCCCATCTTCTGGACACGTTGTTTCAAGGGTTCGGCCACTCGTTCCCGCCGTCGTATGGCGGCGATCCGGTCGTCTACTGCGGACCGGAGAACACACACTGGAAGCGTTTGCCAGATACCAAGGACCCTAACTATATTGCGGGGTTCCTCCGTGGGCTGTTCCTCGCTGATGGGTGCGGCACGGGGACATCTGGCAATCTCCGGCTCTCTAGCCAGGATGCGTCCCTCGTTGAGTGGGTGCGTGAGAACGCACCGCTCGCAGGATACAAGTTCCTCTCGGACCAGGTGTACGAGAACCCGACCAATTTCGGTGAGCGGGGCGCCCCTCTGCACTTGTTCCTCCTCGGCACGGGTAACTCCGCTGTTTTCCGTGTGGAGTCGATTGTTCCGGTTGGGATAGAAGACGTGTATTGCGTAGTGGAACCGGTCACGCGCACATTCACCCTGGCCTCCGGCCAGGTCACTGGAAATTGCAGCTTCTGCCCGCTGGACTCCATTCCGTCGTTCGCGGAGCTTCTGTACATCCTCATGATGGGCACGGGAGCTGGATTCTCCGTCGAGCGGGTGTTCGTCAACAACCTGCCCGTGGTGGCTTCGCTCACGGGCGAAGTCGTGCCGTACGTGATCGAGGACTCCACGGAGGGGTGGGCGGACTCCCTGAAGTTCGGTCTCACGCAGTGGTTCAAGGGGCATTCGGTCGAGTTCGACTTCTCCAAGCTCCGCGCTCGGGGAGCCCCGCTCAAGACGAAGGGAGGTCGGGCATCGGGTCCCGAGCCGTTGCAGCGTCTTCTGGCTTTGTGCGAGAAGGTTCTTCATGCAGCGACGGGTCGCAAGCTTCGTCCCATCGAGTGTCATGACATCGCGTGTGCCATTGGGGACATCGTGCATGTGGGTGGCTTCCGTCGTGCGGCGCTGATCTCGTTCTCGGATCCTGACGACGAGGAGATGCGGCACGCGAAGGACTGGTCGCGCGGGGAATTCCCGTCGATTCGCTACATGGCGAACAACTCTGCGTTCTACGCGGAGCGTCCGACCGAGGAGAAGTTCTGGAAGGAGTGGGGCGCTCTCGTGGCGTCACGCTCGGGTGAGCGTGGATTCTTCCGGATGCCGCCTGCGAAGCGTGCGACCCGTCGTGGGGACTACCGCTGTAATCCTTGCGTGAGCGCCCGTACCTGGGTGCAGACGACGGAAGGGCCGCGCCAGGTGTCCGAGCTGATCGGAAAGCCGTTCACAGCCATCGTGGACGGCTTCGAGTACCCTTCTACGGAGGAGGGGTTCTGGTGCACGGGGGCGAAGTCCCTTCATCGGCTCTCTACGGCGGAGGGATACCACCTGGAGCTGACGGATGACCATCGCGTCATGCATTTGGTGGATGGGGAGTGGGCGTGGGCCCCGGCCAAGGATGTGAAGCCGGGCAGCCTCATCCGACTCAACGACCACCGTCGGCCCGTCATTCCTCACAATGACGACTCGAATCAGGGTCGTGTCGTTGGTGCGACCATGACGGACATTACGTCGGACATCGAGGGCAATTCCGACTCGTTCGTGGTCGGGTTCCTTGAGGGTCTGTTCGACACACATGGACGTTCTGTGTTTGGTATAGAAAATCGCGCCGTCCGTCTTCTGCACCTTGGCCTGCCCACACTGGAGGCCGTGCAGCGGATGCTTCTCCGTTTTGGTGTCGGTTCCTACATTCAGAGCGAGGGCACCAAACACGAGTTGTGCATCGGGGATGCGGATCTCCACATGTTCACTGAGGTCGTGCGGATGTCCGACCCAACACAGGTGCCGTACATCAAGGCACACCTCGGGATGCTCCGGGAAAGTGGCTGCCCCATGACGCGGGAGTGCTTCGCGGCACAGGTGGTGGGGCTCACTCCACTTGGGGAGGAGGATGTGTACGACTGTTCCATTCCAGGACTCAACGCTTTCGACGCCAACGGCCTCTACGTCCACAACTGCGGCGAAATCTCCCTCCGATTCACCCCGGCGGTGGATCCGTGGACGGGTGAGGGTGGCTCGGGTTCGTTCTGCAACCTGTCGGCTGGCGTCATGCGGGCTGACGACACGAAGGAGACGATGGCTCGGAAGGTGCGTTTGGCGACCTGGATTGGTGTGATCCAGGCCACGTTCACCTACTTCCCGTACCTCCGTCCTGGTTGGCAGAAGATCTGTGAGGAGGACCGGTTGCTCGGTGTCGACATCACGGGGCAGTGCGACAACCCTGGGCTCTCGGACAACATCGAGACGATGACCTACCTCAACCAGGTGGCCAGGGAGACCGCGGCCGAGGCGGCGGCCATCATGGACATCAACATGCCCGCGGCGATCACCTGCGGCAAGCCGAGCGGCAACACGAGCCAGTTGGTGGACTGTGCGTCGGGCTTCCACCCGCGCTATGCCCGCTACTACGTCCGCCGTGTTCGCATTGACGGCAAGGACCCGCTCACGGCGCTCCTTCGGGACTCTGGTGTTCCGATGCACAAGGAGAATGGGATGGGCCACCTTCCAGATGACGAGGTTCCGGTGTGGGTGGTGGAGTTCCCGGTGAAGGCTCCGGCGAAGGCGATGGTGCGCGACTCGGAGACGGCGCTGGAGATGTGCAATCGCTACCTGCGGATCATGCAGTCGTGGTGTGGTGAGCGCGGACACAACCAGTCGGCGACCATCTACGTTCGTGACCACGAGTGGGAGGAAGTGGGACAGTGGGTGTGGGATCACTTCGACGAGATCACCGGCCTCGCGTTCCTGCCTCATGACGGCGGTTCATACAAGCTGGCTCCGTACGAGGAGATCACCGAGGAGCAGTACGAGGCCGCAATGGCGCTCATGCCCGAGGTCGATTTCTCCCTTCTCACGGCGTATGAGGAGGAGGATCGGGGCAAGGGTTCGCAGGAGCTGGCCTGTCTGTCTGGGGCCTGCGAAATCTAGCCCTATAGGGTTGGGTATCTCGGCTCTGTACTTGTAGGCCGGGTAGGGAAGGGAACGGAGATTTCCATGAACGAGTTCCCGATCCTGCTTCGCGAAGGTGTGTTCGCCATCGATGATGACAGACACTTGTGTCTCATCATGCAAGGAGGGGAGGTCATCCGGGTGGATGACCTCCTGGCTCCTTTTGAGAACAAGCGCGTTCGCCTTGCGGCGCACCACCTTCCCTCGACCCCCATCAACCCTAGCTTGTGGGGTGGTGGATCGTGCATGTGGCAAGGCATTGGCGTGTGTGCCGCGGGCCACGCAGTGCGGCCGACGTGGCTCTACAACGTGTCGGCAGAAGGCGTCCTGGTCAAGCTGAGGGCCGACGTGTGGGCGCTTGAACAACCGGACGGGACGACTATGGGCTTGAACCTCATGCGGAACCTCCCAGGACACCAGGGGCGAATCGCGTGTGCGCCCCTTCTGGCCGTGGAGGAGATGCGGGATGCGCTAGGGGCGAGTGCTTCGATGGTAGACGGTCTTGGTGCGCATGCTGCGGATTTGCGTGACCTTATGGAGCGTCTCAAGTCCATCGTTGAGGGTCGGTGATGGCGGATTACTTTAGCGGGCGGGTTAGCTCGGTCATCTTCGAGAACGAGTCGCAGGGCTTCTACATCCTGAAGATGGTTCTCGATGGCCGCACGGATACGGTTTCCGTGAAGGGCACGATTCTCGGCATCACTGTAGAGGTGGGACTGTGGTTCGGGTTTGACGGGGAGTGGATTACCCATGAGCAGCATGGGCGGCAGCTTTCCATCACACGGGCACCGGTTGTGAAGGATTGGACACCTGCCGTGGTGTCGAGCGTCCTTTCAGCGAATGGGGTTGGTGAGCGAGTCGTTCATCAGATCCGAACCCATTTTGGGGATCGGATGGTGGAGGTTCTAGACCTTCATGACCCGAATCGTTTGACGGAGGTGCCCGGCATTGACCCCGTGGCGGCCGAGCACGTCATCAATCGTTGGACCGTGGCCAAGGCGTATTTTCGCACCCTGGAGTTCCTTGGGAATGCCGGGGTGCCTCGTAGGCAGGTGACCCAAATCTGGTCTACGTTTGGGGATGATGCCGAGACCATCCTGTCGCAGAATCCATGGGCACTGGTTCGCATTGATGGGATCACGTTTGCTCAAGCGGACGAGGTCGCGGCTCGGCTACGCTTGGACATGAAGAGCCAGGCACGGGTCGAGGGTGCCGTGCGTTTTGCCTGCAAGACCCGCAAGGGTCTCGGGCATCTGTATCTCACGTCTGGAGAAATCCTGGCAGAAGCAGGTGGGTTGCTGGGTGGGTCTGTTGATAGTGCCTCCGTGGCACATGCAATTGCTTCGCTCCACAAGCAGAAGAATCTCATTGTGGATGGTGCAACACGTCCTGGACTCAAGGCCATTTATGAGCCTTGGCTCTATAAGGTGGAGCAGACTGGCGCGGAGGCACTGATCCTTCGTAAGCGCGAAGCGAGATTAGACCGCGAGCAGGACATCCTGCTTCACATGGTGAAGTCTCTTGGTGCGGCTGGGTCTAATGCAGCGGACACCGTGCGGGAGAATCCTCTTGATCTTAGGGGTGCCGCAGAGGCGGCCCTGAGTGACTGGTCTCTTGGCAGCCAAGTCAACCTGTCGAGTAGTCAAAGGATTGGCGTGGTCAACGCTCTCACGGAGCCCATCAGCATTGTGACGGGTCTTCCTGGAACAGGGAAGTCTACGTCGCTCAAGGCCGTGGTGTCCATCCTAAAGGATGCCGGAGTGTCGTATCTTCTCGTGGCTCCGACTGGAATTGCCGCGAAGCGCATCACGGCGGTCACGGGGTCGCCGGCGGCGACGGTTCACCGGGCTCTAGGGGCGAAAGGGCATGGGCAGGGCAAAGACCGTGAGGCAACGTACATGGGGGTCACGGGGGCCTCCTCGTCAAAGATAGAGGGGTCTGATGGGCAGGGAGAGGAGTGGGAGTGCACAGCAATTCCCCACTCGGCTGATGTCGTCATCGTGGATGAGGTCTCGATGCTAGACCAGCATTTGCTCTACCGCATCCTCACCTGCACGAAGCCCACGACTCGGCTAGTATTCATCGGGGACGCACAGCAGCTCCCGTCGGTCGGACCTGGCAATGTGCTGCGGGATATGATCTCATCGGGCTTGTTCCCCACGGTGGCTTTGACAGAGATTTTCCGACAGGCGGGGACGTCTCAGATTGTGGTCGCGGCTCATGCAATCTCGCGAGGCGATGTCCCTGCGGTTGAGAGCAAGGCCACGGGTGAATTCGTCTTGGTTCCGAAGCAGTCCGAGGAGGACGTGCTTGAGCTGGTGGTGAACCTGGCAAAGCGTCTGTACGACCGGAAAATCAATTTCCAGGTGATGAGCCCGCGCCATTCAGGCACGGTGGGTGTGACGAACATCAACACACAGCTGCGCGTCGCCATCAATCCAAAGCGCGACGGACTCATGGAGATGCGTCTTGGCTCTGAGACGATCCGTGAGGATGACCGGGTGATGGTGGTCAAGAACAACTACGACCTTGACATCTTCAACGGGGATGTAGGCAAGGTGCAGCGACTGGACAAGAAGGCCAAGGTGGTTGAGGTCAAGGTTCACGGCCCTCCGATCCAGTACGTACAGATCCCATTCAAGGAAGCGGCAGATCATCTTCGACTCGCGTACTGCACAACCGTCCACAAGATGCAGGGTCAGGAGGCGGACGAGATCATCCTCCCCCTCGTGACTGGCTTCTCGATGCAGTTGATGCGGAACCTCCTCTACACTGCCATCACCCGTGCGCGAAAGAAGGTGTATCTGATTGGCCATCACGAGGCTTTTGTTAGGGCCATCGCCAACAATCGCCAGGATGACCGGAACACCTTGTTTTTGGATCGGCTTCAAAAGTTGTCGTCTGGTCTCTAAGGATAGGGTTTTGGTGTAGGAGGAGCACCCTCTCTGGAGACAAGTCGTGGACGAAAAACAGATGCGTGAGCTGCTTGGACGAGTGAAGTCCAATGTGCGAGTGACGAAGGTGGTTGCCACTCGTTCCGTGAAAGGAAAGTTCGGGGACTACTTCGCAGGGTTCGCTGCGGGATGGGAGTCTGTCCAAGACGAGCCCGCTGGAATTGGCAAGGACATGGAGATGGTCGTGTCGGACAGTGCCGCGTCCTCGAATGGGATGACTCTCAAAGAGGCTCGTGTCGCCCACTACATGGTGTCCATGCACGCCGATATCGCGGCCCATGAGGCGGCGATGGCCAGTGGTGGGATCAGCCCACAGCACTGTTCTGATGCCGTCGCGTCCATCAAGAGCAACTACGGCAAGCTCATTCGCAAGGCCCTCAAGGATGAAGAGCCCGCGAAGGCCGAGTGAATTGGCCGGCAGGTAGCATTCAATAGAACAAGGAGTGTGCAGTGTCTCAAGTTCCTGACATCGACGAAGTCTACATCCGAAAGGTGTTTGACTCGCTAGGAAACATGCAAGTGGAGTTGGACGGTGACCCGCTTGTGTTCGGCCCCAAGCGCCTCAACGCGAAGGTTGCACAGTGCAGGGAGTATCTGTCCAAGTGTCAGCAGATATACCTTCAACTGGCGGACCATCTTCACCAGCTTAGCCGGGCTAGCCGGCAGGCCAAGCTCGACTTCGACATCAAGTCGCAGGACTTGCTCGCCAACGATCCAGAGGTGAAGTCACAGCGAGCCATCCGAGATCGCGAAGCCGTGGTTTCCTCAAAGCTCCGTGCGGAGCGTGAGACGAACCACATCATCGAGACTGCGATCACGGATCTTCAGTCCGTGATCATGGTGGTCAAAGCCAAGCGCGAGGATCTCAAGGACATCCAGGGTCGGATTCGGGATCAGGTGAAGCTCTGTCAGGAGGAGATTTCACTTGGCTCCAGGTGGGGGTCAGCCCCTCCTCCTGGAGTGCGGGTGAATCTGGACGACCACCCTCGGGTGGACACCGCCGCGTTGGCCCACTACAACAAGATCCTCGGTGGGTTGGACGGAGAAGCCTGCATCGAGGATCTCGTGCAGTTTGCTGATGACAACCTTGCGCAAGAGGAGGCAGGGCAGGTGCCACCCGCGGAAGATGCCGAAGAGGTGGATGAGGATGCCCCGGCTTCCGTGGAGCTAGATTCCATTGTGGAGGATGCCCCGGCTCCCGTCGTAGAGCCAGAGCCGGCTCCCGTCGTGGAGGAGGATCGGTCTCTCCCCATCGTGGAGGAGACCGATGGTCCCGTGCAGATGACCTCGGCCTCACTTGCGGAGGTTGAGGACTTCTTCGACAGCCTGGATGACACTCCAGCGGCCACGAAGCCTGCTCCTGCTACGCCTACTGCCCTACCTCCAATTGCAGAGTTGGACATTGACGATCTCATCGGTGAACTTGGCTCGTGATTGTGTTTTGAGTACAGAGGGTGGTCCTCTGTACTCAAGTTTAGAGTAGAACAAACGCGGCACACAACCCTGTTCGTAAGAACTCAACCAGGCCGCATAACCAACAAGGGAGAGAGAGAGACATGGCTGCAAATGACTACATGGAGTTCGGTTTCGACGCAGGAGACGATGGTCTCGGCGGCGGGAAGTTCGAGCGGTTCAAGGCCAAGGAGGGTGAGACGTACCGGATGTCGTTCGTCTGGTGGGATCTCGAGGACGGGAAGCCGAACCTCGATGCTCCGTCCCCGAAGTTCATCGGGGCGAAGAGGTTCTTCATCCCCAACGTCGGCTACATCCTGGATCGGGGCCCCGAGTTCGCCAAGCTCGCGGGCGGCCCGTCCAAGCCGACCATCGCGACCATCGTGGCCCTCTGGCCTACTGATCGCAAGGGGAACCTGGACAAGGGACGCTTCGCGTCCGGTGACGTGGACGTGAAGCCCTGGGTGTTCTCCCAGGACAAGTACGACCAGCTCAAGCGTCGCCACACGGAGTTCCCGTTCGGGCAGTACGACCTTTCGGTCGCCTGCACGGACACGCAGTTCCAGAAGATGGATCTGTCCCCGTGCCGGGAGAACCTCTACCGCAAGACGCTCGAGTCTGACAAGCTCAAGCCTCTCGGTGATGCCATCCTGGCCAAGGTCGCCGCCATCGTGGGCGCCAACGCGCAGGGTGAGCCGGTCGGCCTTCGGGGGATCATCGCGCGGGACATGACCATCGACAAGGTTCGGGAGAAGCTGGGCGGTGCCCCGGCTTCGTCGCACACCCCCGAGATGACGTCGCAGGTCGATGACATCCTCGACGACCTGATCGACACCTGAGCCGAGTGGGGGTCAAGCTCATGCGTGTTTTGGGCCTTGACCCCTCCATGACGAACTTCGGTTGGGCCGTCCACGATTCCAGCGCAACGGGTTTGACTCGCTGCGCTGGACGTGGGCGGTTCCAAACGAGTTCCAAGACGCTCTACATTGAGCGGTACAAGGATTTGCGGGAACGGCTCCGCGCCTTGTTGAAGGAACACCGTCCAGATCACATGGGGATTGAGTTCCCCGTGTTCAATTCCGACTACTCGGAGGGACTGTACGGTCTGTTCCTTTACTGCTCGGAGGCGATCTACGACGAGGGTGTGGACGTGGTGTTCTGGAGTCCGCTCCAGATCAAGGCACACGCTAGGGAGTCCCTCGAGCGCCCTAAGGGCTGGGTGATGATGAAGCCGGACATGGTGGAGGCCGCGAAGGTCGACACGGGCTTCAAAGGAACGTGGAACCACAACGAAGCAGACGCATACCTCTGTGCGCGTCTCTCGGCGCGGTTCTGGATGCTGTACGACGGCCTCATCACGGAGGCTGATCTCACACAGCTTGAACGCCGATATTTCCTGGAAGTCAAGGAATGGACTCGGGGAAAGAAGGCAGGAACGGTGCAGCAGAAAGGTCTGATGTACCGTGAAGACGAACGCTTTTTCAGATGGTCGGAGAACAATCATGGCGGCAGCAAAGTCAACGACGAAGGTAGCGAAGGCCGATGCAGCCCCGAGGACGGGGAAGCTATCGATGATCCTGGATGCGGGCAAGAAGGTCCTCAAGACTGACTCGTGGAAGGTCACCCTGGACCCGGAGTCGCTCACGCAGTCGCTCCCGCACGTTCCCACGGGGTCGATGATCATCGACTACCTGATCGGAGGCGTGCCAAACTCGCACGGTGTCCAGCCGTGCCCGGGGATTCCCCGCAAGCGCATCACCCAGCTGTGGGGACAGGAGGGTGCTGGCAAGACCACGTTGGCGCTCATGGCCGCTGCGGCCACGATCAAGCAGGGCGGCGTGGTGGTCTACGTGGACTGGGAGAACGCCATCGTTCCCGACTACGCACTGACACTCGGGGTCCCCGTCACCGACGAGTCGAAGTTCCTACTCATGCAGCCCTCAACTCTGGAGGAGGGCGTCAAGCTCATCCTCATCGCCGCCCTTGGCGGGGCGGACCTCATCATCATCGACTCCATCGGTGCCGCTGTACCGGCGAACATCGCGGATCGTGGGGTGGAGCTGGCTGGTGAACAGGCCCGTGTCGGCCTCTCGGCCAAGGTCTGGTCCGAGTTCCTCCCCGATCTGCGAGCGCGCATCCTGCGCTCGGGGTCGGCCGTGCTCGGTATCTCGCAGGTGCGGTCGAAGATCGGCGGCATGGGCAACGGGCCGCAGAGTGAGCCGCAAGGTGGGTTCGCCTGGAAGTTCTTCTCCGATGTGCGGCTGGAGATCCGGCGCATCCAGCAGGAGAAGGTCAAGCTCGTCAACGCCCTGACGAACAAGACGGACGAGCGCGTCGTGGGCAGCATCGTGAAGTGCAAGGTGGTGAAGTGCAAGCTCTCTGATTCGCAGGGTCGAGAGGAGAACTTCTACATCCGGCAGGGAGAGGGAATCGACGACGTGCGATCGACCATCGAGATTGCCTCAGCCTACGGGGTCATTCGTAAGGCCGGTGCGTGGGCCTACTACGAGGAAGAGAAGTTCCAGGGCATGGAGCAGGTGCGCAAGTACTTCAAGGAGGATGAGACCCGACTGGCGGAGCTGGTCAAGAAGGTGCTCCCGTACCTCACGAAGAAGACCGACGAGGGCCCCGAGGCAGACGTGGACGATGATCCGGATCTGCTCTCCGATTTCGTGGCAGAGATGGAGGCGGGCTGAGACTGGTAGACTGACGCATGACTGTCCGCGTACACATCAAGAACTTCCAGTCAATCCTTGATGGCATCATCGAGGTTGATGGATTCACCGTCGTCACTGGTAGCAACAATGCCGGGAAGACAGCCTCGATCCGAGCGGTTCAAGGTGTGTTTTCAAACCCATCCGGTGATGCTTTCGTGCGGCACGGGGCGGACAAGCTCTCTGTCGAACTGACGTTCGATGATGGGCAGTCGGTGCGGTGGGAGAAGGGTCCGAAGGTAAAGCCCACCTACCATGTAGGTGGGAAGACACTTCATCCGGGGCGAGCCGTTCCGGATGAAGTGTCCGCCTTGGGCATCCGTCCGATTCAAGTTGGGCAGCTGTCCGTGTGGCCCCAAGTGGCACAACAGTTCTCGGGCCAGGTGTTCCTCCTTGATCTTCCAGGCTCGAGCATTGCCGAGGCCGTGGCCGACGTGGACCGTGTGGGGAAGCTCACCAATGCGCTCCGATTCGCGGAATCGGATAAGCGATCTGCTACGGCCGATCTTCGTGTTCGTAGGCAGGATGTGGAGTCCGGGCAGAAGGCCGTGGATTTGTATAGCGGCGTGGATGCCATAGTCGCAGATGTGGTCAAAGTGGAGTCCCTCATTGGGGATGCCCAAAAGCTCGCCATAGACGTGCGCGTGGCCACCAATCTCCGCGCTCGGGCGCATGCTGCGGAGAAGGAGATCGGTGCGCTTGCGAAATCTCGTGAGGTACGGGTTCCCGCGGCCTCGCTTGTGGAGGCCGCACGGAGTGCTGGATTGGAGGCGGCCGAAATGGTTGCCCTACGAGCGCGCATAAAGAGGGCACGGGTCGTTTTAGACGCCTTGTCCGGGGTGAGGGGCATCCAGGTGCCCCCGGAGCCCACGGGCGCCAAGAACGCCCGTGACGCCCTGGTAGAGGCACGGTTGCTTCGAGCGCGGCTGCAAGGTGCCAAGGCTGCATCGCGACGCATGCAGGGGGTGGCCGAAGCTCTTAATGGGGCCGCTTTGGAACAAGTGGCCGAGATGGTGGCGAAGGCATCGAAAGTGTCCAAGACACTGGACGTGGTGGTGTCCCTACGGGAGCGACGCGCCACCAGTCAGAATGATATCGGGCTGATGAAGACCCAACTGCAGACACGGGCACAACAGCTTGCTACGGCCGAAGCCGAAGTGCGGGCCATCCTGGATGAGATGGGTGCATGTCCGGTGTGCCTGTCGGTCAATCCGGGTAGCCATGCCCATGAAGCGTGATACTGTCCATGTTCAATCGTCTGCAATCCGTCTCGTGTGGCGGACGGACGTGCATCTGTCCGACACACCTCCTGCGTCCCGCAAGGATGACTGGACGAGCACGGTGCTGGAGAAGCTCGGGCAGGTAGCAACGGTGGCCCGCAAGGTCGGTGCTGCGGCAGTGCTCGATGGGGGTGACTTCTTCCACGTCAAGAGTCCGGGACGGAATTCTCATGACCTGGTGCGTCGGGTGGCTGAAGTGCATGCGGCCTATCCGTGTCCTGTGTACGCCAACGTGGGCAACCATGACGTGGTGTACGGAGACTATAGCTACATCGATCAACAGCCTCTAGGGGTTCTGTTTTCCACGGGTGTGTTCCGTCGCTGCTACGACGAATACGAGGTGGTGTTCGAGAGCGATCCAGACGAGCATGCACATATGGGTGTTCCGGCAGTCGGAGGTATCAAGGTTCGGGTGGTGGGCATCCCCTACCACGGGACGACATACGACATGGAGCGGTTCCGATCCATCCAGAAGGGTGACGAGGACTTCCTGGTCTGCATGGCCCACGTTCTCGCGTCCGAGAAGGGCGGGTCGATGTTCGAGGGCGAGGACATCATCAAGTACGCCGACCTGGCTGGACTCGCACCAGACGTATTCTGTTTCGGACACTGGCATAAGGACCAGGGTGTGGTGGACATAGGCAACACGAAGATCGTGAACATCGGGTCGCTGACTCGCGGTGCCTTGTCACAGGACGAGGTGACGCGACGTCCGGCGTGTGCCGTGCTGAATTTCGAGGCCGGTAAGCCCGTGGATGTCCGGGTGGTGCGGATAAAGGTCGGGCTTCCGGAGGACGTGTTCGACGTGGAAGGCCGGGTTCGTCAGGAGTCCCGTGCGATGACGATGGATGCGTTCGTGGAGTCCATCCGCGACAAGCTCATCACGGAACACGGAAAGCCCGTGGAAGACGTAGTGCAGTCAATGTCTGATGTGCCAGACAAGGTGAGGGAGCGGGTGCTCCACTACCTTGAAAAGGCCAAGGGGGAGTCATGACCGAACGTGAGCGTGAACGTGCAGCCTGCGAGGCCGAGCGCCATATGGTGCCGTCCGACGATTGGCGGACGTGTGGTGCCCCCCTCGAGGCGGTGGCACTGGCCGAAGCCGAAAGCGAGGCAGGCTATCCGACCGGGATAGCTCGACATCCCACGTTGGGGTGGATGGTTCTCATGAGCGGTCAAGGGCCGTTCATCGCCTGGTGGGAGGGGGACGCCCATGAGTGACATCATTGCCTGCGAGGCACTGAACTGCCGCGTCACCGAGGACGAGTGGGATCTGCTCAACGTGCCCGCTGCTGCGATTCGGATGGCCCGCGTGTCCATAGACACGGGAGTCACGGCTCAGATCGCCTACCATCCGAAGCATGGGTGGGTGGTGGTGGGGGAGACCAGTGACGGTCCTCGCGTCCTATGGCGGGATCCGCATCCCCCGCAGGACACGAAGGCCCTTCGACAAACGTCCATGGGCGAGATGTATCGGCGGGCTTACGGTGGCGATCCCACGATGGGGTCGAAGCTCTCGCTGGGCACACAGGTGGAAGTCGCTAGCTGCTCAATATGTATGGAGAAGGCGATGGCTGGACTCACGCCACCCCCGCCGTTCTCGACAGATGAAATCGTCGTGGTAACGACCCCACGCACGATGGTTGACTACATGATGTCTTTCGTGCAGGCCCCCACGTGTCGAGCCTGCGGTGCTACGATGACCCCCTCCGGCGGCGACACCGGGTGGGAGTGCCATGACCCGGCCTGCGAGGCGTCTGGTGTTGTGGTGGACGGGTCGGAATTCAACGTGTATCCGACTCGCGAGCGTTGAAGGTAACGATCTCCTGCCTGCCAGTATTCGCAAGCAGGCTGTGGGGCGGCTGGTAGGGTGGGGCTGAATCTCTGGAGTTCGCCGTGTCGCAAAAGACCCTCTACTACAGCCCTTGGAAATTGTACGAGACGTGCCCGCAGGCGTTTCTGTGGTCCAGGGGTTGGGGCAAGATCGATGTGGGCGGCGGTCCGGGTCGTGGGAAGCCGAAGCCGGTCAAGGACTCTCGGCATCATGCGGTCATGGGCATCGCCATTGGGGCAGCCATCGAATCGCTGTACCGGGATGAGCTGTGGCGGACGCCACATGGCTTGGCCGAACGTCTCGTGGAGAAGGTGGAGAAGGAGTTCCTTTACGAGATTAGCCGCAGCTTCATTGACTGGAGGTTGGCGCCGTCCAAGGCCGAGATGCTTGAGATATGTCGCAGCGGGGTAATCGGCTACTTGCGGACGATGAAGCACCAGCGACTCCTTGGCCCCTACGCGCAGGCCGAAGTGGAGCTTCTGGGCTACGTCAACAAGTACACACCCGTGGGTGGTCGGGCGGACATCATCATCCGTCGTGACGACACGGGGGTCACCATCCTCGACGGCAAGAATAGTCAGAGCAAGGGAAAGTATACGGACCCGGATCAGGTTCGGTGGTACGCCCTCTGCTACTACCTAGCCTACGGGAAGCTTCCTGACCGGCTGGGTTTCGTCTACTACCGATATCCGTACGGGACTCCGAAGGAAGATGGCACGGTTGAGGAGGGGGTGGACTGGATTCCGGTGACTCGAACCGACTTGGAGGGCTTGGCGGCGCGGGCGGTGGACGCTAGTAAGGCAATGAGTAAGGAACAGTTCGCGCCGACTCCCTCGCCACAGGCATGCAAGTTCTGCGATTTCGAGACGGTGTGTGATGCGCGGAAGGAGCAGAAGGCCGCGAATTCACGGGGCCGAAAGAAGTCCGGCGATGATTTCGGGGATGGGTTCCTCGACCTGAAGATGTGACCCGGTCTCTGTCTTTAGATATCGGGTAGAGCCACAATCACAAATCGGAGAGGTTGGTGGAAGATCTCAACAAGCGGCTGGACATGGCCTCGAAGCGTAGGGACACCCTTTCGGCGGAGTCCCGTCGTATTGAGGGCCGTCTCGAGGCTGCCGAATCGAATTTGGCAGCGGTGGAGGCCGAATGTCGCGCAAAAGGGATCGACCCTAATGTCATCGATACTGTGATTGAGCGTCTCGAATCCCGATACGCTGACCTCGTAGAACAAATTGAACGCGAGGTTGCTGCGGCAGATGCCGCCCTCGCTCCATTCCTCAAGGAGTCCACGTGAAGATCTCAGTCAAGAAGCGCAATCTCGATGCGGCCATCCAGGTCGCCACCCTCGCATTGGGGAGTGGGGAGGATTCCAACATCGAAACCCATTACCTCATCCGGCACAACACGAAGACGGGTGGCACCTCCGTTCTCGGGCATGGGAAGCGGCTTCTGGCCGAGGCACCGCTCCTGGAGTGTGTCGTGGAGACGGACGCGACCACGGACTACGATGCCATCACCGTTCCGGGCTGGCGCCTTCGCACCTGGCTCTCTGCGATCACGGACGGTGACGAGGATCTCACCATCGAGCGCCTGTCGGATGGCACTCTCAAGGGTACTGCGAAGCGAGGTTCTGGCAAGTTCGGTTCGCTGAACCCGAAGGACTGGCGGTACTGGGACGACACCTTCGCGGACGCCAAGAAGGTCGCGTCGATCAAGGGATCGCACTTCATCAACATCCTCACCTACGTCAAGAGCTTCGTCTCTGACCAGGAGACCCGCTCTCCTGCCATCGTGGCCGTGGAGTGTAGGGACGGCGTGCTGAGTGCCACGGACTCCGTAGGTGTGGCGGTCATCACGGCCCCGGCGCTCAAGGACTCCACCCTCCGTGTTCACGGCAAGGACATCCCCACGCTCATCTCTTTCCTGGGCCTGGCCGGGGATACGGATGTGGAACTGCTGGAGCATGACCGCTGCCTGTTCCTCAAGCTGGCAGATGGTCGGGTGTTTGGTGCAGGGCGGTGGGTCCACCAGTTCCCTCATCTGACGAGCCTTGACCCTGATCCGAGCAAGCCGAGCAAGGGGTCGTTCCGCCTCAACACGGCGGACATGCTTGGAGCCATGAAGTACCTGCTCGCTTTCGCCCAGAAGGATGACGGTGACATCCATTTCAGCTATGGCGACAACAAGGTCACCCTCTCCATGCGGTCGGGCTCGGGGTCCAAGGAGTACGACACGCAGGTGTTGGACTGCATTGAGTCTACGGGCATGGACGCCATCAAGGCAGAGGGTCATGAGGGATTCACGCTCACCAAGCGGTACGTGGAGTCTGTCGCCACGGCCTTCGGTGAGGAGACCATGCTGTTCCGCGTGGATGTCACGAAGAAGAATGGCTATGTGTCGTTCTTCCACGACCGGGATGGGGACAGCTACTACACCGTCATCGTGTGGGTGAAGGGCGCTCGATGATGAGCGAGGTGCCAACACAGCAGGCACTTGCGTTGCGATCCCGTTTGGACCGTGTTCTGGGCCGACGGGATGGCTTGCGCGAGCGCCTGGTGGAGGCGCAAGCGGCCGTGATTCGGTTGGAGGCTGAGGAGGAGGTGGCGGAGCTAGCCGGAGGCTTGATCCGCACCTTGATCGACAATGAGGTGACCGCCGGCGTGAAGGCGGTCGAGGATCTGCTAACCGAAGGGCTGCAGGTGGTCTTTGACGACCAAGACCTTTCGGTTCGCGCAGACGTGGACATGCAGCGTGGCAAGGTGTCCGTTGATTTTGTGACGGTGCAGAAACAAGCCGATGGGACAGTGACAGAGGGCCTTAGCCGGGATGCATTCGGAGGGGCCGTGACGACTGTTCAGTCGGTGCTTCTTCGACTAATTGTGACCGTGAGGCGCGGGCTTCGGCCCATTGTGTTTTTGGACGAGACGCTCCCGGCGTTCGATAGCAAGTACGTGGTCAACATGGCCTCGTTCATGCGCACGTTGTGCAATCGGCTTGGCGTGGACATCCTGCTCGTGTGTCACCATCAGCCAGCAATGGAGGAGGCTGCGGACAATGCCTACCGGATTGTCAAGACAGGTGGGTCAGCGGCTTTCCGTAGGGTTCGGGGTAGGGTTTCCCCATGAAGTCCATCGGCGCTATCAAGCACAAGCTCAACCAGGTTCGCTTTCGACATCTCAAAAGGCGACTGGAGGCTGAACTACGCCCCGCTCCCGGCAACTGTGCGTACAACGCAGTCCTGCCAAAGTATCACGCCGTCAAGGGCCCTGCGACGGAGCACCCCTCGGTTGGTGTGTGCATGCTGGAGGCGAGACAAGCCAAAGCCCATGTCGTGAGTTATTGCGATGACCGGGTTGACGGTGGGAAGCGCGCAGCAGAGTGCAAGTCGTTCTGTCCTCGACTTGCGAAGGAGGACATCAAGGTGGACTTCCAGCAGAAGCTGGAGGCAATGACGCTCCCGGAAGTGGCGTACCACTACCCCGACATGGCTGCCCTTATATGGGTGCTCGACGCAAGCGACCTGTCATCCCCTGATGAACCCGTCGCGGACCCTCCGGATGACGAGCCAAAGACTCAGGAGGAGGCCCCCCTGCCGGAGGAGGCGGCTCCATCGCTTCCGGTTGAGAGTGGAGAGTCACCTGCCACCATTGAGGAGCCCGTGCCCGTTGTGGTGCAGGAAGAGGAGGAGGCACCGGTCGTGCAGCCTGCGAAGCCCTGGTATGCCAGGCTCCTGGGTGTTCGATGAGCAAGGTGTGCGATGATCGGATCGCCCTCACGGGAGATCTCCTTCACACGTATTCGTTCAGCCAGAACGACGGTGGTGGGGCCACCCCGTTGATGATGGAGTTTCAAGTAAACCCCGAGACGAATCCGTTTCTAGTGTCTTCGGCTCGTTCGCTCATGTGGGTCAATGCCTACAACAAGAAGGTGAGGGCCGCATTCCGCCCCCTTGATCCCGCAAAGCTCTTCCGTGATGTTGTGACGACAGTGGAAGAGGCGGGGGCCAATCGGCAGTGGGGGAATGTGCATCCATTGACAGAAGATGGGCTAACGGCTGCAATCGCACACATCCTATCGTATGACCTCCCTGCCCCCGAGATCATCGCACACCCTGCCTGTACGTTCACTTTCCCGAAGGAACTGTTTCGCGGCTGCCGCATTCAACGCGCCGACTGGCTTGCCGAGGATGTCGCGGTTGTCGTTCCGCAGGACAGGGACTTCGTAGGATTCGTTTTGCTGACGGTTGAGAACAAGGGGTTGGCGGTCATCCACAATGCCAGCCGAAGCATTGCAGTGTGCCGGGGGCCCCGAGAGTGAAGGCGTGGTTAGACGATGCTCTCGCATCGTTTCCGCTACCCGAAGATGCAGAGGGGTATCTTCTTGGACGCGGGATACAGGAACATCGTATTCGTGACCTCGGCATTGTTGTGTGGGACCCGAGTGTTCTTGTGAGCGACGCTCCGGACCCGGTGTTTCGTGAAGGCGATGGTGGGAAGCTACGGGGTCATGGTCGACGCGGTGAGCGACTTGCAGGCCGAATCTGCACCCCAATTAGAAGCCCGCTAGGGTCTCTGCTTGGGATGGAGGCTCGCTCCTGGAATGGCGAGAAGAGGGTGTCGCAGTACTTGCTCCCCGAAGCAAAGTGGAGCCCCGTGTTTATCGGGATGACCCCTACGACCATGCAGAAGGTGTGGGATGGTGGCACGGTATGGGTGGTGGAGGGCGTGTTTGACATGGGGGCCATGGAGCACGTCATCCCATCTGAGGATGTGGCCTTAGCGACCCTTCGCGCCCATGTGTCGGATAGGCATGCAGAGTTCTTTCGGAGATTTTGTCGTGGGTGGGTTCACATGGTCTACGACAACGATGAGACCGGGCGCAGGCAGACCCATGGTTATGTGGATGCGGTGACGCACAAACGCAGATGGGGGGCTCTGGAGATACTTTCCCGTGTAGGGGTTCATGCTCGGGACATCACGTACCGAGGTGGGAAGGACCCAGGGGAAATCTGGGACCACGGTGGGGTTGAAGGACTCCGCCGGGCATTCGCAAACAACATAAGGGAGAACTGTACATGAGCAGCATCTACAAGGCAGAATCAGACGTGGTCGACATGGTGAAGGAACTTGTCGGCCAGCACCATCCCGACCTGGCGCTCGTCGTGGATGAGATCGCCGTGGTCTTTCGCGAGAAGGCCGCTTCGCGCGGTGGTCGGGCCGTGCTCGGCAAGTCGGCCAAGGCGAGCCCGCTCATCGGTGTTCTTGGGAACACCGACTACAAGTTCATCATCGAGCTTGGTGGGGACACCTGGCTGGAGCTGACGAACCGTCAGCGCAAGGCCCTCCTCGATCATCTTCTCTGCGCGTGTCGTGCGGAGGAGGACGATGGTGATGTGAAGTACTCCATCGCGCCCCCCGACGTGAGCTTCTTCTGGGACGAGCTGGATCGTTGGGGCGACTGGCGCCCCCGCCCGGATGGAGAGGGCCCGGATGGCCCCTCTCCCGTCGTCCAGGTCTTCGGCAAGAAGGCGGATGAGGACGAAGCGTGATGGCGACCATCCGCCCCGACTGGAAGTCCCCGGAGCCGCCCGCGAGCTGTCCTGATGCTGTCCGCGCCTACTACTGCGACGATGGGTCCTTGTGGCTCCATTGGGTCAACCCGGCGACGGGGGAGTACGTGGAGGGGTCGGATGTGTCGTGGCCGTGGGTCGAGGACTACGCTGAGAATACAGACGCGGAGGCTCTTGGCTTCGTGGATGTCGAAGAGCTTCCGTTCGAGGAGTAGATCGTGGCCCTGGATACTCGCTATCGCCCGCTGCAGTTCGAGGATGTGATCGGACAGCCGGACTCCGTCAAGGTGCTCCGGCAGTTCGTGAAGTCGGGCACAGGGTTCCATCAGAGCTACTTGTTCTGTGGCTCCCATGGCTCTGGGAAAACCACGATGGGGCGAATCCTCGCTCGGGCACTTCTCTGTGAGAACCCGAACGATGGCAACCCGTGCGACTCGTGCGGGTCGTGTCGCTCCATTCTAGAGCGGGGGTCAAGCGAGTGTTTCATTGAGGTGGATGCGGCAACGAACTCGGGCAAGGAGGACATGCGGAAGGTCATTGAGTCCCTTCAGTATGACACCTTCTCGGGACGTCGCCGCATCTACCTGTTTGACGAGGCACACCGGCTCTCCAAGGATGCGTTGGACGCACTCCTCAAGCCGATGGAGGACACGGTGCAGGGTGGGGAGGACAAACTCCTGATCTGCATCTTCTGTACTACTGAACCTGAGCGGATGCGGGCTACCATCTTCTCTCGGTGCGCACCTGCATTCGTCATCCGACCCGTCTCGCCCGAAGTGTTGGCCGACCGGCTGGCCTATGTGTGTGAGAAGGAGGAGATTGAGTATGAGCGGGACGCCCTTGTGGTGGTGTCCGAGGCGGTGGAGTGCCATATCCGCGACGCGCTAAAGTCGGTGGAAGGCGTCTCGATGCTTGGCGCCGTGGATCTCGCGAACGTGAAAGCGTACTTGCGTCTCAACGCGAACACCCATTACGTGAAGGTCATCGCGTACTTGGGCAAGGATCTCGGGGCCGTCCTTCAAGAAGTGCAGGCCCTCCAGGAAGTGGTGTCTCCGTCGACGGTGTATGAGCGCGTGTCTGAGCTGGCGATGCTAGCCTATCGAGTGGGCTTGGGTGTCGGAAAGCCACCATCCTTTTGGGACACCAAACACATACAGGCACTGTGGACGGTGCATCAATCGTTTCTTCTACAGGTGGCCCGCACCCTCTCCATCAAGCCAGGCCACCCAACATTTGCGATGCTGGAATGCGATCTGGCGGCTCTACATTTCATGAGGGCTGGCGGGCTCTCGATCCCTGCCCCCACAAACGCGCTGCCGCATGTGAAAGCCGCCCCACTGGTCACTGACGTTCAATCAGAGTCAGTGGAGCCCAGACCTGCAATTGTTTCCCAAGAGGTACAGGACGCTGGTAGAGTAAAGGCACCCGCGCAGTCGCCCTCACCCCCAAGCGTGCCGTTCGTCACTCGAGGGGGGGTTTACGTAGACCCGAGAGGGATTGAGCGCCGCAAGGATTCGAGTGTCAAACCTACCTCTAGTGAACACATCCTGCCGCTTGAACCCGAAGAGTTCAAGCGTGGGCTTCGTCGCTTGTGTGCGGAGCTAGCCGTTGATGGGCGCAGGACCAGACCAACGGGATAGTCGGACGTGGGTCATCATTGAGTTGACCCGTGCCGGTGAAGCCAAGGTGGAGGATGGGAGCCTTGCGGATGCGATTCGCAAGGCTTTGGCCGTGGATGAGACTCACTCCGTTTTCGTTCCTTCGCTAACCTATATGGCGGGAAATCGGAGAACGACTGTCCATCTCATGGAGGGGTATGCCTTCGTCGAGTCTGGCCTTCCAGAGGTGCGGTACTACCGCTTAGAGCACTCGTGTCCGTACGTAAAGAAAGTCCTCACCTCCAAAGGCCCCTCTGGAATGAGGGTGTTGAGCGTTATTCCAGAGGAAGGCGTGCAAGACATGCGGAGGCAACTCGCGCAACAAGTGTCCTGCGATGTGGTGACAGGAACGCAGGTGACGGTTACAGAGGGGGTGTACAACAACCTTGACGGCGAGGTTATTGGTGTGGCGGGCGAGGACGCGCATGTTCGCTTTCAGCTTCGCTCCATCGACATCATCACTACGATCCCGAGGGTTTTCCTCACCCCGTCGTCGGACTAAGGAGGCTGTCATGAGCGGATGGTGGTCTGGATATAAAGTGGTGGACCCATCGGACATTGAGAACCGGTTCTCCAATGAGCAGGGGATGGGGTTCCTAGACACGGGCACCGAGGAGATATCCGAGGAGGGCGCGGAGCAACTCGAGCGCGTGCGAGGGGTGCTGGAGCAACTGCCACCCAGAGAGGCCGATTTCGTTGACCTGTACTACTTCCGTAAGCTCAAGCAGACGGACATCGCAACGATCTTCGGTGTGAGCCAACCCACGGTCTGTTATCGGTTGCAGAGGGCCGCAGCGCGCATTCATTTCCTTCTCGCCCTACCGGTTCTCACGGAGGACGAGGTGGAGAAGTCCGTTTCCGAGGTGCTTTCCGACCCGATTGATGTGCAGATCATGGTCCTCATGCAGCGGACAACGTGTCAGTCCGAAGTGGCGAAGATTCTGGAGGTAAGCCAAGGCTTTGTACGACACCGCTTCATCCGGTCTATCAGCAAGCTCCGGACTGTTGAGGGCAAAGAGTCCGTGGTTCTCATGTTCGACCTTATCGCGGCGAACCTGAACATCCTGCGAGAAGTGCAGCGCCCCACGTGGGGGGACAAGGTGTATCGCGTCCTCGTGTAGTCTGCCGTTGATTAGCCTATGACAGACGCTGGTTGGAGCAGACTGTAACATGAGCCACAAAATCTCCGAGCGCCGCATCGTCATGGCCAGGAAACTGGCCTTGCAGTGGCTTGAGGCCCATGCACGACCCGAGCACCGGCTGACGGTGTTCTATGTGGGCAAGGAAGCACGGGGAATGCCCGGCCTTCTACGGAGTTTCCGTGACGCGAAGCTCCGAATCGGAACGGTCGACCCCATCCCGGATCTTGGAGTCCAGGAGGATTTCGACTCCGTTACAGTCTGGTCTACAGATCGCGATGCGATGGTGCGCCTCGCTACCTGGTTCGAGCAGCACGGGTACGACACGACCGGGGTGTGGTGACCCATGGCCGGCACGAGGATCGCCTTTGAGGGCACCTACACCTCGGGAACCGGCACGTCTCAGTACCGGTTCACCGTCGTCGTGGACTTCAACGGCATCGTCTCCGTGCGGGACATCCACACGCCCTTCGGGCTCATCATGGACTCGATGTCCCGACTTCCGCAGTCGGTTGTCGACGACATCACCACGGCCATGGGCCAGGTGGAGGATCTCTTGGCGCTCACTTCCGCCGTCAACGGCACCCTAACGTTCGTCGCTGCGACCGAGATGTCCGTGGTGTTCGCTACCCCCACGTCCAATGCCAACTACCGAGTCTACCTCTCCCCTAGTGACTTCATCCCTGCGCGCGTGACCTCGAAAACAGTCACCGGATTTACAGTGCAGCTTGGCGTCACCTTCACTGGAACCGTCGGCTACGACGTGTTCTTGTAGGACATCATCATGGACAACGACTACGCACAGATCATTGAGGACCAGGGCTGGGATCTCTTGAAGGGCCGGGGTCTTGCAAAGGCTCAGCAACTGCTCAGCAAGGATGATTCGGAAATCTGGGCCAAGAAGTTCGGTCGCAAGACGGTGTTCATCCGCTGGACCGGGGCTCTTCGGATGTATGCCATCGGTGATGACGGCCAGATCCGTATGGGCAGGGTTTTCACCTACCTCAACCTGGATCGGTCGGTGCAGAAGTTCTTGGACGAGAAGGTGTATGGATCCCATAAGCAGGCCACCTTGCGCAGTCTGGTCATCCGTCTCGCTCACGACAACCAGGCGCTCCGTCCCCACCTCCTCAAGGTGCTCACGGCCGCGTCAGGCCCCCTAGCGGGGATTTTCGACGACAGCTTCCTCCTCGACAGGCGATTGGCCCTCAAGGTCGTCACGCTGAAGACGTCCAAGGACGACGTGGACGTGACGAGCGAAGACGACCGCGACGTGACGGTCAAGTACAGCTACCCGTCGCAGATTCAGTGCACGGTGACCGGGGACGTGCAGATTCCCCATGCCGTGGCAGATCAGGAGGGGGTCGGGGAGGACATCGAGAAGCTGATTCGGGGCAACGCCAAGGACATGTTCCAGGCTGCCTTGGACGAGGGCAAGGACCCACTCGACCATCTGGACGACGGCGTGGAGGCCACGGGTGGCACCATCGACACTTCGAGTTGGACGGTGACTCGCGCCGACGTGTCAAAGGTGGCCGTGCGCGTCGCGGGCGGCAAGGCGTCCATCACGCTGGTGGCCAAGCTCGACCTCAAGGTGGAGGTGGAGGCGTCTGCTACCGGCAGCCAGCGTCGTGGCTCGGACAAGGTAGCCGAGGGCTCCGAACTCGTCCCGGCCTTGGCCAAGGTGTTCAACGAGCACTACTTCGCCACGGAAGACAAGTCCATCAAGATTGAGTGTGAGGCGGTCAAGTGGGCCCGGAAGGATTTCGAGGCGGACGAGGGGTACACCGTCGAATTCGAATACACGTCACAGCTCATGTGCGAAGTCACGATTCCCGTGAAGGGGCTCCCTGCACCTGTGGCCAGGCAGGATGTGGAGAAGGTTGTGAGCCAACTTGTCGAGGCGGGCGGCAAGGAAATGTTCCAGAACAGCATCGGCAACGAGAGCACCATCTACACGACTCTGGAAGAGTACTTGGACGAGCAGAAGAACTCCATCGAGCACATCGGTTGGATTGTGGAGCGGGTCACTGTCAAGGACGTTGATGTTCGGTTCCATGGTCTTGTTGCCAACATCACGACCAAGGTGCTGCTCGACATTGGCATTGACACCAGCCGAGTCATAACCCAGTTCACTGACCAGGACGACGGTGAGGACGCCTATCATGACTCGGTAGCTCGCCGCAACTGGTACGACTCCAGCGGCGACCGATACGGCTCACTCCGCAAGAACGTGATCCGCCTGGCTGCGACCCACCCCGAGTTCCGCAAGGACCTCCTCCCCCTTCTGGTGAAGTAGTCCAATGGCCCAGCCCCCATTCAAGGCCGATGTCTTCCAGGTGGAGCCCGCTGCCGCAGGCACACGGACCATCTCGCGTGATGCGACGGCTGGTGAGCTTCTGTTCATCGACCCCTCGTATGCGACAGGACTCCTCCTCGCGGAACTGGCGGGGCTGCAATCCTTGGCGACCGTGTCCGTCGTGGGGACGCTGGGCCTCGACACGATTCAGGACGCAATCGACGCGGCTCCCGTAGTCGGGGACACCCCGGTCATCCTCATCCCGAGCGGGGAGTACTCGGAAGACCTCACGATCTCGAAGGACGTGATCCTCGTCGGCTTGGGCTACGTCTCCATCACCAATGCTACGGCGACGAACACGGTGGCCATCACGGAAGTGGCGGACAGCATCCCGCGCTTCGTTCAGTTTCACAACCTCACCATCGTTTGCACTGAAGACGGTGACTCGTGCGTGGACATCAACGGGTCGAACACGTTTGCCACTGGCACCGTGACGACGATCACCGCCCCGCTCGCGGCGGGGGACACGGTGACCATCGGCGGCACCGTCCTTACGGGTGTCGCGGGCGCTCGCACTCCTGGCGACGACGACTTCGATGTTTCGCTGCTCACGACGTCGGCGCTTGCGGCCGAGATCGCGGCAGCCATCAACGACGACGCCAACAGCTTCACGGCCATCGCCACGGCCTCGGCCAATTTGGCTGTCACGACCATCGAGGCGGTCACCGCAGGGATCGGAGGCAACGCGGTGACCCTGGCCGTCTCCACGACTCCGGGGGGTGGTTTGACCGTCTCTGGAGCGAACCTCACGGGCGGTGGAGGCATCGACTCGGAGGTGGGGCTCACCGAGATCGCGTTCATCAACTGCAACTTGCAGGCTACGGGCGTGGGGACGCACCAGATCAACACGCAGACCGTGAACAACGTGCGTGTGCAGGGTGGATCTTGGTTCGGGTCATCCACGACGTCCGAGACGTTCATCGCGCAGACGGCGAGCTTCAAGGCGTTCGGGGTGGCCTGGCTAAACGACGTACAGGCGGCCTACGACACGGGAGAGGACCAGCCCTCGATTGCCACGTCCGAGTTCTCCATCATCAACTGCGGTCGGTTGAACACCCTCATCACGAACTTCATTGGGGCTGGTGGTGTGCAGCTCGCCAACATCCCCGTGGTCGGGGATGTGACCATCAACGGCGACCGCACGATGGTTGCCGTGAATTGCGAGCTTGGGGACACCCTCATTGAAGACACCGTGGCCGCTCGCCTGGTGAACTCGACTCGCGACACTCTTGGTGGTGCGGGCGCGGGGACCGTGGCCGAGTCGAGTCTCGTGACGTCGGCCGCCCTTGTGGCCGCGAACAACACGACGGTGACGTTCGGTGTGGCGCAACCCAACACGTCCTACACCGTGCTCGTCGACGTGCCAACGGCGGGAATCACGTCGGCCGTAACTGCGAAGACGGTGGATGACTTCACGGTCACCTTCTCGGCTCCGGTGACGGGCACTGTCTACTTCACTGTCCTTCGGCAGATGTGAGGCCAATCATGACTACTTCCCCTACTCGCGTAGCTTCGCGCTACCTCTCAGCCGCCGATGGTGACGAAGCCGTCGTGTGGCTCCCGGACTACCTGGGCCCTGCAGCCTCGGCCGTGGGTCCAGCCTTGCGGCTTGCCAAGGAGATCGCGAAGGGGACGCCAGGATCCACCACGCACGGGATCGTGGGTGGTCTGTTCTACGAGTCCCTCCGGGATCACGCGAACCTGGAGCGAGACGCTGTGTATATGCGCAAGGTTCTCGATCGAGGGGGTGGCCTTAGCCTTCCTGCGAACTTGTGGCAGCGTACAGCCAGCTTCTTCAACGGCGTGATGCGTGGGATGAGCAAGGGCAACAAGGCTGCGATGGCGCTCCGTCTCGCAGGCGTGGCTGTAGAGCTTCTGATGAAGACGAACCAGCGTGGGAAGGCCAAGATCGTCAACGACTACTTCGTGGGGAAGTACGGAGACGAGCTGGCCACGATGCAGCCTGGTCGCGAGGAGGCCGTGACTCCGCAAGAGGCGCTTCGCGACCTTGCAAACAGCGAGAACGTGCAGGCCGAGGCGAAGATGGTTGCGTCGCTCCTGAACTACGACAAGAACAAGGCGATGGCGTTCATCGCTGCGTTGGCGCAGGATGTGAACTTTAGCGCGCTCGCCCGAGCGATCAAGGCTCCGGTTCCGTTGACCGATATCGAGGCAGAGGAAGTCGGGGAGGTGGCCGGCGCTTTGCAGTACGGGCTTGAGGACGTGAGCGCGTTCGGTGTCGCTCTCCTGGAGGAGGTGCGGGCAGATGAGTTGGCTGCCAAGTTCGAGGCGGTCGTGCTCAAGCTCGGCAAGTCGATCAAGATGTTCACCGAGCGCCTGGGCGGGGACGCCTACAAGGGCAACCCGAATGGACAGGCGATCTATCCGAACGAGATCGATCACGGCTACGGGGAGCCCCTTGCGGGCGGAACCGACGTGATGCGCCGTCTGCAGAATCAGTTCCTTCACGAACAAGGGCGCGACCCGCGTCCTGAAAGCCCGAAGGTGGCTGCGGAGTCGCCAGTGCGGAGGCGGCCAGGGCTATGGTGATGCTGCTTCAGGACATGATAGACGACGTGCTTCCACGTGTGTACCGTGCGCGTAAGGATGGCCATCGTCTTCGGTTCGACATGGACGCTGCAAAACGCCTGATCGCCATTGATGATGCGTTGTCCGAAGCGATACAGTACCTCTACAAGCACTATTAGACTCTCTGCAGGGCAGTGCGCCCCACTGGCGTTGATCTCCCTATGAGAGGCGGAGGGTAACCCACTTCACAGTGAGAAATCCTCATGTCCCTTCGTTCTAAGCTCATCCGACTCGCCCACGACAACCCGTCCTTCCGCAAGGATCTCCTTCCGTTGATCCAGGCGAGTGAGTCGAAGGTTGCCGCCTCGAAGGGCACGCTTGCGGTGTCTATGCACCGTGACCGTATGTACATCACGGCCCGTCGTCTCTTCGGCTCTGCCACGGTGGATGAAGTCAACGAGATGGCGCAGGACTTCGTGTCGGACGTCGCGCGCTACTTGATGGGCCTCGATGAAACCTTGGTCACAGCGGGTTTCGTGGGGGCCGAGGGGCGGTCGAACGTGAAGCCGGGACGCGATGTCCGCGTTGCTGGGTTTGCTTCGGGTGCGTTCATTGAGGTGTCAGCCGACCTTTTCTATGGGTCCCTGTTCACCGATGAAGACGGTGTGTGGAGGGTCATCACGACTACTGCCAGGAAGCACGGCTTCACGATCAAGAAGTAGGATCACGCCATGTCCCTTCGTTCCAAGCTCATCCGTCTCGCTCACGAGAACCCTGATCTCCGTCAGGATCTTCTTCCGTTGATCCAGGCGGGGGGTTCGGCTCACTCGACCACCGCCGCTAGTGACAAACCACTCACGGGTCGCGAAGTACGCAAGGACATGTATAGCTTCTTTGATGGTGTGTCCGCCCTGGAAATCACTATCAGCAAGTCGCCCATCTTGTCACAGGACAAGGAGCTTCGGGATTTGGCCAAGCAGGTGAGCCGGCTTGGGTTGCAGATTCACCGGCACCTCAACGAGCATTACACCTGGGACTGACCATGCAGAGCAACGACGACTTCTGGACCGGCTTCCTCAACACCGCATACACGGTGAACGAGGGCACGGACTTCGCGGGTAGCTATCTCACTGCTTCCGAGAAGGAAGAGGCCGAGGACCTCAAGCGCGTGGAGGCGGCGGTGGAGTACCGCATGTCTGGCAAGGCCATGGGTGGCGACTTCGAGGTGATGCGCGGCCTCACGGATAAGGCCCGTGAGGCGAACCGTCTTCAGCTTCCCGTGGAAGCCGGCACCAAGGTGAAGTTCGCGGCCAACGTCGGGGCCGTGCTCTCGTATGAGGACTCTCCGACCCCGAACATGGCTGGTGTCGTGGTTGCGGTCAAGTCGGCTTCTGGGCCCATCACGGCCCACGACGAGCGGGTGTTCGTTCGGTGGGAGGATGGGAAGGTGCGGGCCATCCATGCCAACCATCTCCGCAAGGAAGCGGGCCGTATGCGCACGATGCCCGCGAAGACCGCGAGCATCCGTGTCGCGTCCCTGGGCGACCTCACGGAGTTCATGCGGGTGGCCGGGTCGGGCGACACGTTGATCCACAAGGCGACGAAGGACCTCTGGAGCGTCAAGAAGGACGCGGACGGATATCTCATCGAGCGTCTGTTCAACGACACCGGGGCTCCCCTCAAGGTGTGACCAGCGGTGGACGCGCTATAGTCCTGCATACGACGAGGACTGCGATTCATGCCGTACTACTGGGCCGCTAGGCTTCCGACTCCCGTGGAACCAGGCTTCCGAGTGCCTGGATGGGATCCCTCACGCGGCGGCCCGGATGTCATGCGGGTGGAGGCGATCTTTGAGGAGGTGCGCAAGCAAGAGGCACCGAGTCGCCCATCACGGCTTGGAGCCAAGTATGTGTGCCGCAAGCAGGAGGGATTCTGCAGCACCTCTAACTGGAGGGCCGAGGGTGGTGTGTACCAGGTGGATGTGAAGGGGAAGAAGTTCATCGCCAACCCCGAGGCGTACACCGAGGCACGGATAGCGGCCAGAGACGGGGATTGGGAGCGAGTTCGGGAATGGGCCTCGCAGTATTGGCGGGAGGGCATGTCCTATCCGTTCAGCGAAGAGATCGTCGTGGATGGAACCGTGACTGTACTTCGGCGTGTGGACATGCCGAAGTCTGGCGGTATCCCCCCTATAGACCCCGAGCCTACAAGGGGCATCACCTTGTCTACCACCAGTGAAAAGCGCGTCGCTGCTGCCTACCTCCGCCGAACGGGTTCCATCCGCACGGCTGGTGAAGTGCGCTTCATCAAGGACCGAGGTGGCGACAAGAACGAATGGGCGTGGGGCACACCCGGCCCCATGCAGCGAGAGATTGGCGAGTTCCAGTTCCGTCAAAGCCTGCTCAAGCCTTTGTCCGCGTGTCTGCGTTCAACGCTAATGGCAATGGGTCACGCGCTTTCAGCCAGCAACACGTTTGCCAAGATCAAGAGCGCAGACGTGTCCCCGGACGGTGCTTTGGGCGGCAAGGGCTACATTCAGAAGATCGCCGATATTCGTCGCGCGTACATGAACGTGGTCGAGGCATTGTCTGCAGTGTCGGATACTCTCTACGACGAGATCAAGGCACCCCACTGGCATCCCGAAGCCGTGGACGGAGGTGCACGCGAGCGCGAGAGCGTGCAGGACATCCTCCAGGATGTGGAGCAGGTGCGGTCTGACCCCGAGGGGTGGGCTGAGGACGAAGCGGAGAACGCAAACCTCGGTGAGTCCCCGACCGACGACGAGTTGGAGGCGGACGAGCTGGATCCCTCGGTGAGCATCCAGGCGTCATCACGCACCAAGATGGCGGCCATTCGGGTTGCCTCCATGTACACCGCTGGAGTCCGGCGATGAGCAGTAACCGAAAGGCCCTCGATATGTTGGGCGAGACCCATCTCCCAGACGACCTGTTCACGGACACGGACGGCTTGAATGGGTTGATGGACACCTATCCAGACCTTGGCCGTGGTCTCGGCATTCTGGACGGGGATGTCCTGCACGAGTCCCTTGAGCCGACCAGTCTCCCAGACGGCATTGTCATGGGAGACGACGAGGAATGGGATCTGACCGATGAGGGCGGGTTCGAGTTCGGGGACCTGGGGGACATCGGGGACTTCACTCGTGAAGCGAGTCTCCAGGACCTATCGTGGCTTGAGCTAGCCGAGCAGGACCCAGACAGGCTTCCGGTGAATCCGGTGGACACGGCCATCCCCGAGCTTGAAGAGGCGTGGGGGGTGGACTCTCGCACGGACGGGTTCTCGTTCCTTCCGAACATGGATCGAGAGGCTGCCGTATACGAGGCGTCGCTTACGGACCAGGTGGAGGATCGCGTGGCGTCCTCCGAGGAAGTCGGTCGGGCCGTTCGCAAGGCGTCTCGGCAGGTGTCGGCGGGCGCGAGATTCGTCGACGTGGCTCGTGAGGTGGCCGAGCGACTTGGGGCGGACGCACATGCGGCCCGTGCCGGGATGACGAAGCTCAAGGAGGATGCAGGGCTTCTCGGCCGCGTGTTCATCCGGGCATCGGACTACCCTGGCTGCGCCAATGGCGACTGGACCGGGCTTGTCCGTCAGAAGTCTGCAGGTGCCGCCTACCTCGTCCAGAAGAAGGCGTGCGGAGATTGCGTTCACGCGCAGTGTGGTTCGTGCTCCATCTTCAAGAAGCAGCTCGTCGCGTCCGTGCCTTGGGATGAGGCGCTGCAGCGGTACGCGCCGGCGCTTGAGGCGTCTGGCCGCAAGGTCGCCTCGGGCAAGGATGCGAAGACCGCGCTCCGCAATGCGTTTGCGCAGGCTCCACAAGGCATCCAGGCCGTGGGGGACGTGCGGCCTACCCACCTGGTCGCCGCCGACCAGGTGGGCACTCAGGAGGCGCGGAAGGCGTTTGCCGAGGCTCCGCCAACGCAGCTTCGGGTTCTCAACGCGACCCGCGCCGAGGCGCACACCAATGTTGCCCGGTGGCAGGCCAAGGGGATGCTCACCGCCACGCAGGCTGCCCGCCTCACGGCGTCGAAGGCCGCTCCGGCCGATGTGCTTCGGGCTGCTGCACGGCTTGTGTCGGCCACGTCGAAGGGGGCTTACTCCGGTGGGTTGAACGCGGGCAAGATGGGCTACGCGGTGGACGAGGCGACTGCGATGCGGGAGCTTGCCGAAGCCGAGCAGCGAGCCATCAAGGCGCAGGAGCCGGTCAAGCGAGAGATTGCCCGCAGGGAGTTTGCAGCCTCCAGTGAGGGGCAGCGTCTTGCTGCCATCCAGGAAGCGCACGCCAACGTGGCCCGGTGGCAGGCCAAGGGCCTCTTGACCGCTACGCAGGCGTCTCGCCTCACGGCGTCGAAGGCCGCCCCCGTGGACGTTCTCCGCGCCGCCGCACGGCTCATCGCCGCCACGCCGAAGGGAGCCTACTCGGGCGGCCCGAACGCGGGCAAGATGGGTCATGCCGCGGACGAGGCCACGGTTCTTCGGGAGCTTGCCGCTGCCGAGCAGCAAATCGTTCAGGCTAGCGAGTTCATCCGCCAGGAGATGGAACGTCGGGAGTTTGCAGCGTCGCGCGAAGGGAAGCGTATCGCCGCCATCGAGGCGAAGGTCGCCTCGGTCGTCAAGCACATGGACAGTGGACTCCGTGGTCGGGCCCTGGTTGCCCACATCGCGCGGTCGTTCACGGACGAGGACCGCGGTCTGGCCGCGGAAATCCTCAACCCCATCATCAAGTCCCGCAACGCTCTCCAGGAGTCCGGCGCGAAAGTCGGGGCCTACTCGGGGATGGCTAATGACACCCGCGTGCAGGGCGTGTCCGCGGAAGCTGCCTGGACGCAGCTTCGGGCGACGAACGTCCCCACGGCAATCGACCTGGAAGAGCGTCGTCGGGTGCTTGCACACCGGAAGCTGACTGGCACCCTGGGACGCTGGGTTCGTGACGGGCTTTTGTCCAAGTCCGCAGCGGATCGCTTGGCTGCGTCGCCAGCCCCTTCCCATGAAGTGCTGCGTGTCGCGGCGGCCTTGATTGGTCGTGGTCGGGTGGCAGCGTACTCGGGCATCGTCAACGATGTCCGTGAGCCCGAAGTCTCGCAGGCCGAGGCGTGGGCGATGCTCGCGGCGGCCGAGAAGGCCCGCATGTCGGCTTCGGCATCTATCGCGGACGAGGCGGCCCGCCGCCAGTATGCGTCCACTCGAGAGGGTCGTCGTGAGGCCGCGATTCAGCAGAAGGTGGCGAAGGTCGTGGAGGCTATCGACCGTGGGCTTCGTGGCGACATGCTGCGGAACTTCATTCGGAAGATGGTGGCTCGAGACGAGGTGGCCGACGTGTCCAGGCTTTTGGAGCCTGTTCTGCGCAAGACGGGCGCGCTCAACCCAGGAGCGACCGCGCCGCGCAAGTACGCTGGCACCGTGTATGAGAGGGCTCCCACGGAGGCCCCGAGGATTGCTTCGGGTCCGGCCTATGGAGAGGCAAATCGTCTTGTGCGATGGGCACGCCAACAGATGTCGGAGGGTTTCGCAGGCCGGGATCTGACCGACCTCATCTCCTCCCGTTTTGCTTCGAGCGTCCGCACTGCGGCCGCAGATGCTCTAACGCATCTGCGGGCCAATCACGAGGGGCTTGCGGGCCACCTCTATGTGGATGCAGAGGCATATGCGTCCGTGGACGGGATCAAGGGATGCGAGAAGGGTGCGCTTCGGCACCGGGCAAACCAGATCCCTCACGTCCTTGAGATGCCCCGTTGCGGGTCGTGTGCGCTTCGCGTGGCAAAGGCGGACGGGACGCCCGTCTGCAGTGTCTACAACAAGTCTCTCGTGGCTTCGGCCCCCGTCGAGAACCCGGCAGCGTATCAGGCAGAGATGATCCGCTTGGCAGACGGAACGGATGCAGATCGCACGGCGTCTCTGTTTGCGAACACCTACGAGAACGATTTCCAGCTCGGCGTCGAGGGCGAGATGGACTACTTCGACGTGGCCGACCTGCCGTCGAATGAGGACATCGGGGAAGTGTTGTTCGGAGGGCTGGAAATTGAGTAGGTTCACCCGCCAAGCGTCGCAGCGAGTGGCGCAATTGCATGGGAAGCGGAGCGGGCAGGCCCCTAGTGGGTACCGGCTCCTCCGAGAGGATTCCAAAGGCCATCCGGTCTACATGCAAGGTGAGGAGGGCGAGAAGGGCACGAGGATCGTGCACCGCTGGGGCCCACAGTGGGCGGTGTCCGAGTGGACATCTCGCGGGTGGCGTCGTCTCGATAGTCCGTTCCGACCTTCTCGCACCCCTCAGGAAGCAGCTGCCGCAGCCGATGACCAAACCTGGCGCCAGGCTTCTACGGCTGGGCGAACCGTGTCCGAAGACCGTCTTTGTGGACTGCTTGGGCTTTTCCAGGCGCTGTACCTCAACCATTGGACGACGCATTGGCAGACGAAGGGCGACCCGTTTTACGGGGATCACGAGCTATTCCAGCGGTTGTATACGGGGATGGTGGAGGAGATCGACGGACTTGCGGAGAAGGTGGTTCAGCAACACGGGTCTGATGCCGTGGGTGTGGATCGAGTGCATGCACTCATCGGTGTCTGGCAGGCACGGTGGCTCCTCGAGCCTAACATCGTGCGGCGGGCACTAATGGCTGAGCAGGACTTCCAGCGGGCGCTCCAGCGGGTCTATGACGATCTGAAAGAGGCAGGGGCGATTACGCTAGGTCTGGACGACTTCATCATGTCCACGGCAAGTGCGCATGAGACGAACCTCTACCTTCTCCAGCAGCGCCTCGGGGGCCAGGTTCGCCAGGCTCGGCTTGATGGGAACGCCAAGCCCGACAAGAGTGAGGACGGCAAGCTATTCAACATGCCGAAGAAGTGGGAGGTGCGGGAGCTTGCAGAATCCGGGGCCATGACGAACGATTACGGGGTTGCTACACAAGCCGTGCGGTCAAATGAGACGGATCAGACCCTTCGGCAGGTGAGACGGCAAGTAGATAAGACTCCGCCCACCGTGCAGGAGATTCTGAAGAGTCCCGGGGACAAGCCCCTCTCCACATTGAAGCGGTACATCGCGTAGTCAGATGACGCGCTAAATTCCCTATCATTGCCGCCGTGTGGAGGCCTAATGGCACGACTCCTCACAGCGCAACCGCCGTCCACTGTCCTCGTGGCAAACCTCGAGGGCGCGTCCGACCCTGGTCGGGGCATCAACCCGACGAAGATTCGCACGGCGTTTCGCAGTCAACACATCAACGAAGTGTTGCGTCCTGGCACGTCAGAAGATCGCGTGCCGGACCCAGGCACGCCGGGTGCGCACACACAAGAGGGACTGCTCACGTGGACGGCCACCGGCGTGCCCGTGCGGGCCACGGGTGCGATTACCGTGGCAAACATGACGTTCACCAATCCAGCCATTGTCCTAGTAGGGGACTACACGGTGACCTCTGGCGATGACTATGACGTCACGAATGGGACGGCGTATGTGGCAGAGGACATCACGGACACGGTTCCGGACGGCATCATCGTCATCTGGAAGACTGCCGGCGCAGGGGGCGGGGAGGGCACCATCAACGTGCCTGCAAACGTTCCGATCGAGCCTGGCACGTTCACGGTCTACTGGGTTTCGGGTGCCGCAGTCATGAGTCAGACCGCGGATGCAGCGGGCGTGTTCGCGGGTGACGGGAATCCCGCGGGCTCGACCATCAACCACGGGACGGGCGCACTGCTTATCGACACCACGGGTGACATTCCTGACGCGGCCACGGCAATCACCGTGGACTACACGGCTGTAATCACTGACGACAACGTCGCGACGAACCTTGCAGCGGCTATCGACGGCCTTCCAGGTTTCAGTGCGGTGGCTGCCCTCAATGTGGTCACGGTCACGGGTCCTCCAGGACCCAATGGGAATGACACGCGCTGTTCCGCGGTATACAGAGGTGCGGTGCAGAACTTCACGTTCGTACCTGCGACGGGCTTTCTAAGTGGGGCAGAGCCCCGCATCGGCCCGCCCGCCATCACCCCCTGAGGTCTCATCATGGCTCTCTCGAATGCAGTCATTCTCGCGTCCCTGGCTCCAAACGTCATTCGTGTTCAAGTCACGGATGAGTTTGGAAAGGTCAAGTACAAGAAGGTCGCCGACATCTGTGACCTCGACACGATCTCCCTGAACGGAGCCGGCCAGCCGGTTGTGATGACGGGCAAGCCCGGTCGTAGGGCTAAGCCTGTCATGCAGGCGGCCAACGACAAAGTGGCTGAGATGCTGCGTGCGAAGGAGCTGGCCGTCGACGAGGACGAACTGCTTGACGTGATCAAGCACAACCCGGAAGGGAGCACCGTCCTTGACCACGTGATGGCGGGGATGGCTGAGGAAGCCGCGTCGCTTTCGTTCGAGCGCACCGAGGCTGAGCGCAAGGGCGAGAGCACCTCGCAGATTTCGATGCGTCGTATCAACGCGCTCAAGGCCGTTGGCGACACCTGGATCAAGCGCAAGGAGCAGATCGCGAACGGTGGCGTGGACATGGACTCCCCTGCGTTCCGTCGCCTGTTTCAGTTCATCATGGACACGTTCCGCATTGTCCTTGAAGAGGACTTGAACACCCGCCCCGAGATGATCGAGACGACGTTCACGGCTCTCGCCCGTCGCCTTGACGACGACTGGAAGCGCGACGCCACCAAGAAGATGAGCGAGGGATGAGCTTTGCCTCCATCGCGCTCGGTGCGGGCCGGGCTAACGCCGCGGCAAGTACCGACGTGGCGGACATCATCACGTTCATCGAGGAGACTTGGGGCCTCAAGATGGCGCTGTTTCCCGTACAGCGCATCATCCTCAAGGCGTACTACGGCATCGCCCTCGACAACAACCCGAATGGCTACCCGCTTGATGTGGTAGTCCCGCCGACACACCCAAAGTACGATCCAGACCTCATGGATGTGAAGGGGTTCTACAAGTATCGGGTGCCAGTACAGAACTGGCGGCGGGAAACCATCAAGATTCTCACGGAGGAGGAGTACCTGGCAGACCTGCACAAGCAGGGTCGCTGCAACATCGGCACGATCACCGTAGGTCAAGAGCGACGAGAGCTGGTGCTTAGTGTCGGACGTCGCTCTGGGAAGTGTGTCACGGGGGACACGCTCGTCCTCACTGACCGCGGGGTGCTTCCGATACGGGAGCTGGGAGATCCCGAAGGAGAGGAGTTCCAGCAGCTCGACATTGCAGTGGCGCAGGAAGGGCTAACCCACTCCCGTTCGGCCTTCTTCTACAACGGTGGCGTTCAGCCCACGTATCGGTTCCGCACATACGCGGGGTTCACCGTGGAAGGGACAGCCTCTCACCGGGTCAAGGTGCTTGGTGCAGATGGTGTGGTGGATTGGCGTCGGTTGGAGCACATCAAAGAGGGGGATCAGATTGCGGTGCACAGATCGACGAATCTGTGGGCATCGCAGGAAGTAGACGTTCGGGACCACCATGTGCATTCGACCCGCAAGACGGTGTCCGTGCAGCCGGACGTGATCACCGAACGGTGGGGGCTGCTTCTTGGCTATCTGGTGGGGGAGGGCTGCTGGACCGAGAAGCAGATGGTGAAGGCGTGGGGGGAACATGAGGATTTCCGCGCTTTCTTTCAGGAATTAGGGGACGACGACTTTCGGCGATTCCTCCACAACATCGGGTACTACTGGGACAAGAAGTCGGATGCCAAGCAGACACCGTGGGTGATTATGCGGTCTCCGAAGCCGGTTGTGCGGGCATACCTGCAGGGGCTATTCGAGACGGACGGAACGGTCACGGCAAACGGCCAGACGGTGTCCTTTTGCACGGCGTCGTGGCAGCTTGCCCATGAGACACAAACCCTTCTGCTGAACTTCGGGGTCGTGGCTCGTATTCGGGTCAAGCACAACAAGAAGTATGACAGGGACTACTACGAGGTTGTGATTCTGGGACTCCGTTCGCGTCGAACGTTCTCGGACGAGATTGGGTTCAGGTCGCAGAAGAAGCAAGGTCGCCTGTCTACCGGCTTGATAAGCGTCGTGCGAGAGGGTGACAGCGCCGAGTCGGTACCCCACCAGAAGGCGTGGGTGCAGCGACTTCTGCAATCCGTACCTGTAGCTCGTTTGGGCCAAGGCTGGCAGCGGAGCACTCTTCGGGCTGTTCTCGGAGGAACGTGCAAGCCGGGCAGCCCCGAGGATCTCACCTACTCTCGCATCCGGGCACTCCTACCCGTTGCGTCTGACCTTGGGGCCGATGAGGAGGTGCTTCATCATTTCCGGCACTTGCTGGAGATGGACTACTACTACGACCCTGTCGTCACGGTGGATCAAGGGGCTGCCCCGGTCTTCGACCTCAATGTCCCCAACGGGTCGATGTTTGTGGCGAATGGTCTCACGAACCACAACACGGAGATGTCGTCCTGCATCGCCGCATATGAGACATACAGGCTCTTGAAGAAGGGTGACCCGCAGACCTACTACGGCATCCCTCCCTCGGAGAACATCCAGCTCATCTCGTTCGCTACGGACAAGGACCAGGCGGGCATCCTATACCAGAAGGTGTCTGGATACTTCCGCGGGTGCGCGTATTTCGAGCCGTACATGGCGAACAACACGCAGACCTATGCGAGGTTCCAGACGCCGAAGGACGTGGAACGGTATGGGAGCTACCGTGACGACGACAAGGCGAAGGCCACCATCAAGGTCACCTTCCGTTCGTCCGTGGCCAAGGGATCTCGTGGTGCCGGTAACATCGTCGTCATCCTCGACGAGATGGCCCACTTCACGGACAATGGCCAGTCGTCGGCGGACGCGGTCTACTCAGCCGTCGTCCCGTCTACTACGACCTTCTCGCCGAAGAACCCCCTGGACCGTCGCGAGGCCACGGGCCCGCTAGAGTCCAAGATCATCGCCATCTCGTCCCCCTTGGGCAAGCAGGGTGCGTTCTACGACCTGTTCACGAAGGGGTTTGCCGGTGGCGCCATTGGCCGGACGCGGTTGTGCTTCCAGGCCCCGACGTGGGAGGTGAACACCACCATCTCGGCAGACGCCTTCGAGGCCGAGTACGTGAAGGACCCTCGCACGTTCTTCACGGAGTTTGGTGCGGAGTTCACCGACCGCACGAGGGGTTGGCTCGACGGTGACGCGGACATCATGGCGTGCGTGAACAAGGACCTTCGACCGCGAAGCAAGGCCCCGCCGCTCATGCCTCATTTTATGGGGATCGACTTCGCCCTTGTAGGGGACGCATCGGCCATAGCCATCGGCCATCTCAATGAGCAGAACCAGATCGTACTAGACGTGAGCGATGAGATCCAGGCCGGCGTGGGCGACTACGCCAGCCAGGAGCGGCTTGAGTTCGCGGACGTGGTCGATTGGATTCACGGGTACACCCGTCGGTTCTACATCACGGAGGCGATCTTCGACCAGTGGGCGGGCATTCCGTTCGAGCAGGCATTGCAGGCCCGTGGCTTGAAGCAGTTTGAGATGGTGCATCACACGCAGCAGCTCACAAGCCAGATGTACCAGAATTTCAAGGACATGATGTACGACAAGCGGCTGCAGCTCTATGACTGGCCCATCCCAGATGGGCAGGAGCATGGCCCGCTCATCACGCAACTTCTTGAGCTACAGGCCGAGGTTAAGTCGAAGTACGTCACCCTTGTATCGGCCCCCAAGGCACCCGGCAAGCACGACGACCTTGCAGACGCGCTGGTTCGAATGGTGTGGCTTGCGTCACAGAAATCTCCGGCCAACGTGGCCATCTTGGCCGGAAGCTCGCGAAACCGCACGGCTAACCCTTTGACGCGGCGGGCCGCAGCACATAGCGTGTTCCGAGCGCATCAGAAGGCATTGCAGACGGGCTCGAGTCCCGAGCGTCAGGTGCCACGGAAGCAAGGGTTCGGTGGCGGTCGCGGCGGTGGCGGCCTTATAGGCGGCGGTCGGGGTGGTGGTTTCGGTACAGGTAGGAGGTGAGCATGAGTGATACGAACGTGATTAGGGCTGATTACAGGCTCATGCGCGATATCATCTCTACGAGCTTCTCGAAGGCTGGGGTATCCCCCACTCCGTCCGAGCTTGACCTTGTCTCGCATGTGTTTGCGAAGGCTGGGGGGACGTGGGAGCGGGTGTTCCTTGGGTCGTTCAAGGATGTCACCCTGCTCAAGAAGACGATCAAAGTAGCAATTGACAGCGGCCGTATGACGAAGTCGCCGAAGTGGGGTGGGTGATGGCAACGATCACAGGGAATACCGATCAGGATGTCGAGCTGATGTACCCTGCACTTCGGCTACCTGTCACCGTAGGCCCCGCGCTGCGGGCGTCTAAGTGGCGTGGTGGTCTATGTGTGATGTACATACAGTCCACAGAAGGGGACTTCGTCGTGGAAGTGAGCGACGGGTCCAAGGTTGCAGGGTTCCTTTTGTTCCCTAGCGAGCGGTACTTCCCGTTGATTGGGGACTACGGCCCCAATTACGGATCGAACGCCAATTGGACGAGTATGCAGCCAGCGCATGGGGTGGGTGGGCAGAACGTGGTCACCATGATCAGTGACAACTCCCGAGCCTTTTTCAAGGTGTTCGAGACCATTGCTCTAGCAGGTGGCGCTCGGGGCGGGGGGCCCATCACCTATGCGGTCAACGACATCGTTCGCGTGAGCGAGAATGGACTTCTGTGCAACGACAGCGTGGCGCAACTTCAGGCCGCCGGGGTCGCAACTCCTGTAGATGTCGGTATTGTGTCCGCAGCCCCCGCCACCCGAAATGGGAACCGATTGGGAGTGGACACCAAGTTCTAACTCAATCGGTAAAACTCCTATACCTGTTACATCGTAACATCCTGGACATACTCTTGAGTCGACTTCGTGCCACTCTCTCATCTGCCCCGATTGATCGCGCGGTACAGGCGCATGTGGCGACTGCCCAAAAGGCACTTAGACAGGCGCTGGACGTGTGTCTACGGCAGGGGAAAGAGGGCGGATACGCTCCGGCGCATGTGGCTCGTGTGCGTCGGGACCTGATGGCGGCCCTGGGTGCCGTGGAGAGCGTGCGTCGGGTGGTCCCATCGTATGACGCCATGGACCCAGATTTTCAACCCACGCAGCCGTATGTTCGTCCCGAACCCGCTGAGGTCCCTGTTGAGGAGGACGAGGATGTGGTGGAGGAAGATGCGGCTGACAAGACAGTGATTGTGGAGGGATACGATGGCACCACGGAAGCGTAACGGGGCCACCCCGCCAAGTGATGGTGCCGGGCCCGTGAAGCGCCTTGCGTCTACGACTATCACGGAGCCGCAAGACGGAACACCCGTGGCGTCGATTCAACCGCGACCGAAGGTCACAACCGGCAAGCCGAAGCGACTGCAGAAGGTCGCTTCCATGAAGCTCGGGTTCAACGGCGGCGGCATGGGGATGGGCAACACCATCGATGCCTCGGCCGGGAACTTCTACTCGCCCGAACTCTCGACTGACTTCCTCGAGCTTCCGCAAAGCCGCGCTGAACAGTGGGCCTACTACCGATTCTTCTACAAGACCAACCCGTTTGTCGGCCAGGCTATCGATCTCCACACGGAGCTGCCGTTGTCGCGCGTTCGGCTCAACATGCCGAAGGCGAAAGACCGAGACATGGCGGTGGCAGCGACGCGCTTCTGTGAGAGCTGGGCAGCAAGGGTGAAGCTCCTTCACCGCCTGATATCCATCGTGCATGAGTACCACCTCATCGGTGTGGTCTACGTCTTCGCAGAGGACAAGAATCCGGACATGCCGGACGACATGCTGGTCGAGCAGGTGCCCGTCATCGTGGAGGATAAGGACGGCAACCCCCTGTTGGACGAGTCTGGCAACCCTTACGTGGAGTACATTGCTGTCTCTTATACACATCTCCGAGCCCACGAGACGGACTCCTATCTCGTATG
>ERZ761596.14-NODE-14-length-62001-cov-6.177493_pt1 | contig 62001 bp, 93 predicted proteins | sample MGYA00512166_ERZ761596 | MGnify/ENA primary metagenome ERZ761596 (study PRJEB28899, sample SAMN03785556) | bioreactor sludge metagenome | biome: EBPR Sludge; feature: EBPR Bioreactor; material: 0.22µm filtered reactor supernatant | place: Saint Lucia: Queensland...
GGGGTGGCGGCCCGCATCATTGAGTCGGGCGCGGAGTTCTCCCCCACGGTGACGGAATGGGCCCCTCGTTGGAGCGGGATTCCGTTCACGACACGCAAGCACGCGGTCGGCGGGCTGCGGTCGCAGCTTGCCACGGTGCTGTATCGGAGTCACGACTGCCTTCACAATCTGTGGGGGCTCCCGAGCGTGAACCCCAACGACCCGGAAGAGTGCCTCCTCTACAAGCGCACGCAAATGTGCGGGGAGGTCGCGGTGCTCACCATCACCGAGTTCGTCCTTGCTTCGGTCTGGGCCAAGGTCGACCCCGACTACGGCCCCGTGTTGGATCAGCGCAACGCCCTACCCCTCCTGCAAGGCCCTCTCGCTGGACTCTCTACGAGGGAGATCGCAGCCCGTCTGGATGGTGTGCTGCACCAGCGAGTGGGTCGGCCCCCGGCATGGGTGCGGTGCAACCCGATCGCGACCCGGTTCGTGGACGATTACACGGACATGCTCGAGAAGGACCGGGGGATGATTGACCGATGCCTGGCATCCATGCGCGACGCAGGGTGGGTGCCACCACGAGGGCCGATGTTCCGACCGTCCCCGCTTCTGGATGGCCTGGAATTGACCCTCTGGAAGGTTGACGACTTCGAGCACATGGCCCGCACGTCCCCCGAGATTGACGAGGACCTGGTGACGTTCAACCGCGCCCGGCGAGCCTCCATCACCTTCCCCCCTGGATGGGCCTCCTGATGCACTACATCGACATCGAGGAGCTTGCACTGCAAGGGGCCTTCTCCCACAAGCCACATCTCCTTTATGGGGTGGGTGAGGTCACGGTAGCCGCCCTTGGTGGCTTGCCCCCCAAGCTCCTCCCCGTGTCGTCGCGGGAGTTCATCCTTCAACGGGTGGGGATGGGCTCGCTCCTCACCTACGGGAATCGCCACGGCGTCTCGTGCGTGGAGTACGGAGAGCGGGCGCTCGCCACGGGTGAGGATTGGGAGGCGAACACGGTGCGGGTGACCTTCCTGCTCATCCGGCTCACGGAGGCCAGCCGGTTTGCGTTCGCGGCCGACCGGAGGTTCCATCTCTCGTGGCAAGAGAGGCGCATGAAGGATGTCCCGCTATGCCTTCTAGCCGATGGCTCGTGGAAGGACTGGATGAAGTACTCGCGGTTCGCCGACGATCCTTCGTTCCCGATCGAGCACCGACGACTGCTACAGCAGGTGGCCTCCTGCCTCGCCTGGCTCATCCAGCCGGTTCAGGTTGAGGGTGGCGGGGCGTAGGTGGGTGGACACCTATGCCAAGTTCCAAGGCATCTCGTTCGACGACGATGGGGTGTCCCTCCTCATCTTCCCGCCTGGTGACGAGAGCGTCGCGAAAGTGCGGCTCACCCTGGCCGACCAGAAGCTGATTCTGAACAGCCTGATCCAGAGCCTCACGGATCGGGCCCGGACGTTGGCGGGCATGCATGCGGGTCGCGCGGTGTCCGAGACTTCCTGACAGGCCGGTAGGGTGCCCCCGTCTCACATCACGAGGGCTCCCAATGCGAACCACGGTCGAATACATCTGGGTGGACGGATCCGTCCCCACTCCCAAGCTCCGGTCGAAGACGAAGGTCATGGCCCGTCAAGACTGGTGCGCCCCGATGAATCCAGAGGATTACCCCGTGTGGGGCTTCGACGGCTCGTCGACGTACCAGGCGGACGGGAGCGACTCCGACCGGGTGCTCAAGCCCGTGTGCGTGGTGCCAGACCCTATCCGCAAGGGCGATGCGACCCTCGTGCTCTGCGAGGTGTTCATGCCGGACGGGGTGACTCCCCACCCGTCGAACAAGCGGGCCGAGCTACGCAGTGTGCTCGATGCCGGGGCCAGCGATGCCAAGCCCTGGTTCGGCATCGAGCAGGAGTACACGCTGCTTCGAGGTGGCCGCATCCTCGGCTGGCCCGACCGAGGGTACCCTCCCCCGCAGGGGCCGTTCTACTGCGGCGTGGGTGCCGATGAGGTGGCCGGACGCAACCTCGTCGAAGCGCACATGCGCGCCTGCATCGAGGCGGGCCTGCTCATCGAGGGTATCAACTTCGAGGTGTTGCTGGGCCAGGCCGAGTTCCAGATCGGTGCCGGAGACCCGCTCACCGTCTCCGACCATCTGTGGATCGCTCGGTGGCTCCTCTACCGTCTCGGGGAGGACTACGACATCAACGCCACCCTCCACCCGAAGCCAGTCCAGGGTGATTGGAACGGCACGGGCCAACACGTCAACTTCAGCACCTGTGCCATGCGGGCAGATCCGCAGGGAAAGTCGTTGGACGACTTTCCCGCGGGCACGAGGGTCGGAATGGACGCCATCACAGACTCGTGCATCAAGTTCGGCACCAAGGTACCTGAACACATCGCAGTCTACGGGGCGGACAATCACCTCCGGCTCACCGGGAAGCACGAGACCTGCGATATCGACACCTTCCGGTTTGGAATCGCCGACCGGGGAGCTTCGATTCGGATCCCTCGTCATGTGGCTACGCAGGGCTGTGGCTACCTGGAAGACAGGCGGCCCGCGGCCAACGCGGATCCGTACCAGATCTGCACGGTGATCCTCAAGACCGTCTGCGATCTCTGGTGATCTACCGTTCTGCGCGCCGACGGATCCAGTCGGCCGCGTCGTAGCAGCCGAGGTTCACGGCCATGCGGTACGCCTGGCCCATGTCGCCCTTGGATGGGGGCTTGCCCTCGTCCAAGATCCAATCGGCAAGGTCGTCGCGGTCGGCTTTGAGGTTGGCCGCGACATCGTTGAGTTGGTCGGTGGTGGAGTCTTGTCGTTGATGCTTGGTCATGTGCCCTCTACGCGAGACACCCCGTACCCTGAACCGCTTAGATCCCGACAATCTCCTCGAAGATCCTGACGTGCTCAGGTGCCAGGTCGCCCCCCACGTAGTCGGCGAACGCCTCTGCGAAGTACTCCTCGTGGTTCGTGGACGCATAGGGGGTGGGGAACTTCCTGTGTTGCGCTTGCTGCACGAGTAGCTTGTAGATTTGGTCTACCGAAACCTCGCCACCGCCTTCAAGCGTGATGATGTGCGTGCCACGGGGAGTGAACTCGTAGCTCTTCACAATGGGCATGCTGCTCCTCCCACGGACTGGAATGCCGAGCGGCCCCCCCACCTTTGGTAGCTCCACCTTCCCCTTGGGGGCGTAAGAAATGGCGGTGAACTCCTTGCGCCACTGCTTCCGTTGTTCTTCGGTGAGGAACTTGAAGTAGTAGCGGTGCCCTAGCTCGTGGCACAAGGAGCGGACTTCTGTGAGTCCGGTCATGAGCCGGAGGTACAACGAGTCGTCATTCACGTAGTACCAGGCCCGCGTCTTCGATTGCGCAATCCGTCCGACGACGAACACGTCCCCGTAGAGCACCTTCGCGAGCTTGCTGTTGGATGAGCGGATGCGAGCGGTGGCCTTCTCCACTACGGCGATGGTGCTCTGGAGCTTCTCGTCCTCGAGGTGGAGCGTGTTGTGCATCACGAATGGGCCAACGGCCACCTTCTCCTGGACTCCTTCACCACCCTCTTGCTTCTCAGGCCACTTGAATGCGGCTAGGAGCAGTCGAGCGTACTTCTCGTTCTTGGCCCACCATGCCTTATGGTCTCTCGGTTGACGCTGCGACGTAAGGAAAAGGCGTGCAGCCATCTCCACGGCCTTCGCATTTCCTCTTGGGATTGAGCGGGTCTCGACCACCCATGTGGCCACCGCCCTTCCGGTGTTGATTAGCCGAACCCATGTAGTGCTAAACGGAATGCGGGTGAACAGGTCAATGGCCGTAGCGAACTTCCCCTCAATGGCGGACACGTCCGAAGGCGAATACGCCCGGGCAAGATGGCGGGAGGCAACGCGGGTCTGCATGGTGTTCACGGGCTTGCCCTCGATGGATACGCGGTAGACGCCTGGAAACGACCAGGCCTTACGGATCAGGTCGGCTATCGGCAGGTCAACGGCGACCACGTTCATCAGACGCTCGGGGTCAATCACGACAAGGGCCGCCCATCTGTGATGTCCGTCCAGGATGTAGCTGTCACGAGACACCACGACGGAGTCATCGATGTTGTCGAACTTGCCCGCCTGGTGCTGCGCCACCATATGGTAGACCTTCTCGGCCTTGATCTCGGATTGCGTGGCGCGCAACCGCCCTACGGGCACGGTTGTCTCCTTGACGCGGATCCCCGATCCCTCGAGGTGTCGCAGGAAGTGTTGAAGCACGGTCTCGGTCGACTGCCTGGCTGCGCCGGCGGCTACCATTGCCTCGGCCTTCTTTCGCTCCTCCACGTCTCCAGCCAGGAGTTCGGCGACGGTCTTCTCCCCTTCAACCTGCGGCATCTTATCCCTGGTGAGGCCCAAGCCGGGCGACGGGGATTCCCACAACCCATCCAGTCCTCGGGCGAATCGCTGGGCCACAAAAGCAGTGTGTTCCGAGCCCGTGAAGGCCACCTTGTAGCGGTCAATAGCAATGCGGTGCATCGTCACGGAGATGTCCTTCCAGGGGTGGTCTACGACACCACGGCCGGTATAGTCGCGGTATCGACGGAGCCGCCATGAACCTACTAAAGTACCAGCGTGCGGCTCTACGAACTGCCCAACCCACTCGCGAGCACACGTTGCGGCTTGCCGTGGCAGGCCTGGGGCTGTCCGAAGAGGCGGCCGAAGTGCTCGACGTCGTGCGGCAGGGAGCCGAGCACGACAAAGTTGTGCTCGAGATCGGGGACCTGGTCTGGTACGGGGCCGAGCTGGCATCCGCGTTTGGCATCTCGCTCGGGGCGATAGACACTCATCCTCGGGACTGCGATGACGATCCGTGGAGCCTGGCCGACGACCTGGTCATCAGCACGGGAATCCTGACAGGCACCGTGAAGAAGACCATTGGTCACGGCCACCCTGTCGATGAGGCCAAGATCACGGCGCTGCTTCAAGCTGTTTTTGTCGATGTTGCCACGCTGTCCGCGTCGATGGGCAGCGACTTGGCCACGGTATGCGAGGCCAATATTGCGAAGCTGCGCCGCCGCTACCCCGATGGGTTCTCCACCGAGCGGAGTCAAAACCGCCCCGATTAGGGCGAATTCTGTGTAGTGGGTGGTGAGGTGTACCCAAATGACCCACTACTCTGCTGCCCTACGACTGCGAGGCAAAGTGCTTGCCGTGGAGACGGCAGGCGACGAAGCGCATGCGCAATCCCTCGCTGCGGACATGCTGCGGAACACGGAAGTCGTCGTCTTGGAGGGGAAGCTGCGGGTGTCTGGTTTCGGCAAGTACGTCATCCAGATCAACGCGGACGAGCTGCGAAACGGGAAGCCGTTCAAGAAGTGTCCCCACTGCGCCATCCTGAAAGACCTCAACGATTTTGGTCTGCGCAGGAAGTCTGGAGCGGCCAAACACGGATTCGATGTCATCACCACGCAGGCATGGTGTTCCGCGTGTCGTGCACAATCCCCCACAGACACGGACTCGGTCGCATAGCATGTCCACCTTCACGCAGAAACGCTGCAACCACTGCGGCACCACCTACTCCTATCAGATGTCGGGCTACGGGGGTATGCAAACCCCCAATAACCCGACTTACTGCCCACCCTGCGCGACGATCGTGGAGGAGGCGATTCGGGTTGCTCTTGAGCCCGTGTCCGTCCTCTTCGACAGGGAGTGGCGGCCCACGCAGGACATCACCATCGCAGAGATGGACAGGCTCGACGACGAGCGCGTCGCCAGTGTCCGTGCGGACGGCGGAATTCCAGTATGGGCGGTGATGTCTCCGCTGTTTGATATGGAGCGCCCGTCCAACGTGCAGCACCAGAAGCTCTTGCACCACAACGGCCGCACCTACCGCTATGAGTGGTGGACGGACGAGGGGGTGGAGCACGGCGTCGTCTACATCGAGTGCTCGGTGGAGCTTGCCACGGGCAACGTGGTGGGCCCCTGGCGCCTGACAGACCGCTGGGACCCATGGCCCACCTTCTACGAGCCTGGCCCGAAGCCACCCCCGAAGCCACCCACGCACGAATGGGTGGCTAACCCGTTCGCGCAGCTCGTCATGCCACGCATGGACCTGATCTCAAGGGATCAGAGCTTGGGCAACGTGACTGGCAGCCTTGAGGCAGCGTTCCGCGCTACCGAGGAACGGGCCGCGAGCCGTCTGACGGATGTGATCCCGGATGGCGCGCTGCCGTTCTACGACAAGGAACCGGATGTTGGTGAATGAAGCCCACGCTGCGCCCTGCAATGGGGAATCCTTACGTGTGGGCCATCGCCATCGCCACGGCTGGTATCAGCCTGATGCGCGGCTCGGGGTGGGCCTTTTGCTGGCTTCTCGCATGCTGGCTTGTGGTGCAAGTCCTTCGTGGTCTTCACGGTCTCCGCTACATCCTGCAGGTTACGGGACGCTGGCCTGTAAATGTGACTCGTGGGCCCGACTCGTAGGCAGCCCGTGTGTGCTGCATCCCGGAGTGCGTAGGGAGGGTGGGCAGCAAACAACAACCTGGAGCAACACAACATGAGCAGCATGAAAGATTTCGTGGGCAAGAACCTCTTCATCCGAACGGTGACCCACTACTACACGGGGAGCCTGGAGAAGGTCACCGACGACGGCTTCCTCGTCCTCACCGAGGCCGCATGGATCCCGGTCACGGGTCGGTTCGGGACCATGATGGCGCACGGCAACGACAACATCAACGAGGTGGAGCCGTACCCGGCCACCCTGCCGGTCTGGGTCAACATGGCCAGCATCGTCGACTGCAACGAGTGGAAGTTCCCGCTCCCCCGGGATCAGAAGCCGTCATGATCTCCTTCCAGACAGCCAAGGAATTCCTTCTGGCCAGTTGGCACAACCGCCGAGTGGCCATTCCTCCCACGGTCTTTCTCGTGGGGCCCCCTGGCATCGGCAAGTCGTCGGTTCCAGCGGCGGCCGTGAAGGAGATGGGCCCGAACGCGCAGCTTGAGGTGCTCGACCTCACGTCGCGTTCCCCTGAGGACATTGGTGGCCTTCCGTTTCGCGACGGTGGGCAGACCAAGTACAGTCCGCAGGAATGGGCCGTCCGGCTCTCGCAGCCGGACGCGATTGGCTGTCTGGTGTTCGATGACCTGCCCGCGGCCACATCGGCAACCGCTGCGGCCGTGCGGCAGGTCGTGCTCGATCGCAGGCTGAACGGCGTCACGCTCTCACCGGGCGTCCTGATCGTTGTGACGGGCAACCGCCGCGAGGATCAGGCTGGTGCGATCACGCTGCCGTCCCACTTCCGAAATGCAGTCTGCATCATGGAGTTGGAGCCGCAGTTTGACCCATGGGCGGCCTGGTTCATCGAGCAGGGTGGCGATCCCGCTATCATCGGCTTCCTGCGATGGCGCCCGAACATGTTCAGCACGGGTCCTGGAGACGCAGACACGCGGGGTCGGTTCGCCACTCCGCGCTCCTGGACGATGCTCTCATCGTGCCTGCCCGCAGCTGAGCGAGCGCGGTGTGTTTCGGACACGGTGGCAGGATACGTTGGCGAAGGTGTGGCCGTCGAGTTCATGGCCTACCGCAACATGGTGATGAACCTCCCCCCCATTTCGGATGTTTTCGCAAACCCTCAAGCCGCCATCCCCAACCCCAAGGAGCTGATGGGCAGTCCTGACAAGGTCATCGCCATCACCACGGGGCTTAGTCATCATGCGGTGCAGTTGGTTCGTGCGGCCAGCAGCGAGACGCCGACGCTCTCCCCCCACCGAAACCCTGCGAGCCTGGCCGTGATGCAGCAGTTCTTCGGTGCCCTTTCCTGGATGGTAGGCAGCGACTTCGAGCACGGGGCATCGGCCATCGTGGCCTACTCGGCCCTGGGTGGGTCGCGAGACCTCCTGGAAGTGAGCGCGAAGAACACGGAGAACCCCCACATCGCGTCCATGCTGCAAGACATCCGCAGCGCGGTGGCTTCGTAGCGGTGAAGGCCGGAGGGGCCATATGATGCGATGGGTCGGACTTGGCTCCGTGTCATGGACCTGGCATAGCTGGTCCTGGACACATTCCAGTAATCTGTACGTGCTCGGATCCTCTCCAGAATGGAGAGGGATGCCTGAAATACGAACATGGGCCACCACGCCTGCAATCTGTGACTCCAAGTCCCTCACTGAGGGTTTCGCAATAGACCAACGGAGGCTCCTATGATGCTCATCTGTCCGAATCTACAGCAATCAGGGTCGGCTCTCGAGGTACACCGACATGGGATCTATGGGTCCTGCTCGGATACGCCCTTCCAACTCCAGGCGCGCTCAGCAACGGACACGGTTGTGACGCAACGAGTTGTCTCGAGTGCGAAGGGCTGCCGGTCACAGATCGCCTCCTGGTCACCCAAACACGGCCCGCGTATTGGCGCGTATCGCGCTCGTTGAACGCCAACGGTCAGCTGCCGTGGAGGTCTGATGATCTTTCTGGTGGCTCGTAAAGGAATCCACACGTCGCGGTCGGGTGTCTGGATTTGGTCGTCTCGGTCACCACGCGCTATCATAGTGAAGCCTATCCAGATATCCTGCTCGTCTGGCTCCTCACCAACGGATCGGATGAGGCGGTCATCATCGCTGAGCGGGCCCGACACGGGCCCCAGCATAGACCCCCTACGACTGTTATGACCCTATTCATAAAGAGATGCACGGCCCCGTACCGGGTCGTGTCCACATCACTCGTTGGGGAGACCGCATTGAGGTTTGCTCAACGAGGCTCGCGCTCGTACTGCAAGCCTTGGCCCCACTATAGTCTCAAGGTGGTGTTGTGGTCAAAGTGGCGGACAGAGTCGGGGGCACGGTCCAAATATAAGGTGCACTTGGGCTCGATTCACGGAAGGGGTCCAAAAATCGACCCATTGGGACTCCTATGATGATGAAGGCCAAGCCCTGCATGACCAATGGGTCCGTCACAGGCTGCAAGTGGAAGTGGCCAGACGGCTCTAAATCCAAGGGAGGCTGCGTGCGGAGCTGGTCCGTGTCGTGGCATGGGCGGTGGGATTTCTCATGGGACTCGGAGTCTCGGCACGGCCTGCGATCCGGACCGCGTATAGACCCGTTGAGGCTCCTGTGATGATGATCCCCCCGACAATCAAAAGAAGTCAGTCAAGCACCGCTTCAAGTGGGCTGTCGTGGTCGCTGTCGTGGAGTAGTGAGGTGTTCCGGCGGTCGAGGGCGGGTTTGAAATTCGAATTGGGGTGCTCGTGGTCCGTGTCGCGCCGACATCGAAGGGTGCGGTCGAATGAGGGGGATGAGCCATCGATTGATCCCCTACGGGTGCTGTGATGATCTTCCGATCTGTAAATCCCTCTCCCGATAGATCAAAGTCGTGTTCGAGGTCGATATCGGGGTCGAGGTCGGTGTCGAGGTCGGTGTCGGTGTCGAGGTCGTTGCCGTTGTCGGATTCAAATCATGGATCAGGGCCTACCATCGATCCCCTACGGGTGCTGTGATGAGCTTCCTGACAGGCCGAACCTGGCCAAGGTCACGGTCACCTGACTGGATAGTGACATCCAGGTCACCCACGGCACACCGCCTCGGCCTTCGCCCGGCGTCCTTCTCGTTAGGGCTCTCGCAACGCATACAGCGGCGCAGGTCTACTTCGCTGAGCGGTCCAGACGGGTGCCCTGCTGTCGACCCGTTGAGGCTCCTGTGATGTTTCTCACCGTCCGGCAATACTTAGAGGTGTTGGCGTTTCCTTCCGCCTCGGTTTCGGGAGGAATGCAGAGAAGACGATCCGTGTCAAGGGGGAAGGTAGCACCGTTTGTCGTGTCAAGGTCATCCAGAATCAGGCTCGACTCCAAGTCGAGCACTGGTGTGGTTTTGCGGAGTATGTCCGAATCTGTGCACGTGGGTCCTCGGATAGACCCATTGAGGCTCCTGTGATGATGTTCCGCATCACCATGGTTATTGACACACCCTCCTGCGATCCGCTACGCGAAGTCGTGCGGCCTACAGGCACGGGTCGAGTAATTTCACCTCGACATCGGGTTACGGGAGATTTGGCTTTGGCCTTATGAGGTCGTACACTCGGGGAACCAAGGCGAGGGATGACTCAACCTCCCGCGGCGGCGTAGGGCCTTCCATCGATCCCCTTCGGGTGTTGTGATGTGCTTCTTCATGGCACTACGACGCCCCGACAACGAGCGGGCATCGGTGACCGCAACGGCGGAGGAGTGGGTATGGCGGTCAAAATCCCAAAACCTTCCTTTTGACTACACACTTTCCAGGTCATGGGCCACTGTGGGGAGGTATGGCACCCGTTGTCGCTCATGGGTGCCGCGCCTGGGCGTGGGCCCGTACGCCGCGCATTCCGCGTCCTTCAATGACGGTGCTACAATAGATCCGTTGAGGGTCCTCTGATGTTGATTGCCATTTCAAGTGTCATCGTAGCATTCGACGCATCAGGGTCTACGTCCAACGGGCGGTTGAGGTCGATCACGAATAATACAGTGTGGTCCGTGTGCATACCACACTGGATAAACGCATCCGTGTCGAGTCCAAAGCGGCGTATGTGGTCCATGTCAACGAGCGGGAGTGGGGGGATGGCCAACTCGGAGTCCAATCTGTCAGGCCCCGCCATCGACCCTCTAAGGATCCTGTGATGGTCTTCCTTCTCCGTCCGCATCGGTGGCCTGAGCCCGAGCTATCCTGGTCGGCAGGCGGCCCGTCCCGACGTTTCCGGTGCGAGTCTGGTATGGGGCTGCATGGGATGACGATGTCCTACTCCTGGTCGACCAGGGCCGGTATGCACACGGCCGAGTCGTGGGCCATGCACCGAGGCCCGAAGATCGATCCTCTACGAGTCCTATGATGACCTTTCTCATGGCACCTCGATGGCGCCACAACGGGGTGATGTCCACTTCGTCCATCTCGTTGTCGGAACGAGTGTATGGGCTGACCCCCTTGTACGCCTCGTTGCCAACGCACCGACGGGTTGTGACAAGAGGCTCACGGTCGTCGCGCGACGGCCCCACCATCGACCCCCTGCGAGTCCTATAGCCCCTCGTCGGGTAGGAGCGGCATGACCATCGAAGCTGGCATCCAACGCCTCCGCAATAGCAGGGTTCGCCTCCTAAGCAAGTTCCCCTTCTTCGGGCAGCTCGCGATGCACCTGGACCTGATCGTAGAGCCCGATCCCAAGAAGGTGCCGTCCGCGTGCGTAAGCTCCAGCGGACGGATGCGGATGGGCCTGGAGTATATGAACGGCCTCTCGGACCGCGAATTGGACTGGGTCATGTGCCACGAAGTCCTTCACGTCGCGTTGCGCTATTGGGCGCGGCAGCAGCACCGCACGCAGGTGCTTGTGGTGACGGACAGCAAGACGGGCCTCCCCCTGCGGACCGTCTCTCTGTGGAACATCGCGCACGACTACGCCATCAACCTTCTCATCGAGGAGAGCATCAAGTCGACGGGCCACCCGTGGGCGCAGGCCCCCAAGAATGTGCTGCTCGACACGAAGTACACGGGCTGGACCGCCGAGAAAATTTACGATGACATCCTCGAGAACACGCCCGAAGGAGACTTCTCCGACTTCATGTCCGATGCCCTTCCGGGGCAGGCCACGGATGAGGACGATATGCGCTGGAAGCAGGCCATCCTGCACGCAGCCGCGTCGCACCGCGGTCGCAACATGGCCCTCCCCGACGCACTGCGGATCATTGTAGAGGCAATCGGCAAGCCAAAGGTCGCCTGGCAGGAGCGGTTCGCGCAGTGGGTGGGCGACACCATCGGGCGGGCGGACTACTCGTATCGCCGCCCGTCGAGACGGTCCGAGGCCGCGAAAGAGATCCTGTGCACAAGCATCCCCCAAGGAATGCCCCAGATCACGATCCTCTGGGACACGTCGGGCTCCATGGGGGGTGAGCACAACGCCATCCTCGTTGAAGTGGTGTCGATCCTGGAAGAAACCTCGGCACCAATTCGAGTGGTGACCTGCGACACGCAAGTGCGTGGAGAAACCAACACCCGCGACATCGCAGAGATCGTGACCGTGGTCGAAGGCGGTGGAGGCTCGGACTTCAACCCCGCCTTCGAGTATGTGGCGCCCAGCTTGACCTGGGACACGATCATCATTGCCATGACCGATGGGCACATCAACGTGCCCAAGGAAGCCCCCGCCTGTCAGGCGTCGCTGTGGCTTCTGACCCCCGATGGGGTTGACCCGACCGGCGGTCGGTGGGGCGACGTGATTCGCCTCGATAGACCGTAGTCCCTGGTACCGTAGTCCCCGTCCCATTCCCTCGAGGCCACACCTTGACCTTCAAGTACCTGCACGCTGTCGGCGTATCCACCTTTTGGCTGGACCACAAGCTCACTCCGGAGGTCCGGGCTATGTTGGCGGCCATGGCGTCCCGCGCGCCCCTGGGGGGCGTCCAGGCCCGCTACGCGCAGATCGTGGAGGCCGTGGGCCAGAGCTTGTTCGAGGAAAAGCGGGCACGCCTCGCCGAGGACAACCCTGACGGGGAGATCATGACGTGGGAGCAGCTCCCCGAAGCGCACGGGTGGCTCGGGATTGCCGAGGATCGGCTCTGCGACTACCCCCTTCACCCGAAGGTCCAGAAGTTCTTCGACGACTTTGTCGGCAAGTATGGTCATTCTTCCATCCTAGAGTTGGTGGGTCAACCTACGGTCTATGTCGAGGGGGTGTCCTGGCTCACCGCCTGGCTCACCTTCGACTCCCCGCTCTGTGCAGGCCAGGAGTTCAGCACCCGCGCCGTCCAGCACAAGGATTGGCCAATGGCTCGGGAGTGTGAAGAGGTGGACGTGGGGGCCACCTCCATCCTCCAGGCAGAAGACGAGCGCATCTTGCGCCAGGTGGCCGGGCAGGACATCGACTTGTCCGACTACAAGGCCCCGCCCATCCTCACCCCGAACAGAGACCTGGTGCGCCTCCACAACGACTGGTTCGAGGTGTTCGAGGCCGAGGTGGCCTGGTGGAAGGCTGAGTTCACGAGTGCGTGCCCCACATGCAAGGGCAAGGGGGAGTACGTGCGTCCGGGCGAGTCCTATGCCACGCACGGCATCACCGCGGGCATGCCTATGACCTGCGAGCAGTGTGAGGGCACCGGCAAGAAGTATCCCACGGCCGACAAGGAGCCCTTCCGCCCTGCCCTGGACCGAGCCCGCTGGGCCCTCCCCGGCACGATCGCCACGGGATGTGCCCACACATCGAACCTACGCGAGCGGGCGCGGGTGATCCGGGACGGGTCGAACCTGGCTTCTTTGTCGGGTGCCGTGGCTACAAAGGCCGTGTGGGATGAGATCGCCGCCGCCTACCGGCTGGCCCTTCCCGGCATGGCTGGCATGGGTCTACGCGAGGCCGTGTACACCCCAGGCACCAACATCCCCGGCCATCTGCGCTCCATCCTGTCCAGTACGGATGAAGGTCCCGACGTAGAGCTGTCCGTACGATACACGGGTGGGATCGTGGGGCTCCAGGGATACGCTCGCACTTCCGAGAAGTCGTACATGGACGCCGTGGAGAACTCCAGGGCTCGGGTCAACGTCGGGTTCCGTTGCTCCCTTGCCGTCGCACGCGACTGGCACCGCCATCGCACTATGTTTCCGTGGTACCTCCAGGTCGTGCGGGACAATCATGGCACGCCGGAACCAGGCCCTATCCAGATCGATCACCACTACGGCCCAATGTCTGATCTCGCGAAGGCCAAGACACCAGGACTTCTGGCACGAAGCACGAACGTGTTCGACTACCACATGTCCAGCCAGAACCGCATGCAGGCGGCTCTGGCCCTGCCTCTCGGCACCAGGGTACGTCTTCGCGGGCAAGGAGGTCTGCGTGACGCAGTCTACATGTTGAGCCTTCGACACACCGCAGTAGGCGCCAACTTCGAGTACAAGGAGCAAGCGGGGAAAGCGTTGGACATCCTAGATGCAGAATTGAAGAAGGGTGTCGTTCCTGTATAGTCGGTGGACGCCCTATAGCCTGCCCTCATTGAACACCATCAAGGGGGCTCATCATGCCACGCGGCGTCACTTCACTTCCTGGCTCTTCCACGGGCACCGCCCGTCAGGTCATGAACCGTCTGATTGGGTTCCAGGAGGCCCTGGCAACCACGGCCGAAGGATCCGGTGCCGAGCTTATCGGCTTCTCGGATACGGCGGACCAGTTCGCTGGAACTACGGTTGCAACGGCCATCGAGGAAGGGGCCACCGAGTTCCAGGCGTACCGCGACCAGCTCGTGGCTGCAACCATCACTGTTCCCGATGTCGTGGGCGGCGCTACAGCGGCTGCCTTGACGCTGAGTTTGGTGCAGGCTCAGGATGGCACCACGCCCGTCGCGTCGGCCCGGCAGGTGCTAATCCGGGCGCTGAGTCAGCAGTACCAGCCCGTCCCCCCGTTCTCGAACACCGTGACGTTCCTCAACGCTACGACGGGCTCCATCGTTGCCTCTGGCAACGGTTGGGCGCTCGTGCTCACGTCGGCTGCGGGACTCTTCGCCTGCACGGCCAACAACACGGCGGACGAGACCGTTCATTTCCGGGTGCTCACGGCTGACGCAATCTCGACGCTCACGCAGCGTTGCATGGTTGTCGGCTGCGTCCCTGACGCGGCCACCTGGTCGGCGTAGTCCTTTTTTGAGGGGCCACGGGAAGGGTGATGCCTTAGCGGGCATCACCCTTCTTTGTTTGTGGCCACGAGCATCGTGTCGTCGAAGCCCATCACGAAGATGTGGCATGTCACACCGGGCTCATAGTCCCCTTGGACAGAAATGGAGCGGGGCAACGTCTCGAAGCCACCAGCCTCCACCAGCAAGGCGTGAACACGGTCGCATTCTTCTATAAGCTTGGCTGGCTCACAATGGATGGCCACGTGCGGGGCATTGAGCACACAGTCAATGCCATCCGTGGACTCCCAGCCCGGCAAGGGGTTGCCTTCTGCATCGAACTTGGACTTCCCGTCTCCCGAGTCCGTGGTCTCGAAGCCGTGCTCGTTGAGGAGCCGCACGAGCTGCCGGATGCCGGGGTCAAGATCGTCGTAGGGTGCTGTAGGGGTCATGCCCAACCCTACCCGGTATTCAGGCCATAACACACCGTAGGGAGGAGGTGCTCAATGGCTTACTTCATCACCCTTCGCAATCTCACCGAAGTTCCAGACGGCCGGCTGGATCGCCTTGTGCAATTCGACGAGCGATCCAGGGCATACCCCATTCGGGCCACCATCCCCACTACGGCGACCCCTCGGTCATTCACATGGCGATGTGACACCAGGCTTGATCAAGGCACAGAGGGGAGTTGTGTTGGCATGGCCATCGCACATGAGCTTGCAGCACGACCCTCGGTCATCTCCGGTTTGACTGCCAAGTTCGCCAAGGAGAGCATCTACTGGGAGGCACAGAAGATTGACCAATGGTCCGGAGGGTCATATCCAGGTGCCAGCCCCGTCTACGAGGGCACGTCCGTCCTCGCTGGAATCAAGATCGCACGAAAGCTTGGTTACATCACCGAATACAGGTGGTGCTTCAGCTTGGAAGACCTCGTTCTCGCCGTGGGGTATCGGGGTCCGGCCGTTCTCGGCATCCCCTGGTACGAGGGGATGTTCAACGTACATTCCTGTGGCTACATCCACACCACTGGTGCGGTCGCCGGCGGGCATGCCATCCTGTGCAAGGGCGTCAACGTGAAGGCGAAGACGTTCACGCTGCACAACTCCTGGGGCCCATCGTGGGGTAACAAAGGGGAGTGCCTCATCTCGTGGGATGAGATGGACAAGCTCCTCCACGAGCAGGGGGAGGCTGTCATCCCCACCGTGCGGGCCATCCCTGGCTAACGATGGGTAGTGGTCAACGATGACAACACAATCACCCCTCAAATGGCCTTGGCGACACTCGTCCGTCGGGTTCAAGCGCGATCCCGGCAGCACTCACGGCAATCCTGATATCGTGTGGGTGTACTACCTGCGCAAGGACGGCGTTTACAAGGTCTACTTCGACCCCGCGGATGGATCATCGCCTACAGGACTGGAAGAACCGTTTCTGACTCCCGAAGACGCAATGGCCGAAGCAGATCGTCGCTGGCCGGTGCCACATTGAGTGACCCCACGGAAAAGGAATGGAGCGTCTACGTCATCCAGTCCACGGCCCCCCGCTACGGGAAGCGAGGCAACCCCCTTCCAGGCTTCCACTACGTGGGCTGTACAACGGACGTCCTACGTCGCCTCAAGCAGCACAATGGATTCTTGGTCGGGGGAGGGCGCTACACCTCGAAGTTCCGACCGTGGGAGCTGCGTTGCATTCACGGGCCGTATTTTGGGCAGTCCGAGGCCCTCAAGGCAGAGCGTGCCTTGAAGCGCGGGCTTCGCGGCACGGCCAGGTGCCACTGGACCCCGAGCGACTCCCCGTGGTGCAGAGGGCTCGGCTCTGCAGACCCGCGCATCCCCGAGTTCAACGAGGTCATCCGGAAATTGCGCGAGCGTTGACGTTCAGGTTGCGGGGCCCGTTGCGTATACACGAGAGGAGACGCACCATGACCCTTCCCCCTGGCTGGACCGGCAACGCCAAGATCCACCATCGCACCGTGGGCCCGTTCCGGGCCACCGTCTACTACGCAGGCACCGGCCTTGCAGGGCGTGGGTACGGTTGGCGGATCGAGTACATCCGTCGGAACTCGTGGGGCGGCCACGACTATATGAAGGGAGACAAGGTCGAGGGCGCGATTCCCGAGTGGGAGGCCGAACGGGCCCGAAACGAGGCCATGGACTACCTTCGGAAGCTCGCCAACGAGATTCTCACCGATCTGGCGTAGGCCCCACACACGAGAGGAGACCCCATGAACCTCGGCACCCTGATTGCAGACCTCTACGCACACTTCATCATGCGCTACGGGGACGCCGAGCTGGCCTCCATCGCCACGGCGCTGAGCATCAACCAGTTCCTCGCGAACCGGGGCATCGCGTGACCACCCCGTTGAGCGCATTCCTGGATGGGCCCTTGCGGAACGAACACATCGTCGCGGGCCCCCTCGTCGTGTACGTCCGCAAGGCGCACCACATCATCAACGAGAAGATGGTGCAGTGCCTGGACGTGGCGAGCATCGACGTCCCCGAACGACATCGAGGACAAGGCCACTTCCACCGCTGGCTCCAGAAGGCCGAAGCAACCGCCCGCGCCTACGGACTCGTTGTGCGGGTCGAGAGCATCCTCGAGCCTCGCCTCGTGCCGTTCCTCGCCAGGCGCGGCTACCTTCGCGTGCCCGACACCAACCCAATGCAGACCGACATGTATTTGCCGGTTCAGGTAGAGCCACCTACCGCGTATATCGAGTAGGAGGCCCAAATGCCCTGGTTCTGCAACACCGAAGGTCAGATCGAAGACGTTGCCGACCTGCCACTCGGCACCTTCCTGATCGAAGTGACGGGCGACTTCATCACCATCCACATCGGATACTACGAGGCCGGTGAGCCCGGCTTCCGAGTCGATGAATCCTACGTCCTTCACCCGGACTCGGAAGAGAAGCCCGAGGTATAGTCCTCCATGGACATCACCTACTGGCCGCAAACACATGCGGGCCTATTCGCCCCCGACCACTTCAAGCGGGTCACCTGCAACTCCACGCAGGAGTTATTTGCAGAGTTCCTCGCGTGCAAGAGGGCGAAACATCGGATGTTCGCCCTCAATGACTTGTACGCCTGGAGCATAGGGTTTGTCGACTACGATGGCGAGAAATGGGTGCTCATCAAGGTAAACAAGGTAAAGAAATCCACGGACGAGCGCCCCGAACAGGCCACGGCCGAGCAATGGGACATCTTCCAGACCTACATTAGGAGCAGGCCCGGTCGGGCCAAGCTCTTCGGGCCCGAACCATCGTCAGCCCCGAACCGTCTGGATGAGCTTGCGGGTGAGCCCGAGGTCGAGGTTCTCGAAGTCCTTGCTGATCCCTGACGCCACCAGGAAGCAATCCACGTAGGGGAGGTACTCACCCACGTTGTCTGGCGTGATGCCGCTAGCTACGGCGAGGGGGAACTCCCCGATCGCCTTCTTCATGGCAATCACCTTGTCTACGTCGACCGCAGTCCCCGTGCCTGCACCGCTCGTAGTGACCACGTCCACGAACGGCATCGCCTTGCGGGCTGCTTCACCGTACATGTGCGGCTGAACCTGCCGTTGGTACTTGAACGCCACCCCACCGAAGTAGATGCCATCCCAACCATCAGGTCCCCTACGGAGGATGCTAAGCACCTGGCCAGCTTGCGGCTGCTTTTCAAGACGCTCGTCCACGTAGGCGTTGTCCGACCACATGCCTGCGACACTCGGGAAGGTGGCCACCCACGTCGGCTGCAGGTCAAGGCAGTTGACGCCGATCCAGTAGTCGGGGGCCATCACCTTCGCCTCAGCGTGGATGTTGAGGAGGTCGACGGCAGTCATCCCGTGGTTCACCAGGAACACCCCATCCGCGTCCGCAACCACGGCCGTCGCAATGTTGTGCATCACCTGGTCCAGCGACGTGGCGTGGATGACAGGGAGGACAGTGTGCTTCCTCGGAAAGCGAGCGCGGTAACGGTTCATCGGGTGACCTTGGGCGTCCAGAGGTTGTACGCGGCGTAGTGTAGGGAGTGCCCAGAGTCCATCACGAACCGGACCCGCTTCGACCCGGGGATGTCGGAGAACTGCGGGTCGTCGTCCCACTCCACGACCACGCCAACGTCGTAGACGGTGTCCCACTCGTCGTCCGGGATCGGCTCGCCGACGGCGATGGCGTCAGCACGGTCCTCGTCGGTGATGGTCCAGAAGGCGACCGGTTGGCCGTCTACGCCCCGCTGCTCCATCGGGTGGAACACGGCACGCCTATACCACTCGGACTCGGGGAGGGTCGAAAGCTGCACCAGGTCGAAGGGCGGGGCGCCGCGGTAGCTCATGGTGTCTCCACTGGACGAAGCACGCCGAGCCCTAGGCCGACGCTGACGACATTGGCTTCGGTGATGGACTCGTACCTGACCCCTTTGTCATTGGTGTACCAGACGGTCGTGCCGTCCGTCTCAATGCGGCCAGAGTCGATGAGGTAGTCCTCCTGCTCGTTGTCCACGATGAAGCCGAGGACGATTTTGCCAATGATGTCGTAGGTGTCCATAGGGGACTCTACACGAGAACGACATGCAGGGTGAATGGTGGGCCGGGCCCGATTTGAACGGGCGTCTCTGCTGTTTCAAAGCAGCGCAAGGACCTACTCCGCTACCGACCCAGGATGGTGGCCTCACCAGGTGTCGAGCTGGATCTCCGGGGGTTCAGTCCGGCGCACGTAACCAGTTGTGCTATGAGGCCATACATGGGGATGTAACGACGCCCCACTAACGACCCTCTCATGTCCTGCTATGCAGCGAACGTGCCACACCGCGACCCTTGAGGGCTTAGCGGGGCTCGGTAAATCGCGTGGTGCACAGCATGATAAACTCCTTTTACCATGTGCGTTCCAGGGTGTCCAGCCCCTCTACGCAAATAGTTGATCAGGCTGAACGAGCAATTCGCATAATTGGTTTCCCATAGAGGCCAGAGAGGGACAACGCCTGCTTCATCCGGTACGTGGCCATGGGGGAGAGCTTGTTCGGGGCGATGATGAACAGCATGAATGTCTCTGCGAAGTCCTCTCGGGTGTTGCGCTTGCCGTAGTCCGTGGGGATGTCGAGCGGGGCCAGCTTCTTCTCGCGTGCGGGGCTGTCCCATCGCTCCACGGTGTTCGGGTCGCTCTGGTCTGAGATGCCTTCCCACGGGGCATCCCACGCCCTCTTGGCCTCACCCGTGATGTAGTTGAGGTGGACGTAGTGCCCGAACTCGTGGATGAGCGTCTCGCCTGCGAACGTGTCGCTAAACCGACCTGGCCGTGCCAGGTTGTTCACGGCGACGGTCAGTTCCAGTGACCGGCTGTCGAAGTAGGCCGATGCACCTTCACTCGTCGGGACGAGGATGACTCGATGAACCCCCTGCTCGAGCACGGCATCGACCCCGCGCTTCTTGAACATCGTCTTGAGGTAGTCCAGCCCGTCCAGGGCGGCCCTACACATTTCCCGGGGCATGTGCTCCGGGTTGTCGATCTTGAACCCCGCGTGCGTGAAGTGCGCAGGTGCCAGGCTGTCGAGAATATCTTGCAGCCCCGCCTGGAACGTGTCTACAGCCGCGCGCATCGCATCGACCTCTGCCTCACGGTTGCGGGCGAGCGCCGTGATTGGTCGCCAAGCGGTGAGCAGGGCCGCGTAGTAGTCCGGTGGCAGGGTAGCCCACGCCCATACGCCTAACCCGTTCGCCTTGTGGATCGTGGTGATCACCCGACGCAGGGACGGAGCGTCGCCCTTGTTGCTGGCAAACACGCTGGACAGCTTACGGAGGTCCGCTTCTGCCTTGTCCCAACGGACAGCTTGAGCGAGGTGGATGAACGCAATGCGGCGGGGGGATGCGGGCATGCCCACCCGTCGCTATCAGCCGTCTAGCGCCTTCGCCGCAGCCCATTCGGCCTCGTAGACGGCCTCGGCTTCCTCCACCCTGCGACGGAGGTCTTCCAGGAAGGAGAAGATCCCATCCTTGGACTTGACGGGCACGCCTGCCATCTCGGAGGCGATCGTGAGCGCCTCACGAAGCGACCTGTCCCGACCGATGCCGTAGTAGACATTGGTGAGGTGGCGCTCGTCCTGGAGGAGGTCCGAGTGGATGCGGGCCGCTTTCTGGACGGTGCGCTTCTTCATGACGGTCTTCCTTGGTGTAGGAGACTACTACGCAGAAGCCTACCAACCTGAACCTGCATTCTACACCGGAATGTGGCGATCCAGGATGGCCATTGCCTTCTCGTCGAAGTCGCGCATCAGCGCGCTGTCCCGATGGAACGCGGACTTCGACCCCGGGGACACGGTGGAGCCGATGTTCATCACCTTGATGTAGGCGACTCGAAGTGAGCTGAGGGCATTGAGCACGCCAAGTGGGTTCATCATGGTCTGCATCATGTCCAGGGCCACGTTCATGACGAGGTATGTCGCCTTGTCGGCGTCGTAGTCCACGACCCGCTGCTTTTCGAAGGTGGCGTCGAACGCCGGGCCAGCGCCAGCAAGGTCGAAGTCGCGTGCAACCCGCACGGCTTGCAGGTCGTGTTCCCCGGGGATTAGCCCAACGCACTCGGCAAGCACCAGCATCAGGGCGCGGTGCTCGTCCGAGCCGTAGGCGGCTTTGGAGGCTTCGAGGAGGCGGAGTTCAAGGTCGGTGTAGATGGAGGTCATAGTCCTTCTACGCGGAAGCCCACTAACCTGAACATTCTAGTTGTCGTACAGCTCGATGAAGACGTCGTTGTGCTCGTACCCGCCCGCCCGAGGGGTCCGTTGACGCCTATCCCATTCATCCTGGTACTCGTAGACCTTGGATGGCCCCACGATGGGGCTTTCTAGTGTGAGTTCGGACTGCGCTACTGCTTTGCGAATCGCGTGCAAGGTGCGCTTCATGTCAGGGATGTTGTACACGGTGACCGAGCGGTAATTCTTGTGTGTGTTGATCTCGAACGTCTTCCCGTATTGTCGATGCCCATCGACGGACGACTTGGGCTCCAGCTCTACAAGAATGTTGTACCAGTGGTCGGGGGGCCAGGTGTCCGTGACATTCACTTTCCCGACGCCAGGAATGCGGCGCAGTTCGGCCATCAGGGCCTCAATCCGAGGCGGGTAGGAGCCCCCCACACGGTCGCTCAACGCCGCGAGAAGGTGGCGCCGTGCCTCGGACTCCGGGGGGAGAGAAGCGGCGAGTCGAATGGCCTGCGTGCGAAGGTTGGTGCTCATGCCTCTATCAAGGCGATAGCTAGATTAACGCACCGAAGCCACGAGGCGAATCTCGTGAGGTTCCCAGGTGATGGGCTCCACGATGGTTCCGTCAAGCCGAGTGCCACCCGGATGGTGGAGGGCATCGCAGACTTCACGACGCAAGGTCGCCGGATCCACACCGGGCCGCAAGGTGATGCCGACCATCCAGTAGTCGGTGCGCGGGATCCATCCGTCGATGCTGAGGCACTCCGGGAAGGCTACGCGCCACTTGTCGGAGATGTCCCCGTCCTCATAGAGCACGGGCTCAGGCCGCTTGCGCCCCATCGGAGCCCCCCATCACGAGGCTGCGAAGCCACTCACCGGGTCGCACGCAGGACTCGCAGGTGTCCCGCGCGTTGAAGTCCTTCGTGTCGAGCCAGAAGGCGTGGCCGACGACCTGGCCCTGTCGTTCCTGCTCGGCCCCCCACTCGTACACGTCGTCGTCGGTGAGATCTTCACCGAGAGCATCGAGGGCGGCCCCCGCTTGGGCGTCCCACAGGTCGTAGGCGCGGATGGCCGCGAGGGTCATGGGGAAGCGGCTCATTGGGGCTCTCCGATAATGATGGGGGTGGAGCACAGGGAGAAGAACATGGCCAGGGAGACCACCCGGTAGGTGACCCGGACGCCGAAGCCCTCGGCCGGGACGGCCGCCGCTTCGGCTTCGGCACGGGCCTGCGCCACCTCCTCGTCGGACTCACCGACATAGAAGACTTCGTACGGGATGTTGTCGGCGACACGGCCCGCCTCGATGACAACGAAGCAGGATTCGGTAGAGAAACGAGCCATGGTTGGCCTCCTTGATGGATGCCCTACGATGGACAGGCTACCACCTGAACCTCAATCGACGGTTTTCCATTCCCGAATGAAGAAGGAGTTGTCGCCCATGGGCATCATGAAGCTCGACATCGTCGAGTACTCCGTCTCGGTGAATGGACCCAGGTGCGCGACGGCGGCCTTGAACACCGCGAGCTTGCGCTCCCGTTGGTCGGCCCATGCCGCGACTCGTCGGTCAGACCAGGCGCGGCCAAGCGCCTCCTCCTGGTCACGAAGGGCACGAAACTCCGCGTAGCGCGGATCCTTCTTGGTGATGCCCACGGGCCACTTCGTCAGGATCGGACAGGGCTCCTCAACGGGTGCCGGGTTCTCCTGCGACCAAGCCCTCACGGCCCCGTCGCCGATGGCCTTTGCGGCGAGCAGCAGGTTGTGCCGCTCCACGGTGGCACGAACCCACTCCTGCGCGCCTTCAGGCGTGAGCGCCTCCTGCACGGCGGCGTGGTAGTGGTCCTCGATGACCTCGTTCTGGAAGATGACGTAGATGGACTGCGGCATGGGTTGCTCTCTTGATGTGGGTTGGGGTTCAGTCGACAATTCCCCATTCCTGGAACTCGAAGTTCTGCTTGTGGAGGATGTTCTTGTACATGCCCGCCAGCATGTCCCCCAGCTCTTCTTCGGTGGGGTTCACGCACGCAGCGGCGGCCTTGAACACTTCATCGTGACGGGCCATGTAAGCCCGGTCGGCTGCCTCTTTGCGGTCGCACCAGGCGTCGAGCAACTCATTCGCTTTGGCACGGATCCGCTTCGCCTCTGCAAGAGCGTAGGGGTCACGCACATTCAGATGCGCGGGCCACGACACAGCCCCGAAGTCTGGCGGGGGTTCGGTGAAGGGGTTGGGGTTCTCCTTCATCCAAGCGGCCACCTTGTGATTGGCCACCATGCACACATCCCGAAGCTGGTTGTGCCGATCAATCCGCGCCTGAAGCCATTCCCGTGCTCCATCCATCGTCTCGGCCACCCCGACCACTTTGGGTGGGTCGCCGTACTGCAAGATGACCGTGATGATGCGAGGCATGGACTCTCCTACTTGGACAGGGCTGCGAGTTCGGCCGTAGCCGTGGGGAACTCCTTCCCGCAGGAAGGACATCGGTACACGCCGGGCCGGACGAGTTGGACGCGCGGGCTCTTACCGCACCTGCCCCCACCGGGCGTCGTGCCGATGTGGTAGGGCACCCAGCCCGTAGCTTCCTTCTCGGCCATCCAGCGGGTGTATTCCATCACAAGAGCCAGGACTGGATGATGGTGGTGCTCGCGTAGCCAGGCCGGTTGGCCGCGAGCCAATCGCGGGCCACCGTCGCGGCGGCCTCACGGGCTTCGTAGTTGGCGTGGTGCATCTCCTTCGTCCAGTCGTCCCCGTTGTAGAAGTAGGCCCCGTCACGGAGACGGGCGTGCGGGTAGGTGATGGGAACGACGTGGATGACAACGCTGCCATCGAGTACCTGGTAGACGCCGCTCGTGGCCGACACGTTGACGACCCGAGTGTAGAAGCGGCGGCACACGTCCAGGGCCACCAGATCCCAGCCGTGGATGTGCCATCGGATGCGCTCGGCCCCAGCGGCATCCATCAAGGCCTTGTGGCCGCCCCCCTGGTCATCGATGATCCAGTCGTCCGGCAGGGACGCCTTGAGGGTGGGTGTGCTGCTGAACATCTGGCCGATGGGCGGCCCACTAGCCTCGAACGGGATGCCCCAGGCGGCCAACGCCTCGCGTGCACGTCCCACGTCGGGGATGTTGGCGGGGGCGGCTCGCTGCATGATGTCTACGGCGTTCCCGATCCCCTTGTCGGGGCCGTCGTAGCTCGCGAGGGCAGGGGCGAGGTTCTGGAACACGTTGTCGTCGGGCATGGGAACTCCTTCACGGCCACCTACCCGCCACCGGGGCCACCCTGAACCCGGAAACTTCTCGAACCCGGATTGACAACCGTAATACGGTCGTATACGCTCCCGAGTATGGCAAAGCAAATCGTCGCGATTCGGGTTGAGCCCGACCTCCTCGAGTGGATCACATCCTACGCCGCATCCTACGGCTGGGACCGCACGCGCCTAATTGCAGAGATGCTCGTGGCACTCCGGGAAGGTCGGCTCGACATCCGCCCCCGTGCGGGTGTGTCCCCGTTCCCTGTTCACGAGCGCATTCCTGGGGAGTCGCCCGACTTCCCGGTCCTGGTTTGCATCACCCCCCCGCCGGCACAAGGGTGATGCACCGAAGATCGATACGCCGTCGGCACCCCCAACCCTCCTCCCAAGGCAAAGTCATGAACCTCGAGATCATCCAGAACGGCCGCGTGCTCCGTACCATCCAGCACAACGGCTCCCTCTACGCGGAGACCCCCGAGTCGGGCGAGTATGAGATCCGCCTCACGAACTCGTGCCCCGCCCGCCGCATTGCGGTCGTGTCGGTGGACGGCATCAACGTCACCGATGGGGCTGACGCGAGCCATGACGGGTCCGGCTTCGTGCTGTCCCCCTGGCAGAGCGTGACTCTCAAGGGCTTCCTTCGCAACTCCACCGAGTGCGCCCGGTTCACCTTCTCCGCGTCGAGCGCGTCCTACGCAGCGCAGACGGGTCGAGGGGTCAAGAACACGGGCGTCATCGGCGTGGCCGTCTTCGACGAGAAGCCTGCCCCCCTCACCTGGCCTGTCGTGAAGGAAGTGCACCACCATCATCACCAGTGGCCTCGCCCCCCCTTCACTCCCGGTGGACCCTACTACGGCACCGCCGCCCCCAACACGAGTCCGGACACGCTGCATTCCGGCGTCACGCGGGGCTTCACGCCGGAATGCAGCGTCAACAGCTCCCATGCCGTCAACCCCGTTGGAGCCGCAGGGGCAGCAATCGACGTGGGCACGGCCTACGGTCGGGCCGACACCTTCCACACGACCACGACCACGTTCCAGCGGGCCAGCACGTCACCCGCCCTCGTCCTCACGATGAGGTACGGCACCACGGCCAAGCTCTGCGAATGGGGCGTGCCCGTCGACGCCCCGGCCCCGCCCACTGTCCCCAACGCCTTCCCTGCATCGGCACCGGGCTATGCCCCTGCTCCTGCGGGATGGCGCGGGTAGCATCGCTGGGTGCTGCTTTCCGAGATCGATAACCTGTGTGCCGAGACCGCCCATTCCACGGGGCTCCCCGTGGAATGGGTGCGGCACCACGTCGATTCCATCGCAGGCCGACCTTGCGCCCGATGCGGCGGATCAGGGATCGTACTTCCGGGTGCCTGCTTTCGGTGCAAGGGGACGGGGGGCAAGGCCTCCCACGTCCGTGTAGCCCTCGCACTGGAGTGGGTGCGGGACAACATCGTCAAGGTGCGGACGCTAGGGGAGAAACGGAAGAAGCAGGCCCCGAAGCAGGAGTCAGAGCGAAGGCTTGCGGCGGAGACATGGAAGAAGGATCACGCGGAGCTATGGGACTTCGTGGATGACATGCTCGACAACGAGTTCAAGCGATCCATCGTGGCCGCAATCGAGGAAGCTCGGGTCACGGAAAACCAGGTAACCGCTCTCACGCGCCTCGTGGAGCAGAAGAAGCGACGCGAAGCCGTAGCTCCGCTTGTGGGGACCAGGGTGGATGTCCGCGGCACGGTGACATTTGCCCGTCACTGCGCGGATCTACGGGGGGTTAAAGTGTTTCGGGTTGAATTCGATACGGATGAGGGTTGGAGGGGGCGTGTGGATACCGCCAATACTGTGATAGTAGACCAAATCCAAGCGCGGCAGCATGATGTCATTATCGCACGAGGGACTGTCGTGTGGAGGAAGGATGGGTTTGCAATCCTTTCTGATTGGTCGGAATTACTTGTAGACGGGTAGTATATTAGCCTTAGCCATCCTTTTAGGTGCTTTGAAAGGAACGGCGCTCAAATAAAAGGCATCTGTCTATGCACACCACCTCCAAACGGCTTACTATATGGTTGAGGCGTGGACAATGAGCAAGAACCCGAAGCCATACGAGAGTCCTCTTTCGCCCACGCTGGCGGAGGAGATCCTAAATATCCCAGTGGCGCAGGATTTTGGCCGTCCTGAGCCGCGCACGATTGGGGAGATGGTGCAGAGGTCCGTTGAAATGATCTCCCACACGAACGAGCATCTTCGCCAGAGCCCTCTGGCCAACATCGTCGCCAGATCGATCATGCAAGAGCTGAAGAAGCGTGGCGATGCAACCATCATGGTGCGTTATGACGGGACCGTGGTGCTGCGAGTCGCCTATGCACCAGAGGGGGACGTGGCCTCCCCTACGCGCCCTCGCCGCGATGCCCCGTCTGTACAAGTGACAAACCAATCATCCCTCCCTTACTTGGACGAGCTTCGCGCTGAAGCCGCAGAGCTTGGGGTTGACATTTCGCATTTCGGACGGCGCCGCACGGCCATCCATGAGTACCTGCAGGCGTACAGGAAGCAAGCAAATGGCGTGGACGAGGTGCGAGTCACCGCGATGGAATACAACGGAATCCCTAAAAGAGACACCCCCTCGAAACAGCAGCAATAATCGCCCTATGCAGCCCACCTCGGTAGGTGGTGTTCGTGTCAAACTACTGGGTATTCGGCAACAAAAACGCCCTTGAGGGCGTCGAAAGCACGGTGGAATCCCTCACGGACGATTGTGGTGGACGCACCGTCACACATCCGGACCCCACGAACCCCGCCGTCCTCCCTGCCACGGACATCATCTACGCGCTCCAGACTTCGCGACGGGCCCGCCATGACTTCCAGCTCGTGTTTCCCACGCTGAGTGCGGGAGCACAAGCGCGGCTCACGCTTCTCCTTGAGGACAACCCACGGGTGTCCTCCCTCATCCGCGATGATCAGAAGTTCGCGGACCAGATTCAGCGCAAGGAAGTCACGTCCATCCCTGTTCGCACAAGCGGGCGCCGGGGTGGCAAAGGCTATGGGAGGGGGGCATGAGTACAATCCAACCAGGTCGCTACGAAAAGAAGCCCGCGGAATCAAAGAAGTTCATTGCCTGGGCTCTATCAGAGATGTCCTGGAAAGCCATACTGGTCGTGGCTTTCGTGCAGTGGAAGTCCGACCTTACGCAGATCGGAGCCGGGCCCTGGAGCCTGCTTCTCTCCATCGTGCTCACCACGGGCGTAATTGGAGTCGGGTTCATTTTGGGCCAGAGTGGCTTGGACATCTATGTTCGACTCGCCGAGATCGGGGTGTTGAACATGGGTAAGAGATTAGGCAAGCCCCCAGCAGACACAGATTCACCCACTGATCCAGGAGTGCAACCATGAGCATCCCCCGTCACTTCAACCAGCGTCCCCGTCGTCGTATGGCCCCACCCCCGCGTCGGGTGGGCAATCCTACTGTCTCGGTTGAGGTCGAGACCCCTGTCGTTGAGACCCCTGTCGTCGAGGAAGTCGTCGTCGAGATCCCTGTCGTCGAGATCCCTGTCGTCGAGATCCCCGTTGTGGAGGAAGTCGATACCGCAGAGGTAGAGGTCGTGCCTCCCGCAGAGGAATCCGCTCCCGAGTGGAACCAGGGCATGAGGAAGGCTGAGCTGCTCGCCGTAGCCGAAGGGCTTGGCCTGGCAGTCACGGACGACAACACCAAGGCCGAGATCATCGCTGCCCTCCGAGCCGTGTAGAGGGGGCATGCTCCCCTCTACCCAAACCACGCTCTGCCTCCCACGTCCTCTTTGGTGGTTTGGGAAGGATGACCTTGTCGCCGTGCAGTGTATCGGTGATGCCGCGCAAGACTACGTCTCCGACTCATTGACCGCGAAGTCCCCAGACGAATACACCTCCCTGGCAATGGTGGCGTTGCCCAAGCACACGGTGCTTCGTCAAGCCTTGCGCATCCTCTCTGGTGAGTCCTGCAGCATCAGCGAGGGTGATTTCGCTAGGTTGCTATGCCCCCTTGAAGATGACGCAGAGCAGGCCGAGTCCTTTGAGCAGACACTTGCTCTCCGTAAGCGCGCAGCGCGCCTACTCGCACAGTGCTCGTCCTTGACCCCAAGCGATGATGAGACGAAAGACCTGGTGCTCTCTGCGTCGCTTAGTGGCCACCTTGCCGTCCACGCCTGGTCCACGGACGCCCTCTGGATTGCCATGTCGCGAGGCAACTGTCCCCCAGCCATCCTCTCCACGATCATCGGGGATTTGCGCTCGTCTGTACGACAAATCTGTGCCTGCGCGGAGGAACTCGCTGCCCTTCGCTGCGATGCGGACGGTGCGTAGGTAAGGTGGGGCCATCCCCCAAGACACAGGACGCATCGTGGGCAAGAACATCTTCGGCGGAGGCAACGCCAACAGCATCTACGTGCCCATGTCCGAGGTGGAGCAAGAGGCCATCTCCCGACTGGTGGAGTCCAAGGACCTTCGCATCGTCATCGTCGGCTGGGGGCACATTGACCAGCCCCGCGTGACCTTCGGGGATGCCAGGCTCCAGTTCCAGTTCCGGTTGAACTTCGACCGACCCGCCGTCCCCGTGTCCGTCTACTACTTCGACTTCGAGTTGCGAACCCACACGGGTGCCCTCCTCTACAAGAGCCGGGAGTCCGTGGTGTACGGTGGCAAGCCCGTCCAGGTGGCCGCAGGCGTGTTCTTCGATATGGTGTGGGACATCCAGGTGCGGAGCATCGACCCCCACCTCGTAAAGTCCCTCCTGCCCGGTGCCACGGGGTTCACGAGCAGGCTCCAAGACAAGGACACCAAGGAACTCACCGTCGAAGGCAACATGAAGCTCGAGGCCAACGCCCGAAAGCTCCTCCACGACCTGCGCCAGGCCGAAGACAAGATTCGTCAGAAAGGGTAATCTGAAACGCAGAATGACGGCATAGACGCAATTCTACGACTGCTATCTCAGCTACGGCTCCAGAAGCTATCAGTCAACGCATGCCTACCAAACCTCGCCAACTACTAAATGAAGGTATGACCTTCATTTAGTAGTTGGGCGTATGAACGGCGGGGTATTCAGGTGGTAGATTGACCCTATGCCCACGGGGTTCAACCCCCGTGCGAGGGGGGTTTCGGCACCGTTAGGGAAAGCCAGTATCCATGGGCACTTCCGACTACCAGATCACCTTGATGATGTAGGTGCCCTCCGGGATCAGGTCCCGGTTGCAGAGGTCGTTGAGGAGAAGTCGGGTGATGTCGAACTCGTACTCGCCGGACGCGAACCGATCAACCTTCGCACGGTCGAACAGAGCAAGCTCTTCCTTCTTGACCACGTACCTGGACGGTGGGGTGTTGCCGCACCCCCCGTCTTCCCCGAAGAAGAACTTCCGGGCGTTCGGGTACTGCTCGGTGATGAAGAATTCGAGGTCGTCGCTATCGACCTCGTAGACGGTCACAGTGGTCATGGGAAGGGGCATGGGCGTAGACTCCAGGGGGTTGGTAGTCTCCCTACGCACGTACTACGGGAACCTGAACCTGACTAGGCCAAAGGTCGCGCGTAGTAGCCCAGCGTGGGCTCGGGCAACGGCTCCACGAGGAACATCCGCCTTCCCATCGAAGCGTAGTTCAGCCTGCTATAAAGCGGGGCCGTCAACGCTACAGCCAAGTGCATCCGAAACGCACGGCCCAGAAGGAACGCCTTGATCTTCTTCCTGCGGATGCGCTTGTTCCCACGACCGAAGTACCGCCGGCTTGACAGGATCTCGGCCAGATTCTCCCGCACGTACCGCTCGCGCGACCAGCCAGCCTCCCAACGAGTCTCATGGACGAGCCTGTTGGCTCTTAGCATGCGGGCGATGTCGGCGTCGCGGGTAGATGTCATGGTCCGATGTTACCCATCGGGCAAGGAGTGACATGGACCCCAAGATCGCCATCCTCACCGAGAAGATCCTGAGCCGCCAGCGCCCCTACCCCTACAAGGCGACTCGCCCCACCTGCCTCGTCGAAGAAGGACAGCCATTCCCGGACGGCCTGGCCGACGAAGTCGTGGCCGCCGTGCGGCACCGAGGCAGCGAGGGCCTCCCCGAATGCGTACGGCGACTCGCTGCCGCGTTCGGCAACGAGCCACGAGGACGACTCGTCATCGTCGACCACGGACAAGCTCCCTGGAAAAAGAGCGCGGAAGAACTCGCCCGCGTCCGAGGCTACGCCGTCAGCATCCTCGAGGAAGGGGATGCCGGGGGGTTGAGCGTGTTCGGGATTTAGGTTCAGGTTGCGGCACCGGTGCGTAGTAGGCATACACACAAGGAGTCCCGCAATGGACACAACCATCCCTACAGGCGCCCTCATCTACGACCACCGGCTCCAGCAGTACCAGATCGTCATGGGGCCTGTCGAAGGCGGGGAAGCATACTCGGTTAGTCGATGCGACCGCCGTGGGAAGCTCCTCGGTAGCGCACCCGATCGAAGCGCCGCGGAGCTGCTCGAAGCGCGGGCCGGAACCTCCAGATACCTGGTCTACCTGGGCACTCGCCGAATCCAGTCATAGTACGTGAGCCCGTCCGCGGTTTCAATTCACTAGTGGAGCACCCGCAGGGAATTGAACCCCGCTCGCCGAGCTACAAGGACGGTGCATCGCCACAATGCTTCGGGTGCAAAATGGAGCCCTGTAGCGGACTTGCGCCGCTCTATCCGGGGTACGAATCCGGTACATCGCTATCTATGCTTACAGGGCGTGTGGTTAAATCAACTGTCTATAATCTTTACATGGTGTCCCGGAGGACATCATGGCTACCTGCCTTCAGTGTCGTGAAGATTTCAAGTGGTCGCGCCGAGGGAACCCCCCGATGTGTTGCTACACTTGCTCACCGTTCGAGGGGAAACGGGCCAAGGGGCCCGATATTCTTGAGGGTGATGTGCCAGCGAACATCTATTGCCTAAAGTGCAATCTTACCATCCCAAAGGAAGGCTACTACCGCTACCGCAACAATGCACCGCACCAGTGGTGCAAGCTATGTCTACGAAAGAAGGCGGTGGTATCACAACACCGCTTCAAACTAGAGTGCATTGAGTACAAGGGGGGGAAGTGTGGAGATTGCAATCAGATACCACACCCCGCGGCAATGTCGTTTCACCATCTGGATCCTTCGGTGAAGGACTTTCAACTCTCGAATGCTCGCACGAAGATTCTGACAGAGTCGGTCAAACAAGAGTTGGACAAGTGTGTCCTTCTCTGTCTTAATTGCCATGCCATCCGTCATGCGGAACAGTGGGACTACTGATTTTCAAAGAGGGTGGTGGGTCCGGTGGGATTCGAACCCACGGTGTCCCCTCTCGGGGAGTCAGATTAAAAGTCTGCTGCCTTCGGCCTCTCAGCTCACGAACCCATTTGCAGGAGTTGGAAGCTCCAGGGTCCCGAGGTCGAGAGAGGTTGGTGATGGCTGGGCGGGCAGGATTTGAACCTGCGTACCGGAGGTCAAAGCTCCGTGCCTTGGGCCGCTAGACGACCGCCCAATGAGTGATCTTCGTCCGTCCTTCCCTACGAGAGGGAGAGAGGAGAAATCAGCTACGTTGGGCTGTCGTCCCGCGCGTTCGCGCACCAACGACCGCACCCGATGTTCGGGGGTCCTGGAGCGCGGGTTTCTGGCACGTGCGGGTCATGGTTTCCTTCTTACTCGACTCTACGCAGGAAGTCAACGTCCTGAACGAACTATTTTTGGGACTGCCTGCATGAGGGTGGCAGAGTCCTCACGATCCAGGTCTTCGTGTTCGGCCAGGGTGGCGCTCATGCGGCCCATGTTCGTGCGTAGCCCGAAGGGGGACGGGGCGAAGGTGGTGAGCTTGGCGAGATCCCGGAGCGTCCTCTTCAGCTTGGGCAGCTCCGGGGGCAGCGGTGCTTGGAGGCAACGCTCGATATGCTCTCGGGGAAAGAAGCTCTCGTACGTCTCGTCGTGCCATAGGCACGGCTTGTACCTGCCGCGGTCGGCCACGTCCACACTGTTCCATACCAGCTCTTGATCCCAGAAGGCGCGTTCTTGCGACTCCTCGGGGGCGAAGGGGTTGTCCTTCCAGATGTCCACCGGCTCAGGCTTCTGTGGTGGCTTCTCGATGCGAAGCTGGCAGGTCTTCGGGTCGATGACGAGGACTTTGCGGCCTCGCTTGAGCGCGCCGTCGACGGTGGCCCATGTACCTCCAGAGCGTCGGCCATCCCAGGCGGCGATCACGATGCCGTCTTCCGCGGCGACGTGGTCGAGTAGCCAGCGATTGCGTGCGTGCATCTTGGCGGCGTAGCTGTCAGCCAGGTATGCCGGGTCTTCCCACACGTGGACAACGAGGCTTGCACGTCGGATCTGCTCGGCATGCAATGCCCGGGCGTGCGGGGGCCAGGCTGACCCGTGGTCAGGGACGGGGACGGCGGCGACGTAGGGGACGCCAGTGTAGATGCATGCCTCTACGAACTCGCAGTCGGCCCCTACGGCCATTCCGCTCACGCCTACGATGGTGCCCCGTTCCTTGAGGGATTGGAGCACACGGATGAGGGCGTGACGGAGGGCGTGTCCTTGTTCCCCGCGGATGTCCCGGTGACCGGTGATCATCACCCGCTGGCCTGTGGGCCATCCGTCAGTTGTCGTACTCCTCTCCGTCGTCGTCATCGTCACTGTCCTCGTCGTCCTCTACCCCATCGTCGTCCTCGTAGCCATCATCCAGGACTTTGGCCTCAAGTCGGGCAAACAGAGCATTGGCCCTGTCCATCTCATCTACGGTGAGTTCATCCCACAAGTCCTCGTCGCCTTGAAGAACGACAAGAAGAGCCGCGTGCAGGATGGAGATGTCTTCGGCAGTGATTTTCATGATCAGGCTCCCTCTCGCTGGTGCAGTGCAGAGAAATACCAAAGATCGAGAGGTTCAGCGCAGGAAATCGCGATATTTCTGTGACAGCGTGTGACGATCACCCTTGGCGGTTTCCCAGGCGTCGATGAAGGCATCGACGGACTTGAGCCATTCGGGGTGGTAGTCCGGGTTGGCTCGCGTGGTGCGCACGTACTCGTTGATGAACGTGTGGCGGACCTGCAGGGAGTTGAAGTAGAGGTAGCGGGCCGTGCGCTCGGTGCGATCCATGTAGGGCTCGACCTTGACGACGGGGGTGTTCGCAGCCCTGTACAGGTCAGCGAGGAAGGTCTCCACGTCCCCCAATCCGCCGAGCTTCCGGGCGACCGTGGGGCCGTGGAATTCCGTCGTGCAGTTGTTCTTGAGGGTGGTGATGCCCTCGGGGGTGACGACGCGCGTGGTCTTCTGGATCTCCCAGGCGGTGGTCGTGTGGGAGATGCGGCGGTTGAGCATCTTGTGCCCCCATCCAGACTTCACGATTTCCTGCAGGAGTCGGATGCGGCGCTCGTGTCGCTGGGTTCGGCACGCCTTGATCTCCTCGGCGGTCGGGGCCTTGTACAGCCTGGTGCGTCGGTCGAACTCGTCCATGAACCGAAGGTGGTCGAGGGCGTGTTCACCGATGAGCCCATCGGGGAGGATGGTGCGCATCTTTGCGAGTCGCCCATCGGGCTCGGGGATGTCCTCGGTGACCTTGACAGCCCAGGACATGAAGTGCTTGATCTTGTCCGCCTCGCGTCGCTCGCGCACCTCGTAGCGGATCTCCCCCATAGGGTAGTACGTCAGATCGACCCCGTCCCTCGGCTCGTAGTCCTCGTTGAGGAGGCGCAGCTCGAGGCGGGTACGCGAGCGGTTGCGCTGCTTGATGGCCCGCAGGTTGTCACGGGCGGACTTGCGTCGGGTGGACGGCAAGATGGACCGAGCCATCTGCCGGGCCTTGGCGTCTCCGTAGATCATGTCGCTCTCTCGGTGAGGCCGAGAGGTCCTAAGGTGGATTCCCTAGGGGGTTTGCCTCACTTAATGCCTGGTCATGGAGACCACGGCACAGTCAAGAGAGACGGACGCGATGAGGTTGGAGGTGCGCATTGCAGGACTCGGGGAAGGGTGTGTGAGAAGTATACACGGGGCTTGGTGATGCTGAACGTTCAGCGAGGGACGCGGCTCCCAATTTTCCCGACGACCACGGCTTCCTGCCCCAGGTCGTCGACGAACTTGTCCCGCTCTCCGTGTACGCGGTCGGTGAGCCCTGACAGGTTCTGCTCATCGAAGTCGGCCACCTGGTCGGCGAAGGGCTAGGTCTCGGAGGCTCATGGTGGATGTCCTTGGTCGGGGGTGGGCCTCCTATCTACGCGCCACACTCGAAAGCTGAACTTGCGATGGCATCGACTTCCGCTTCCAGCTCCGTCTGCGCGTACTCGAGGATTCTGCGTGCCTCCTCCTCCGTGGTGTAGACACGGCCGTCATCGGGCTCTAACGGCGGGATGTCTATGCCCTGCATGGACGACGTGTCCCATGAGGGCACCCACCAGAAGTCCACCAGGAAATGCGGTGGGGTGTCGTCGTCGGGATCGTCAGGGTCGGAGCCGCAGATGTTGATGGCGAGTCTGCACACCTGGCCGCACTCAGGCGATGGCCAACGTTCAAACCTCTCCAGCGACCTTGCCGTAGTACGTGTGCGTGTTCGGGGTCAGGGGCCCAAACACGCGCTGCACGATGTCTCGGATGGCATTCATAGTTAGCCCCCCAAGGTGAGAAGTCTCCCCGACCCCCATTGCAGGGGAGGTCGGGGAGACTTCGGTAGAGCCTACGCGGCCTCTTCGACGGTGGAGGGCACCTTGCCGGTCGAGAAGTACTCGGCCTTCATGAACACCGACAGGATGGTGGGATCCTGACCGACGACGTAGAAGGTGCCGTCCAGGGCGGCCTTGGGGATGGAGAGGTCGGGGTACTTCTCCTTGACCTGCTCGGCGGTCAGGGCGCGAGCGTTGAACTCGTCGGGCACGAGGCCGGTGGCGCCGATGTAGAACACCATGGGGGCGACGGCATCCCGGAAGATGTCCTCGATGACCCCGTCGACGGCCTTGCGCATGTCCGAGAAGGCTTCGATCTGGTCGTCCTTCGACCCGGCGCCCTGGACGGCGGCCACGAAGGCGGTCACGGTGCGGGGCTCGATCCCCGCGTCCGTGAGGATGCGCTCCACGGTGCCGTTCTGGGTGAGGCCCAGGAAGTCCAGGAAGATCGGATACATGATGTCGTCGACCGTGTTCAGGGTCGTGCGGGCGCTGACCGGCTTGATCCCGTAGGTCGGGCCATCCCAGCGCATGTCGAACTTCGGCTTCTTCTCCTCGACACCGCCCACGGACACCGTGAAGCGGCGGGCGAGGTATTCGTTGGCCGAGTAGAGTTCGCTGAGGTTGAGCAGGTCGGGGGAGCCGATGTCCACCTTGTAGGAGATGCGGGTGTCGATGATGCCCTCGCTCAGGGCCTTCTCGATGTCGGCGTACTCGTTGGTGGTCGGCGGGGAGAAGTTGCCCCCGGTCGTGACGTAGTGGCGCTTCCGTTCGGCCACCTGCTCCGGGGTGTAGGTCTCGGACGCCCCGCCCTTCATCGAGGCGCTCAGGATGCTCGCGAGCACCTTGAGCTTGGTGAGCCGGGAGATGACCCCGTCCAGCATGTCGGGAGCGAAGCTCGCGTCGTAGGCGATCAGAGGGCGGCCAGCGAGGACGATGTCGTAGGTGGCCTTCGGGTTGAACTCGCCGTCGGACAGCACGCCCGCCTTGACCAGGTCGCGGAAGAGGCGCTTGTTGCCGATCCGGATGGAGAGCTGGTTGACGTTGAGGGCACCGTCGCCGACGATGGTGTAGTTGTTGAAGCTCGTGAGGTCCAGCTTCACGCCCTCGATCTCGGAGATGACCGTGCCGTCGTCGGCCTTGACCAGGTCGACCTTGCGGTGCAGGAGCATGTTCACGGTGGCGTTGTTGCGGTTGAGGTCGAAGGACGACACGCGCACGAGCGAGCCCGTGTCCCGGTAGGCGGTCTTGACCCAGGGGGTGACGACCGTGCCGTCATCCTGACGGACGCCCGCGATGCGCTTGACGCCGCGCTTCTGGTAGCCGCTCCGCAGCGCGGCAAGGTCGACCTCGATGTCCGAGGCGTAGTCGCCCAGGATGGAGAGGACGCCGAGCACCGACAGGGTGCCCGCGTTCGGGAGCCCGTAGGCGGTCGTGGTCTTGGTGCCCGCCGCGCCACGCAGGGCGGCGTTCTCGAGGTCGGCCGCCATCGCCGCGATCTCGGTGGAGACCAGGGCGCGGGCGTGGACGAGGAGCAGGGACTCGTTGCGGGTGGAGCACAGGGCGTACTTGGCCTTGTTCACGTAGCCCTCGGCGAGCTGTGCCCTGGCGAAGGCGAAGATGCCGCGCTCGTTGGCATCGGCGATGGGGGCGGACGAGGCGTTGTAGGTGGCCTCCTCGACCTGCTTGAAGCGGTAGACGGTGGTGTCGTCCTCGGGCCGGAGGCCACGAATGAGGAGGTTCTCGGAGCCGCCGATGATCTTGCCGCCCGAGCGGGACATGCAGACCGCGTAGTCCGCGCCGTTCATCTCGACGGTGAGCGCGGGCGACACCTGCCCCGCGATGAGGCTCGTGGTCGCGTGGAGGTTGTCGTAGACCTCCTTCGCGGTCGGGGCCTGGAAGCAGGTGCCGGAACAGGCGTTGGCGATGTAGGAGAGAAGCTTGAAGTCGGCCCACGATCCCAGGCTGATCGTGTTGATGAACACGTCGGGGTTCTTGGCCAGCTCGATGACCATGGAGTCGATGACCCGCTTCTCGTCGCCCGGGCTGCGATCGTTCGCGTAGCCATCGGACAGCAGGGTGACCGCCGTGACCTCGCCCTTGGCGAGCAGGCCGGGGACGGCCTTGAGCCCCTGGGAGATGCAGGTGAGGCCGCGGCAGGAGAGGCTCTGCACGTCAGCGAGGGCCTTGGATCCCGGAGCCATGAAGTCGCCGATCTTCACGCGGCTGGCGTGGGTGCGCAGGTCACCTGCCGAGGAGAAGGAGAGGATGGACACGAGCACGTCGGCGTCGCGGTACTCCTCCAGCGTGAGGAGCTTGACGACGAGGGCGCGGAGGGCGTCCATCTGGCCCCACATCGATCCAGAGCAGTCAACAACGAAGATGAAGTGTCCGGGGGTGCGTACGGTCGTGGTCGGGGCACCGGAGATGTTCTCCCCCTCGACCAGGAAGTAGGACTTGATGCGGCCGAGGAAGTCAACGAGGGGGAAGCGGAAGGTAGTCACGAAGGCTCCGAAGAGAGGGGGGTTGGTTTGCCCCCCTTCTACACGGACTGGCGGACCCCTGAACCTACTCGCTGTGATTCTCGAAGTTGCCGACCCCACGCCGCAAGTCGGCGAAGCAGGCCCCACATGGCCATCATTGACAGGACGATCCCGAAGCCCGTGCCGAAGCCGAAGCCTGCGAGAAACACCACGATGGCAAGTTCAATCGTCACTATGGATCCGAAGCCAGCATGCAGGATGGGTCCACAACAGGTTGCCCCCCGCCCACATAGCCGGGGAGCCGGCCCCAAATCCTTTATGGCACACCGGGCAATCCATCGCATCCAACACCGACTTGTCCGACTTGAATGGGCGCATGCGTGGGGGATCAAACAGGACGCCCCGCGGGAATTCCCGCACCTCGCTCACGATGGTCCCGATTCTAGGGTCGTACTCGCGAAGCAGCCCAGAGGCGAAACGCAGCGTCTTCGACGCATGGTTCGCAACGAGTCGGTGTGCATCATCCGCCATGAGGTCCTGGCGTGGAATTGTGGTGCCCCCCTTGATGTGCCCCCCCTCTCTCCGAAACACCTTCCCCCTCCATAGACGGCACGTCACGTCATGCTCGTCCACCTCCACCCGCACGTCCAGCCGGGTGGTTGACATAACTGGGTCAGGGGTAGCAAAAAATGCCACACGAATCCATGGGACACGGGGGATGTCCCCCCACGCCTTCGCCAAGGCCCGTGCAGCTAGGTCTTCAATCTCTAGAAGCATGCCCCACCTCAATTGGGGAGCACGCTACCGAGCGCATGAATCAGCGGCTAAGACGGGCGCTCATGCCCTTCTGCGCCTTCGCCGAGAGGGGCTTGCTCGGAGCCAGTCCGGCGATGCGGTCGCCGTTTGTGGTCGGGGCACAGCTCATGTTGGGCTTGGACCCACCCGCCGAAGCGGTCGTGACGACCGAAGTGCCTGCGCTGAACCGGCCGTTCTGCTTGCCGCCGTTGCCGTAGTTCGGGGGAGCCGGCTGGTACTGCGAAGTGGACGAGCGGGTGGGCATGGTGAACCTCCAGGGGTGTGGTATTAAGCAGCTGCTATAGGCTGGCTATTGGTTGGTAGCATGGCCCCCTAAAAAGGGAGTGCCCCATGGCGTTCATTCCAGCGGGCCTGCGGCCGATTGCCTACTTGGACACGGAAACTTCCGGGTTGGACCCCGCCACCCATGAGATTCTAGACGTGGCTGTCGTGTTCGACCGGGACGTGGCCGAGCGCCTGCGGATCCCGCACCTTACGTTCCCGGAAGGGGCCGACTACGGCTACTACGCCTCCCGCGTCAAGCCGGAACGCATCGAGGTGGCCTCACCCGTGGCTCTGCAGGTCAACGGCTACACGCCCGAAGAATGGGCCGATGCACCGGATGCCGCATCCGTCGTCAAGGTCCTCCAGGTCATCCTCAAGGACGCGGTGCCGTGCGGGCACAATATCCCGTTTGATGTCTCGTTCATCCAGGCCATGATCCAGCGTACGGGGTCCACGGTTCGCATGGACTACCACTCCCTGGATACAACCACACTCGCGCACGCCGTCCTGGTGCCAGCCGGACTGGATCTGCTCAAGCTGGATGTCATCCGGGACTTCCTCGGGTGGCCGAAGGAAGGAGGACACCGGGCCCTCAAGGACGCCCTTGACGCCAGAAGCCTCTACAAGCTCCTCACGAGCGGGATTCCAGCGCGTTCCCGAGACGAGTGGGTTCATGCTGCAGCAGCGTTCGTGTAGAAGGTGCTCACCCTCCACAACCTCCGAGGCACGGACACCCCATGTCATCGAACGACAGCTCCCTCGCCGTCGCGATCGTCGCCATCGGTCTTCTGGGCCTGATGTGCTTGTGGTCCCCCATCAATGGTGGGGACCTCCCCCTCGGCTACCCGAACGAGGTCACGGGCACGATCCTCAATGACCCAGGCGTCCGCTACGTCCGGGGTGGGGATAGTGGCCAGGAGAAGGTCTCCCTCACCATCGGGATGGCCAAGAACCCAGGCGGTACGTTGGGCGTCGGCTGGTACAAGGGATCCCTCGTGGTGGAGTGCCTGTCCACCCGATGTACTCAGATTCTCCAGGGAGAGAGCCACACCTTTGCCTGCAGGGGTGACGGCCGGGCCCTAGAGCCCAACGTCGTGGTGTGCAAGCACGTCCGTCAGAACGACACGCCCGAACCTGTCCAGAAGTAGGCGCGATGACATGACCCTGCCTCAGTACCTCGCCCTCTTCATCGCCGCCTACTTCGCCTCCATGCCTCTGCTCGCGTTCATGATGCCCAACGTGACGAGCAATTACAGGTCGCTCCTCTGGACGGACCCCAAGGGCTGGCTCTACAAGGTCGAGCCGTACACCCGATTGCTCATCGCAGGCGTGACCGTCCTGTGCGCTGGGTTGGCCAACCTCTGACGAATTGTGGTTCATGTGGCTTCTATGGCCGCGTAGACCACACCAACCAAGGAGCCACCGAATGGCCACGCAGATCAGCAACAAGGACATCCAGAAGGTCAAGGGGCTTCTCACGATGGCCGACGACATCGTGAAGGCCGTGGAAGCCTGCCGAGCGGGCGTCGTGTCTGCCCCGGCCATCATCCATGTCGCTGACGATTCCGCTTCGTGAGCACCATCATCCTCGACGCCGATCTCGTAGTCGCCCCGGAACACCAAGGCGTCTGGGGCCCAGACATCGGTTGCTTCCGAGTCACCAAGGCCGCCCAAGGACTTCGCGTCACGGCGACCCACGACACGGACATCGTGGAACACATCGAGCAGGTGCCCGCACGCCTCTACTCGGAAGTGCAGGCCCGCCGACCCATCGTCGTGCCCATCAACGGACGACGGTACGCCGTGAAGGTGGATCTCCACGGGATGGACGAGGACTCCCCCACGGGGCGGCCAGAAGGGGCGTCCGTCTACTTCACGCCCACGACCAGGCCAGAGACCCCCTACAGGACGTGGGATGAGGTGGCGACCACCCGCCACCTCGTCGAAACCCTCACGAACGACCTGGAAGAGGTCACCGTCTACGCCGCCAACGACCCGGAGTTCGCCGAGGAAGAGATCGCCAGGCTGAACAAGAAGCTGGCCGATCTTGCATCAGGGACGTGGAAGCTCCGACCCCACGCCCACATGCGCTTCTTCGGCACGCCCGATTTCCTCCAAGGGTCCATCTTCCCCGCCCTCAACGGTGTGGCCGCGCAGTGCCTCATGGTGATCGAGAACGACTGGGGCGACTGCGGGAACGTCAACCTCCTCTTCGCTTGCGATGAGAAGGGCATCCCGTGCCGCGTATGGTTCGAGGCGAACTGCCTGTAGGTTAAGGTTGTGGGGGTGAGCGCGTAGCACAAGAGTCAACCACACGGAGACTCCATCAATGACACGGAAATTCCCCAAGTACCTTGTCATAGTGGCGACAGACACAGCCCTGCCCCCGTCTCCTGGCAACAACACCTACCTGGAATTCAACCGGTATCACGTCATGAACTGGACGCTCGCCACGAAGCACGCTGAGGCCGTGCGCCTGAACCGATACCAGATATGCACGGTGACCCGATGAAGAAGTACATCACGGACATGGGCGCCCCCCTGACCCTAACGGACACCGACACGGGCGAGGAGATCGTCATCAGCCGCTACGGCGTCTGGGACATCAAGAGCGGGGATGTCATCGACACCGGGGACGACCTGGAGGCCCTCCAAGCCACGCACGGCCCCGACCTTACTGTGCTCGTACTTCCTGGATTGCGTGATTCTGCGTAGAGGGTGTATGCGACTCACCCCGAACCAGCAGGAGACGCTTCACGAGATCGCCGTCGGGAATCCCGGTGGCCAGCTCTTGAAGCCGATCCCGTCCCTCATCGAGCGCGGCCTCGTCACCACGGCCGTGATTCCCGGCGTGTGCCACGAGCCGACCCGCTCATGGGTGCGCCCCACTCGGACGGAGTACCGACTCACCCCGCTTGGACTCGATGAGTACACGAAGCTCTGTGTTACGTGGCACGAAGCCGCGTTGAAGAAAGTCGATACCACGTTCCGGGACAACATTGCGCAGGCACAGGCCAGGACGGTGACCTGATGGACTCTCTCTTCGACACCCTCCCTGACATCGACTGGACATGCACCATGTACGAGGGTGCCGTTCTCCTCGTGTTGGAAACCACGGGGCCTGCGATGTCGGCCGCCCTCCTGACCAGGCCCGTGCCCACCGTGAAGCTCCGCTTCACCTACGACCCTACGTCGCTACCGGACCTACGACCCACGGCCTTCCTGTGCTACGTCGACAATCCCATGGAGCCGTTGCTCGTCGTCGACCCGCCCGATGCGTCGCTGATCCCGTTGATGAAGACCGTGGAACAAGGTAGTGCCTGGGTTCTCATCTTCCAGGCCATGAGCGACGACAAGCCCGTCTCCCGCATCTTCACCGTCCAGCATGAGATCGCCGAGGAGATCCCCGAACTGCTTCCACGATGGATAGTCGGTCATGCCAATTGACCACGATGTGCTCGTGCGCCCCGAAGTCACCTGGTCCAACCATAGGCTGTTCGAGTTCTCAAAGTGGTGGGTCACGGTTTACCGCGACGAGGTCAGCCGCAGGGGCCTCACCAACACGCAGCTATTCAGGCACATCCTCGGCAGACAAGCCGAGACCATCATGTTCCGCCACCGCAACTGGGTCTGGCAGAACGTGGACGAAGGTTGGGTGCTCTATGTCCACAAGCGCGGCCCACAGATCTGCGTCGCTACGGGAATGACCGCAGACGAGTCGTGGGCCACCTTCGAGAAGTTCCGTGACCGTGTGGACACCTGGTTCAAGGACAATCCCCATGTCGCGCCGTGACATGCAGTACGATTACAGCAAGGCGGCCGACCGCGAGGCTGCCAGGGGACGGTTCCCCTACCCGCTCACGATGAACATCGGAAACGGGCGCTTCCACGACGCCCTGGATGCCTTGGACGCGAAAGACGCACTGCTCCGAGAAGCAGTGCGTCTATTAGGGGCGCGCGGTGAGTCGGCCGAGGTACAGCGACTCATCGAGGCGATTCTGGCTACCTAGAGGCCACGGCATCCTTCGGCGCGGGTGCATACCCGGCCAGGGACATCGTGAAGCTCCCCCGACCTTGCGAGTTGCCACGCAAAGTCGACACGAACCCGAACATCGTTCGCAGAGGCACTTCCGCCCGCACGACCACGTCGGTGCCCGCGGACAAGTCCTTGATGGACGCACCACGCCCCGCCAGGTCACCCAGGACCGGGCCCAGCGTCTGCGACGGGGTAGTCACCTCCACGGCCATCCGAGGCTCCAGAAGGACCGCACCGGCCCCTTCCAGGGCTTCCTTGAACGCAAGGCTGCCCGCCTGCTCGAAGGCCATCGCACTCGAGTCCTTGACGTGCGTGTCCCCGTCGTGAAGGGTGACGAGCACATCCGTCACCGGGGCATAGATCCCCGATGAGGAAGCGTCTCGCGCACCCTTCTCTACGGCTGCCACGTAGGCCGCGGTCAACACGCCACCCGACGTCTCGTTCTTGAACGCGAAGCCCGACCCGGTAGCACCTGGCTCCACGGACAACACGACCACGGCGAAGACACCCGATCCGCCGTTCTGTCGAATGTGACGGAACTCGATTCGGTTCGCCCGGGCAGGCGTCTCACGCCATGCCACGCGAGGCGGAGAGGACTTCACCTCTCCGCCCAGCTCACGACGAGTGCGGGTCAGTAGCACCTCAAGGTGAAGCTCCCCCTGTCCGCGCACGAGCGTCTGGCCTGACTCGGGATCGGTGCCGACACCAAGAGACGGGTCCTCGGACGCGTACCGCCGCAAGGCCGCGTTGAGCCGATCCTGCTCGGCTCGGTTTGCAGCTTCCACGACGATCTCGATCACGGGCTCGGGAACTACGAGCGCACCGAAACGCACCACGGCCCCGACCGCACAGATGCTGTCACCGGTACGAGGATCCCCCAGGCCCGAGACGGCCACGATGTCCCCTACTTGGGCAATGTCCACGTCGTCGAACTCGGCACCGTCCAGCCGCATGAGTCGCCCCACACGGCTTCGACGGCCCGCGCTCGTCTCCACGGAATCTCCACGGGAAATGGAGCCGCGCAGCACGCGAATCCACGCCAAAGTCCCAAGGAACTTGTCCGTGACAGTCTTGAACACAAGGGCCACCGGATGGCCCTCTGGGTCGGTCGCCACGGTCACTTCCTCCCCTTCCACCGTATGGGCCTGGAAGGGGGGTCGGTCGAGGGGAGACGGCAACCACTGCGCGACGGCGTCGAGCAACGGCTGCACGCCCTTGTGGTGCAACGCCGCACCGGGAAGGACGAGCAGGAACGCGCCACCCTGCACCACGAGACGCAACGCACGGTCGAGCGCCACGACAGGGGGAGCCGTGCCGCCCATGAACGCAGCGAAGACCTCGTCGTCGAAGTCGGCGAGCATCTCGAACAACGTGGCTTGCGCCTTGGCCACCTGGCTCTCCATGTCGGGGGGCACAGTGGTGATGGTCACATCACGCCCGTCGTCGCCAGAGAAGTACAGAGCTTCCCCGGTGCGAAGGTCTACGACACCCGCGAATGAGGAGCCCGCACCGATGGGCAACGCCACGGGCAGGGGATTCGCGCCGAGACGGTCGCGAACGGACTCGAGGCACCGGGTCCAGTCGGCACCCGGCTTGTCCATCTTGTTGACGAACCCGATGCGCGGCACGCGATGGCGCTGCGCCTGGCGCCACACGGACTCGGTCTGAGGCTCCACGCCCTTATGGGCATCAAGCACGAGCACGGCACCGTCCAGAACGGACAATGCCCGCTCCACTTCGATGCCGAAGTCGATATGTCCTGGGGTGTCCACGAGCTGGATTCGGTGAGCCTGGCCTGCGGCCAACCCCACGCGGGGGATCCACTCGAAGGACGTGGCGGCAGCCGAGATGGTGATGCCGCGGGCGCGCTCCTCTACCCCGTGGTCGAGGTGGGTGTTGCCCGCGTCGATGTTGCCTGCATGCCGAAGACGGCCCGCGTAGACGAGCATGCGCTCGGAGACAGTGGTTTTGCCCGCGTCAACGTGGGCCATGATGCCGATGGTTCTGGAGAGGGAGAACATGAGGATTTCCGAAAAGTCTAGAGAGCCCCGGCTTGACCGTCGCTACGGGTCAAGCCAAGATTGGCCCCTCCTCTACGAGAAGGGGCGGTCACGTGCGGGTTGGGCTCTGCAGGGAAAGGAGGCGGGACGCCCCCTCAGCCGCGAAGCCCGCCGACGCTCTCCGGACGAACCCGTGCGAACACACGCGCGTAACTTGACCCATTCCGACGAGCGGTCATGGGAAGCAGGCGGGGCAGGGTAGTCGGCATGTTGGCTGCGCGCACCCTACCCATGAATGATCGTGCTGTCAAATTGACCCGGTAGTGTTTCTGCGAGGTGCTCCATGGAGATCGACTTGTTCGCCGACATCTACGCTGAAGACGACGCACCGCCCGCTGGTGACGACATCATTCTTGAGGAGACGCTCCGACTCACCGAGTCGAACTGGGGATCTGCCCAAGTCTACGACTTCACCCATGTAAATTGCACGTCGGAACTACCGGGCATGCCCTCTATCGAAGTGACGGGCGAGAAGTCGCAGGACGCCATCTTGCGCTTCCGAGGCCAGAGGGTCACTGTGCTCAACTTCGCGTCCGGGGTGATGCCCGGTGGTGGTGTGCGCTACGGCGCCAGGGCGCAAGAGGAAGCCTTGTGCCTATGCTCGGGCCTCCTCTACGGACTCGAGGAGCTGTTGGGCTATTACGAGGCAAACCTACAGGATGGAGCCCCGAAGGAGAGTTACGACCGAATCATCTGGTCCGAAGACGTGCCGCTCATTCGAGACGGGGACTACACCCTGGTAGACCCGATGCTCATGCAGGTCATCACCTATCCGGCCCCCAACAACCACCGCACCTACGGCACGGGCCAGGACAAGGGCATGACTCGGGCCATCTTCCAGCGGCGATGCAGGCACGTCGTCCGCCACGCCGCAACGATGGGGGCGGACGTGCTGATCCTCGGGGCCTGGGGCTGTGGGGAGTACGGCAATGATCCCAAGGTCGTCGCCGAGTGCTTCAAGGAAGCCATCGCCACGCAGTCGGGCTCCATCCGGCATGTCGTGTTTGCCTGCTACGGCCCGGCCGTGAACCGCGACGCTTTCAAGAAGGTGTTCGGATAGGCATCAGCCGAAGATGTCCATGACGTTGGGGTCGTCCACGATCTCTACGGGTTTCGGTGGCACCCACGCCTTACAGAACGTGGCCCGGTGGATCGGGGAGAGCCCGTGTTGCTTGATGGCCTTAATGTGCTCGGGTGTTCCATAGCCCGCATGCTTCTCGAGACCGTAGTCGGGGTATCGCTCCCCCTGGTCGACCATGTAGCGGTCACGGGCCACCTTCGCGATGATGCTCGCGGCCCCGATTGCATAGTCAGAGTCATCGCCTTTCACGATGAACCGCACGGACACACCTGCAACCGTGAACGGGAACGGCCGCCCGTCTATCCGCACTTCGGACACCGGTAGGCCACGGTCTACCAGGTCGTTTACAGCGTCGTGGAAGCAGGCGCGGATAACGCTGTCGATCCCTCGCTTGTCCACGTCGGCCGCCGAGCGGAACACGACGGCATAGTGCAGGTTCGGATCAGCGCGAAGTTGCGCGTCCAACGCCTCTCGCTTGGCGGGCGTGAGCTTCTTGCTGTCCCGCACGCCGTCGATTCTAAGGGCGTCCTCGGGGATCATGACCGCAGCAACGACTGCATCACCCGCCACGCAGCCTCGGCCTACTTCGTCCGCACCAATGATGTATTTCATGTGCCGACCCTACCCGTTCAGCCAGCGGTAGAATCCGCGTAGAGAGGATGGTGCGCCTCCGTAGTTCAATGGTGGAACAGGAGACTTTAAATCTCCGCGTTGCAGGTTCGAATCCTGTCGGGGGCACCACTTACCCCCTTGACCGTAGGGGGGTTTAGTGGTATGTGTATAGCATGCCCAACAAGATAGATCCTGCTGACATTGTGGGGAAGGTGGTGGGGAATCTCACCGTGATTGCCTTCCTCCGATCAGAACCGTACATTAACCAAAAGAGCGGACGCCCCTATCGGATGGATTACCTTTATGAGTGTCGCTGCATCTGCGGAAACCTCTGCGTCGCTAAGCGGGCTCTCCTCGTAACAAATCATGTGAAGTCCTGTGGTTGCTTGAAGCCAGAGAACAGGCTTCGCTCGAAGCACCCGTCCTGGAAGGGCCATGGAGATATCAGCCTGACGATGTGGAAGTACATCCGGGGCCTCGCTGATAAGCGCGGCATTCCGTTTGAAATAAGCATTGAAGATGCGTGGGCGAAATTTGAACAGCAGGGGGGTAAGTGCGCTTTAAGCGGGGTGCCGATATCTTTCGCACACTCGACAAGCAGCATATCCCCTAACACCACGGCGTCCCTCGATCGGATTGTTAACGCGAACGGCTATGCCCCCGACAACGTACAGTGGCTCCATAAGAACATCAACCGTATGAAATGGGACTACGGTCAAGAGGAGTTCATTCATTGGTGCCATTCCGTCTCGTTGTACGCTCGGACGCGATCATGAGAGCGAAAAGGACGGACGTGCAGGGCCGACGCCTCCGCAACGATGACCGGACTCTGGCTCGTCCTGACGACATCGTTGACACCACGTTTGGGAGGCTAACCGTAACACGGTATGTAGGGCGTGATTCCCTTCGGCGGCACCTCTACGAGTGTGTATGTGCCTGCGGAAACACCACCTTGGCATGTCGTGATGCCCTGATTGTCCGAGTTGGAAAGAAGTCCTGTGGGTGCTCCCGACGCAAGCCATCAACCTGGAAAGGGTGCGGGGACATAAGCGGGTCATTTTGGAGGGCCATTCAGAGGGGTGCCTCTAAACGGGGCGTCACCTTTACTTTGCAGATCAAAGAGGCATGGGCTCTGTTCGAGGTGCAGGAAGGGCAATGCGCTCTTTCTGGGGTTCCGATTGGGTTTGCGCGCACCACAAGTCAAAAAGGCCGAACTGCTTCACTTGATCGGATTGACAGTACCAATGGGTACGAGGCCGGGAACGTCCAATGGGTTCATAAGGATGTGAACGTTATTCGCGGCTCCCTCACCGTCTCTGAGTTCATCCAGTGGTGCGACCGGGTATCCAGTATGACCACGGATATGGAGCCTGCTTGAACTACCCCGCCACCACCCTCACCTCCCTACTAGGCTTGGCCGTGGCTGATGCGTTCGGCTGCCCGTTCGAGTTCCACGAGGGGGCTCCCGAGTTCTCCCGCCTATCGATCGATGAGGGTCGCTACCTCTCGTGTTGGGATGACGTGCGGCAACCCGTGCGCAGGTGCCGCACGTCGGGCCTGTATTCGGACGACGCGCAGCAATCCCTAATCCTTCTCTGGATCTGGGGCCAGATGGTCGCGAAGGGACGCGACCCGATGCGGATCGACCACATGGCCGAGCTGTTCATCAAGGTCTGCCGACGCATGGCGGACGAGCCCGTGTTGGGCACCCTTAGCTTCGGCCTTCATCGGGGGACGGGACAGAACTTCCGCTCGGTCATCCTTCGGGGCGTCGTGCCAGACACGGCAGGCCTGGGCGGCGCTATGCGCATCGGCCCCGTGGCCACCCTCATCGACGACCCTGCCCTCGTGATGCCGTGGGCCGTCGGGGTCTCTGCGTCCACGACCACACATGCGGTAGGGCTTGCAGGCGCTGCGATGGTCGCCGCCTATGCCTGGCACACGTCTCGATACGGGTGGGATCCTGAGCCAGACTTCCGCGCGCTTGGCCTTGATGACCTCACACAGGACGTGCAAGACGCCTTCGCCCTCATGAAGAAAGCCCTCCTGGTGCTCCGCAACCGGGACGAGAAGGCGCTGCTCGACTTCGCGACCAAGACCGGGATATCCAGCCATCCGCTGCAATGCGCGGCGGATGGGTTCGCCCTCACGGGCGTCCCTTGGATCATCCACGCCGTAGACCAGGCGACCTCCTTCGAGGATGCGCTCCTGCGAGTCTGCGCGTCGGGTGGAGACACGGACACCGTGGCCGCCGTCGCGGGGTGCCTGGCTGCCCTTCGGTTCGGGATGGAGTCCATCCCCTCCTGGATGGTCGATGGCCTCGTGGGTCGCGAGCATGTGGTCGACCCGAACCTCTGGCACCCGCTCGGGTCAGAGAGCCCCTATGTCCGAATGGACAAGGAATTGCAGAACAAGATTGAGCAGCAACTGCGCATCATCGCTGCCGCCCAACCGCGTAAGGGTGGAAAGCGCAAACACCGGAATCCCTAAACATGTGCATCATGGCCGCCCCCGTCGCCTCTGTGACCGACACGAAGATCTACGTGGGGCGTGACGCGCTCTCGCAGCGGCAGCTCACGGTCTACGAAATGTCTGTCCAGCTTCGGTCCCGCTCGGGCAAGGGCAACGCGATGATCCTCCCGGCACCCATCTGGGATGACTCGGATCAGATCGACCTGTACGACTTGTCGGGCGTCCCCGACTTCTTCGAGCCGCTCACGGAGGTGTTCACCGAACGCACCCGCTCGCTCACCATGAGCAAGGGGCTCGACTTGGGCCACGTCCTGGAAGTGCATCGGGTCGGAAGCTACGATGTCTCCATCGTCCCCACCGTGGATGACGTGAAGCGCCTCAACACCAACGTGTTCGACCTCTCGGCCGACACAGAGCACACCCTCCGCTCGCAGTACCCGGTCGGCTACCAGTTTGTCGTGGCACAGCTCCGCGAGTCCGGGAAGTTCCACCCGCTGGCCTACTCTCACCCCTACGTCGACGGGCTCTTCATCCCCACCCGCCACGAGCACGGTCGGGTGGGGATGGAGGAACTCCCGAAGTGGGACCACCAGATATTCTACATGGGGCTGCCCGTGCCCGTGACCCAGCAGGTGCGCCACGAACGGAACTCGGCGTTCACCCGTTCGGTGGGCCAGCGGCCCACCACCCAGACCGTGGTGGCGCTGCGGGATTCCGTGAAGGGCCACGCACCGGCCCTCCTCGACTACATCGACCTGCCGGACCAGGGCCGCCCCTTGAACTGCATCTTCGCGAAGGGGCGCTTCCCCAACGTCGACATCTTCCTCGCCGGCGCGGGATGAGCAGCATCAACGTCAAGGTCGGCGATGACGTGGTTGGAACACTCACGGACTTCCAGGCCGAGCTGAGCCGAGAGGGCCTATTGCCCTACACGCTACACTCGTTCGACTTTGGGCAGTTGGCCGCTCCCGCGATGGGCCCCGTTACCATAAACATCACATGGCTCGCACCACCACCTCGACGGCGCTGCCACGGCTCTCGCAACAGGAAGAAGTGATGGGCATCAAGAAGCGGTACGGTCCTGCCGTGCAGGAGCCTCGTGATGGATGACAACGTCGTAGACCTCGCCCGTGTCCGCACCCTCCGGGACTTCGCCACGGAGGACAAGCTGGCCTACATCGAAATCCTATGGGGCGAACGCGGCACATTTGCAGTGAACGCCGTCATTCGCGACATGGAGGCGATGCGTCGCGACACCGAGGACGAGGAGAAGCCCCTGCGTGACCCCGAGACGGTATTCGAGGCCGAAGCCATCCTCCGCAGGCTTAGATTCGTGGCGAACCACCTGGCCCACGCCTGGGATCTCGGCCACCTGGTACGCCCTGAAGACTGGAACGGCTACACGGATCCCCCTGCTTCGGAAAATGAGTAGGGGGACTTGACCCCTTCACCACCTGTGAGTAGAGTCCCCCCATCATGCTGCACGCTTCGCACCACACGTAAGTACACCGCGCACGGGGTCCCCCGGAAGGGTTGGTCGACGTCTACGTCTTTCCGACTCCTTACCCTTCCAACCAACGGACCTCATCATGCCCAAGAACCCCAACCTCGCAGCTCTCCGCGCCCTTCGTGCACAGGAGATCAACCGCTACGGGCATAACGCCCGTCTGCTCCACCTCGCCTACGGTCTCATCCGGGGACTCCCCCTGGACCGTATCGAGTCGGCGCACAGCAACCCTCACCTGTTCCCACGGTGGCAGACGCTGGTCGACACCACGCTGACCTACTACCGCCCCATCGATGAAGGCCAGACGCAGGCCGACTACGACACGGAGAAGGAAGCGTTCCGAGCGAAGCTCAAGGACGACATCCTTGCCTGGAAGCGCCAGCTTCAGATGACGTGGCTCGACACCGAAGCCCGACGCCGCGCCAAGAAGGTCGCCGTGCGACTGCACAACGCCTCGCGGGGTGTCTGATGGACCAGATCAAGATCCCTTTCCCGATTGCCAAGGAAGCTGGTGGGCTCCCCCTCAAGTGTCGGCCGTGCTTCCACCGGGAAGGCCGCATGTGCTTCAACGACAAGCTGAAGGAAGGGATTGAACGCGGCTACAACTTGCGTATCGGCAACGAGCATGGCGGGGAGGCATCATGAACGGAATCCAGTGGGGCTGGCGTGTCACATGTATGCACGCGGAATGCACACGGACGGTTGATCAGTGGGGGGGCAAGGGAGTGCCCGCCCTCCCATGGTCTGGCGTCTACATCAGTGGCCCCCTCGCTGGGTGGTTCATCTACCACTGCGGGGGGCGCGCACGCGAAGACTACAAGAAGGGGCACGTCTCATTCTGTCCTGAACACGCCCACATTGGCACGGAATGGCTCGCTCAGATCACGCGCTGGGAGGGTGAGAAAGCCAAGATCGGCAGGTCTGTTCACATGTCTCTCGTCGACCGCATCGCCGAATACTTCTCGCCGGCTGACCCCCGACTTAGGGGCCACAACCGCGCAATCGGGAAGGTCGTGGACGCCTGGACGCAAGAGAACCCCCGCCCCCGCCCCCCGTGGAGGACATGATGGCCTACCACATTGAAACGACCCACTCAAGCGGCTACCGCTGCACATGCTGCGCGAGAACCAGCAAGGACTCGTGGTGGGAGGACTCCCTGGAAGAGGCGCTGTCCGCTCTCCCTACTACGTTTCCCACCGAAGGGGACTTTGGTGGGATCATCGGCGTCGTCGTGAAGGACGGGAGCACGGGCCAGGTCATCGCCAAGAGCGAGGTGTCCTACGCCCCCGTCTGGCAGCGGGGCGATGGCTACAAGTTCACCGACTGGTCTCTCTTCATCGACGAGGAGGCCGCTCCTGGTCGGGGCACACTCATCCACCAGATCATCAAGGGCACAAACCGTGTGTCGGATGACCCCGAGCCGCTGGATCTCATCACCGATCGAAGCTGGTCGCAACTCTGCGATGAGCTTCAGGAAGCGCATCGCCAGAAAGAGATTCGCAAGGCCGAAGCGGCACTTGTGGAAGCAACAAAGAAGCTCGCTCATCTGTCAGGGAGCGCGCCTGCTCCCGCGAATGAGTAGACACGTCGCACAACCCAAGGATCACCCATCATGTACAAGCTCCATCAGATCACCGCCCTCATCAAGGGCATCAAGACCCGCGTCTACTCCGAAGTCACGGGCCTCCACAAGGAGGCGCAGAAGCCTGATCTGTACGCAGGCTTCGCGAAGGTCTACCGCAAGAAGAACGAGGACGGCGAAGACTACGCCCCCGAGAACAAGCGCGTCGTCCTCACGGCCCCCGAAGTGCTCCGCAAGCTCGCGAAGTACCAGACGGAGCTGTTCGACATCACGGCGACGCAGGACTTCGCCAACATGACGGCCAAGGCGAACGTGGTGGTCGACGGCCAGGTGCTCCTTGCCGACGTTCCGGTGACCTACCTCCTGTTCCTCGAGAAGCAGCTCGTCGACATCCGCACCTTCCTGGACAAGATGCCGACCCTCGATGACAACCGGGACTGGACGGCCGACCCCAACTCGCGTCTGTTCAAGACCGAGAAGGTCACGACCCACAAGACGAAGAAGGAGCAGCGGGCCATCGTCAAGTACGATGCGACCATCAAGGACGGTGTGGGTCTCCCCGCACAGACCGAGATGATCACCGAGGACGTGATCATCGGCTGGTGGGACACGGTCTCGCACTCGGGCGCGCTCCCCGTCCCTCGCAAGGAGGAGCTGATGGATCGCGTCGACGCCCTCATCAAGGCGGTCAAGATCGCCCGCGAGACGGCCAACGACCAGGAAGCTCCCGAGCAGAAGGTCGGCGAAGTCATCTTCACCTACTTGCTCGCGTGACAACCATTTCCTGACCTAACAGGTTAGGATTAACACTGGAGGTAAGCTAAGGCTCAGGTTGAGACTGAACAACACTCGATTTGGAGGTTCGAGCCCTCCCTCCCGCACCATCTGCGGCTGTACCATGTGTACAGACCGTCACGGCTCCCCTCTCACGAGGGGGGAGCCAGCCCTTCACGCGGGAGTGGCGAAATTGGTAAACGCATCCCCCATTCAGGGTGGACATCGAGTTCACGATCAGGTTCTTCCTCCGAGACTCAGCATTCGTCGTGGTAGCTCTTTCAACGTGAGTCAGAACCTCACAGCAGATGCGGGTATCGAATCCCGCTCCGGCCGCCAATTACACTCCCACCCGGTATTTCCTGGGTGGCCCGTATGGCCGGATGGACAAAGCAAGTCGGTGGTGCTTAGGTCTGATCTGACTCATTAAACGCCGTGAGCTACACGAAATCACGACACCTTGGACCCGGGCGGCAGGCTAGTCCGCCCGGGTCCCCTCCTCCCTCCTTGCAGGTTCAGACACGGGCTCGTGTGTGTAGAGGACTGCATGAACACCACCCCCCAAGCCGAGCCAACCACCGACCCCAACGTGCCCGCGATCGGGACCATCGGCTTCATCGTCCGTGGGGACAACGGGCCCAACGGTGGGGAGTGGCGAACGTGGCTCGCGCAGGTTCGCATCGTCGAGACGACCGTGAAGAAGCACGCCCTGCTTTGTCGGGTCGAAGTCGTCCCCTGGACCGAGGAGACCTACTACAGGGTGAGCAAGCTCACCCTGTATCCAGAAGACCTCCTGGACGACGACGTCTACATCGTCCCCATCAAGGACATCTTCTTCAACCGCGCCGAAGCCATCCGAAGCATGCGTTCGTAGGCTCCACACCATGACCGAGCCACGCGCCGTCCACGGCGTCCGCATCCTCACCACGGAAGAGATCCAGGCGCTCTCCCCCCACGGCTTCCGCGACTACCGGCAGAAGGCGCTTCGAGTACGTGAGCATTTCCACCGCCAATTCAAGGCATGGGACGATCCGCCAACGCCTACCGAGCAGGACGTGCACGATATCCGCACCCTCGACTGGCTTTGCCAAGAGGTCAAGCGGGAGTATGAGCGTCGCAAGGATGCCGACTGGGAACGCCGAAGTAAGCTCGACCCGGATAACCCGGCCCGCAAACGCACGCCCATGAGCCGATTCTCCAAGGTGGAGTAGGTTCAGGTAGAGCGCGGCTAAGCGTAGAGTGCTCTGGAGGCCCTAATGCTCTCGCACATCCTCGCCGTGTTCCTCACCGTCTACTTCACCAGCTTCTTCATCCCGCAGTTGAAGACGCCGCCACCTGATCCGGGTGCCCTCCCGGTCATCGTGGCGGGGCTGCTCGACCTGATCTTCATGAACGCCTTGGCGCGGCTCCTGTTGGCCGTTGTCGCGGGTCTCGTGTACTTCCTCGTCGCATAGCCCCTGTGTACCTAATCTTCCTCGACATCGACGGTGTCCTCAATCGCGGGTTCGACCCCTCGAGGGTGACTCGCGTAGACGTCGGTGGACTCTTTGCGGGTGGGTCGAGATCCAACACGAACGCAGGCTTTGACTACCACGTCGAATCCTGCGTCGCCGCCCTCAACACCCTGATCGCCACCACCAGGGCCAAGATCGTCATCTCCTCCTCGTGGAGGACCGAACACCCCTACGAGGAGCTGTGCGGCATCCTGCACGAGCGGTTCGAGGTCGTGGGCGAGATCATCGGGCAGACGCCAGATGTCATCGAGTTCCCAGCGTGCAGGGCCGCCGAGATCCGTGCGTTCCTTGACCAGTTTGAGCCCGACGTGGAAGGCGTCGTCATCCTGGACGATCAGGACATCTTCCTCGACATCAACAACGAGCGACACCAGGACCCCGAGCTAGAAGCCCGGTTCGTCCGCACGGTCACCAAGGTCGGGCTCACAACCGAGCTAGCTCAGAACGCTGCTCGGCTCCTACTCGGAGGTAGCGGGCAATCGTCCGCGTCCACCTGCGCCCTGTCGTGAGCCACGAGCGCCTCCACGATGGCTTGCTCCGGCCAGGTTCGCAGGCCGCACGGGTTCAACCCCTCCATGTCGAGCCAGAAGCAGTTAGGGCACTTCGCGGTCGGAAGCTCCTGCCGCTGGTGATCCCGCAGCGCCCTTTGCTCGGGCGTCTCGTCCACCGTCCAACGGGACACCCGAATCCCCGTCGAAGCGAGCACCTGCTCAACCTGCTGCGCCTCCTCCACCGTGAGCCGCAGCGAGCAAATCGTCGTCGTGCCATTCCCCCCTGGATGCAACACCCGCACGGGGAACATCATCGAGGCACCGACCACCCCGTCAAACGGCTCCCCGCCCGCAAGACGAAACGTCCACACACGACGGCTCACGGAAGCACCTGTCGCGCGGCCTGGCGCCACACCTGCATCCGCCGGCTGTCCGCCGCGGCGTCATCCCCCCACCCGCGAAACATCACGTCGTAGGGCTCCTGCACCATGAACGGGGTCGCCCCCACGGTTCGGATTGACACCTTCCCACCGTCCGGGAACACCGCCGTCCGTCCAGAAAACGTCCCCACTGGAAAGAGCGCACCCGCGCAAGCGAGGTAGGCCTGGTGGAAGTCGCTCCCGTCCGGACACACGATGACGACCCACCTACCATCGGCCACAAGCTCGGTCGCCCGGCTCACGGCAGAGGCCACGGCCCCCTGCATGGCAAGGATACGACTCACTCGGGCTTCCGACCGACCACCACGGGCTCCCAGGCAGGCTTGAGGGCCGTCCCCCATCCGTCCCAGGCCACGGCATCGGAGGAGACGGGGGTGTCTCCTGGAGCCTCGTGGTAGCCCTTCTTGAGAGCCTCCTCGATCCACGGACGGGTGTTGTCCCCACCATGACGCATCATCGCCTCACCCGTGTGCGGAGTTCGCTTCATCTCGCGCACGGCGCCAGCCATCTTGTCGATGGCTTTGCTGACGTCTAGCGACTTTGGAAAGCCTGAACCGTAGGACCATGCCTCCAGGTCTACGATCACGAAGCCCACGTCCTCCATCGCGGCGGCAAGCCGATGGCATGTTCGCGACCCGCTGAATGCCTTGATCACCCCGCCTGGCTTTAGAACGCGGAAGGCTTCGGCCAGCCAGCCCCGATGCCAGTCCTGCATGCGGCCCCCTGACGTGGCACTAACGCCACCCTGTCCTTTGAATGTCCCGTACCGCACGCGCGAACGTGAGTAAGGATTGCCGCCTTGTCCATCTTGGAACCCGCCAACGATGGAGGGATCTTGGAGAACCATCCCCCCAAGGCGGTCCCACGCAGCCCCCATGAATTCCAACCCGTATGGAGGATCGCTTACTACATAGTCAACGGAGGCCTCAGGCATTAGGCTCATCCGCTCACTACAGTCACCGTTTAGAAGTTTCACGTGCATGCGTCATGCTACCCAACTTGTGGTCGCTGAAAAGCTATTTCGGGTATGTCCCGTATGACCAAACAAGACCCCCGCCGACATCGCATGCGCAAAGCCATACAGGATCTGTGTTCGCTAAGTGAAGACACCGCCGTGGGGGAAGATGCGCTTCGAGGAGCACTCATCCATGTGATAGCCGCAGCAGGCTACCGCGGTGTGGTAGCACCGACAGGGTACGACACCAAGCCCGATATACAGGTTTACCTCCCCAATCGGCGCTTCATCCCCTGTGGTTTTGTGGAGTGCAAGGAACGGCACATGAACCTTGACACCCTCATTGCAAAGGGTGCATTTCGCAAGTACGACGATTTTGACATCGCGCTGTGTAACTTCAAGGAGTTCCGTTGGAGAGATGTGTCCGTACAGTTTGCCGAGACGGTGGGTGGGTCCAAGCGGGCCCTAACGCCTATTGCTGATGCGGAAGGACCTCTACTCGCCCTTCTGGACGAATGGGTCAGTAAGTCCGACCCCGTTTTCAAGTTGGAACTCCCTGCACTAGCTTTGATGGCATCGGCTTGGGCCGATTGTGCGCAGAACACCCTGTATGCCATGGCCGGCGGTGACGAAGGGCAACCAACTAACGAGACAGGGAAAGAGGTGCTTAGGATGTTGGTGGATTTGTCCGCTAACCACTTTGCACTAACGAAGAGACTGCTGTGCAGGTCTATGGCTGACATCCTGTTCCTAGGCATCATGTTTGCTTGGCTGGATGACCAATTAGAAACGGATGCCAAGGAACTCGGTAAAGGGCGTCCTCTACTTCACCATATAGTATGGGTGCTTCGGCGCGCAATTGAAGCAGATGCTTACGGAGGCGATACAGAAGCTAGTCGAATACAGGACGATCTCAAAGAGATACTCCTGTATCTTCGCAGTAGACACCATGCCAGCACACTTCCGGCAGAAGTGGATGCGTTCATCCGAACCTTTCTACGTCGTAGTCCCCACACAGCAAGCACAACCGATTTGTTTGATTGCGACTGGCGCGATACACCTGTTGATATCGCGTTTTGTCAGGCGCGTGGGATTCAGGATAGTAGTGGTAATGGCTTGGGTGGGATTCGTGGGCTGATTGTAGACCCGTGCTGTGGTACGGGCACCTATTTGAGTGTCGTCGCTCAAGTCCTACATGAAGAGATGGGTGATGCCTCCGCATTTCGCGAGCAGGCCCTCCACACCCTTGTCGGAGTGGAGGTAGACCTCACCTCCTACTGCTTGGCGATCCTGCGGGTGACCATAACGCTTCGGTGTCTTGGTGTGGATGTCCGCACCACGGAACCACGAATCTACCTCAACGACATGTTCAATATGAATGTGAGGGAGGCGAGCGTTATCCGGCAAACCCCGCTCTGCGCAAGCATCGACAAGGAGGCCATTGCTGCATCCGCAGCCATAGAGATGGCCGGAGCAGTGATTTGCTGGCCACCCATCACAGGGCAGAAGATTCGAACGGGCAACGCTACGCGATTCCCCAATGGGAATCGCCCGTTTTATGGATACACGCAGGTCATCGCCCACATCTACAGCGTGGCCACCAAGGCTCAAGTGGTGAGTGCCGTTGTCCCACACACCCTGCTTACAAGTGCGCGGATGTGTGGGGATAGGGAGGGGATTCTCTGTAAGTACAATCGGCTGTCCGTCATTGCCATTCCTGAAGGCCGACATGCAAACGGACAGGTGAACATCACAACGACCGCTGCGGGTGTCGCAATCGTCTGTGCCTATAACGCGCGAACGGACAGGGTCGAGTATGTCTCGATTGAGGGGGATGCCGCGACCAAGTCGGCCGCGCTACGTGACCCAAAGCGACTACACGCACGGTCAATTGCGCCGAGCAGACCTAAGTTCTGGCTTGAGCCCGTGAAATCAACCCCCTTTGCGAACCTCACCCCCATCACCGACATCTTCATTACACACCGCTACGGCATAAAGACAGGCGATGACCGGAACTGCATTATGCCCGCCACCCGTACACCTAATGCCGGTGTATATGAGATCGCGCACAAGCCACTTGACCGGCATTACATTTCCGCCCCCCCTGCAAGAGCCAAAGCAGAAACAGGCACGAAACTACTCATTGCCGCAAGTGTGAACTCGCAATCTTGGCTACACTTCGGGGTCACACAGGCCCCATACGTTTCGTCGGGGGCAATGAGTGAGAAGGGCACCACGCTAATATTCCCCCTATACTTCATGATGGGGGAGCCAAATCTTAGCGGCAAGGCGATTATAGACTTTAACCGCCTCTTTGGTAGAACATTCGCTTCAGGAGATCGTGAAGGCGATTTGTATTGGGGGGTGGATGATGCGCTCCACTTCATACTTGGTGTGCTAGGAGATCCCGAGTACACTGCCTCTTTCAGCTCGCAACTCCACCATGAAGTCCCAAGGATCCCACTACACCTCCCCACAGAGATTGCCATGCAGTACGTGGCGATAGGGAGGGGCTTGAGTTGTGTGCTTGACCACACAAGATGGCCAAACCATCCTGCGATGATGGACTCGTCTCTTATCCCTACCCCACTGGGAATCACCACCCATGGTCATGAGGTGGTGGGGAAAATACAAGACAAGGACGGCTGTCTTATCATATCGCGCAACATCATCTTCCCCGGCTTCCCACTCGAATTGCTGTCCATGAAGATGGGTGGGTTCGCCCCGCTCCGCAGATTTTGGGATGACCGCCGCGGCACACATATTCGGGATGTGGACATCCAGCACTACAGATTAATGGTGCGAGCGGTGCAGATTTTCGCAGGGCGCGGCACGGAATACGCCGCGAAAATCGGGACCGCACGCCGCTGGGAATAAACCCCAACCTACGACGACTCTCTCGAACCGCCTACTTGTTTGAAGAATCGTGAGGCCCCGCCCGCCTCGTCTGGATACTCTCGACTCTTGTGGTTGTCGAGCCCCCACGTTGTTCCCTCTACCCGTGCTTCCTGGCTTGCAAGAGTTCTGCGCCCAGTCACGCTATGGCCTCCTTGAGAGTCCAACCCGGCAACGGGACAATCCACAGTACAGTTCCAGACGGCTACGGTCTCCGTCCCGTCACTGTCCGCGTGTCCTTGCCACGCATTCGGTCGCACGTCCTCGGAACGCTTGTCCCCCCACCCGTGCATGGGTGTGCTCTTGCCACCGGGTCCGTTCGGATACCCCTTGTGGCCTGGCACCTTGCGCGTCCCCTCTTGCGTGCATCCCGGCGTATGACTGAGCACCAGGTTTGCGGGCCAACGGCCCTTGCTGCAATCCCAGCCAGGCGGAAGCCCCCCCCCATCGGATATCCCGCCCACGTAACCATCCTCACGAAACCCTCTGTCACCGCCGCTGCGCGCCTGCAAGGCTTCGGGGTTTTCGTCGGATGACAGGGAGATGCGCGTCGCGTTGATGTTGATGGCCCCGCACCCGTGAAGCAACACATTGGATGCCACGTTGCCTGCCCCTAGGGGCTTGCGAGCTACAGTGATGACGATCATCTGCTTCCACCGACCTGCTTGAAGTACCGGGACGCCCCGCCCGTGTCTCCATACCCCTCGGCATCCCATTCCCGACCAGGCGTGAACGACCCTCCGCGCTCCACCCAACCAGAGGTGTCCGCTCGCTTGTACTTCTGCGTGCCGACAGACGACTGTGAGATGCCACTTTGGGCATCCAACTCGGCTACGGGACATCCTTCGACACAGCGCCAGGCGGCGACGGTCTCACCGTCCATATGGCGCTCCTGGAGCCCATCTTGCCCCATGTGGCCAGCCGGGCCGGATATCTCGGATCCCCGCCCACGAGCCACCGGATAGTGCCCGTTTGATCGCACGTTGCGAGTCCCTTCCTGCCGACACCCGCCCATGTGTTCTAGCACGAGGTTAGAAGGCCACCTCCCATTCTTCACCTCCGACTTGGTGTAGCCCGTAGTGTTTACAGGGCCCAGTGTATTGAACCGCGCCTGGTCCGTGCCACCTTTATTACAAGCAGTATCAAGACGGGTCTGCCAATTTCCGATCCTACACTCGTCCACATTCATAGCACCACACCCGTGGGCCAGTACGTTGGTTGCCACTGTGCCCGTGGACAATGGCTTTCGAGCGACGGTGATGACGATCATTTCTTACCGCCCACCTGCTTGAAGAACCGGGATGGCCCACCGCCTTCATCGTCCGAAGGTGGAGCCCAATATCTGCTGTGACGCACGGAGTCATCCCCACCCGTATTGGCCCCGAACCACTTTCGCTTCGCTTCGGCCTTCGGCCCCGTGCAAGGGCGCGGGGGCAGCGACTCATCCAAGTGGGCCGCCACATGCACGCTTAGGATTAGATTTGCGGGCCACCGTCCGTCTGCCATACTCCTGTCGGTTCGATTCTGGTGTGCGTTCCATCCCGAGCCTTGCCCAAACGCTGATGCCCCGCTAATGGCTCCCCCACTGCTTGGGCCTCCATTGATGCGACTCGCGTTGATGTTGATGGCCCCGCAGCCGTGCTCAAGCACGTTGGTTGCCACTGTGCCTGTGGACAGTGGCTTTCGGGCTACGGTAATGACGATCACTTGCTACCACCAACCTGCTTGAAGAACCGACTCGGGCCGCCCGCGTCGTCATACGACGACATCACGGCACCGTCGGGTCGGGACTCTGCGCCGAATCGAGGCGTCAAGTTTCCATCCCGCTCGGCACCCGTGCGACGCTTCACGACAACCCTGCCGCCGAATCCCGACGACTTCGACTCCCCGCTTAGGGCGTCAAGCTCGCGCACCGGACAGTCATCCGCGCAATGCCAAACGTCTACCGTCTCCTTGCCCTCAGAGTCGAGACGGTTCGAGGCAAACACGACGCGGCCTTTCTGGTAGGCGTTGGGTTTATGGCCTTGTGCCGCCAACGCAGCATTGTACCGATCCATCCCGCTATCAGTGAAAGGTGAGCCTTTCACTTTCCGGGTACCTTCCTGCCTGCATCCCGGCATGTGCCCAAGGACGAGATTCGCAGGCCACCGACCGGGAGGAGGCTTGAATTCGACTCCGGCCAGTCCGCCCTCGTCCCCACGCTTGTACCGCCAGTTCTCAGCCCCGTCATGCCTCTCCGATGCACCAGACGAGTAAGCTCCACCGTTGAGGTCGTCCGACGTCGTGAGCCGGCTCGCCCCGATGTTCAAGGCTCCGGTCCCGTGCGCCAGCACATTGCTTGCGACGTTTCCAGCGGAGAGAGGTTTCCGTGCGACGGTGATGACGATCACAGCGACAACCGCGCGCAGAACCCAACCTGTCGCACGTCCACCGTGTTGATGGCCGCCACCTCGAGAGTCGCCGCCCCTGGAGACGATGACTCTTCGAGCTTGTGAAGCAATGCCCGATAGGCCACGTCCACGAACGCAAAGCTCGCCTGTGTCGAGTTCGGACCCGCAAGGCTCGTCGCCCACTCCGCGTAGGCAACCACCTCGTCCGGCTTGACCCGGCGAAGCTCACCCTCGCACACGGTGATGTCGTATCCGTCGTTGCGCAGACCGTCAGCCAGGAGATCCCGTATCACCTTGACCATGCTTCGACGACCTTGCGTCGTGGAGAGCGTCTGCCAGGCGAGTTGTTGCCTCTGCTCGGGCGTCAAGGCTAGGAGCCCCCACCCTTCCGGCTCGCTGACCTTCCGAGCTACGGGGACCTTGCCGCGCTCGTAGCCCACCGGGTCAGGCAACGTGTCCCGCACCAGGAGAGCCAGGTTCGCAGGGTCCTGGAACACCAAGGCCGCTTCCTCCT
>ERZ761596.15-NODE-15-length-59508-cov-20.690630_pt1 | contig 59508 bp, 74 predicted proteins | sample MGYA00512166_ERZ761596 | MGnify/ENA primary metagenome ERZ761596 (study PRJEB28899, sample SAMN03785556) | bioreactor sludge metagenome | biome: EBPR Sludge; feature: EBPR Bioreactor; material: 0.22µm filtered reactor supernatant | place: Saint Lucia: Queensland...
CGACCTGGACCCGTCGCCCTTCGACGACGCCATCCTGGACGTCCTGCGCGAGCACGTGATGCGCCGCGACCTGCAGGCTAGGGCACTGCTGCGCGCCGTCGAGCGCCTGCAGGGCATGGAGCACATGGGCGAGGCCTCCTCCAGCGAGGTCGGCGTCGCGCTCGACGTCCTGCAGGAGCTGCTGGGCGGCACGCCCGCGGAGCCGAGCGTCTTCGTGACCGAGTACCTACACCTCGAGGGTGGTGAGGCCCGCCTGGTGCGCCGGCCGCTGCGCGACTGGCCCTCATGGGCGGACGACCTCAACCCGGTCCACACGCACGGGGTGCCCAGTCATGAGTGAGAAGCCATTCCGCCCCATGTTAGCCGCGACCGTGGCCGACGTCGCCGCACTCCGCTGGCCCCTGCTGGCGAGCCCCAAGCTCGACGGCATCCGGGCCATAGTGCGCGGCGGGGTCGTCGTGTCCCGCAACCTCAAGCCCATCCCGAACCAGCGGGTGCAGGCCATCTTCGGCAAGGACTGGCTCGAGGGCCTTGACGGCGAGCTCCTGGTTGGCGACCCGACCGACCCGCGCGCCTTCCTCGGCACGACCTCCGGCGTCATGAGCCGTGACGGCGAGCCCGACGTCTTCTTCCACGTCTTCGACTGCTGCCGCGAGCCTGGCAGGCCGTACCACGAGCGCCTTGGCATGGCGCGCGACCTCGTCACCGGGTCGGGGCGCAGCCTGATCGTCGAGCAGACCGTCGTGACGTCGGCCGAGGAGGTCAACGCCTACGAGGCCGCGCAACTCGCGCTCGGCTACGAGGGCGTGATGCTTCGGGACGCAAAGTCGCCCTACAAGAACGGCCGCGGCACGCTGTCCAAGCAGGACCTCATGAAGCTCAAGCAGTTCGAGGACGCCGAGGCGGTCGTCGAGGGGTTCGAGGAGCTGCTGCACAACTCCAACGAGGCATCCACCAGCGCACTGGGGCTGACCGAGCGCGGCCACTCGAAGGACGGCATGGTTGGCATGGGTACGCTCGGCGCGCTGCGCGTAGTGGGCCGTGGCGGCCGGTGGGACGGCGTCCGCTTCAACGTCGGGTCGGGCTTCGACGCCGCGACCAGGGCGGCGATATGGGCCGACCGCGCCGGCTGGGAGGGCCGCCTCGTGAAGTTCAAGTTCTTCCCGATCGGCTCGAAGGAGGCGCCACGCTTCCCGATCTTCCTGGGCGAGCGTCACCCGGACGACGCCTGATCGCTGGCTCCCGGCTCGGCGGTTTACGAGGTACCATCGCGGTCATCTACGTACGCCACCGAACCAGGAGCCGACCATGGCAGACACCCCCAACAAGAAGCCGACGGTGGCATCCCCGTCGTCGGCATACCTCCGCATGGCGCCACGCTGGCGCATGATCGACGTCCTACTGGGCGGCACCGAGGCGATGCGCGCTGCTGGTGAGGAGTTCCTCCCCCAGTACGACAACGAGTCCAACAAGAACTACCAGTCCCGCCTGCAGCGCGCGACCCTGCTCAATATGACCGAGCAGACGCTCGACACCCTGGCGGGCAAGCCCTTCCGCGAGGCCATTGTCCTCGACGAGGACGTGCCGCCGCAGATCGAGGACCTGGCCGAGGACGTCGACATGCAGGGGAACAACCTGCAGGCCTTCTCCCGCTCCTGGTTCCGCGAGGCCTGGGCCAAGGGCTTCTCCCACGTGCTCGTCGAGCACCCCACCCCCGAGGCTAAGACCGACGCCGAGGGCGAGCAGCGCCCGCGCACCCTCGCCGACGACCGCGCCGAGGGCCTTCGCCCGTACTGGGTGCACGTCAAGCCCGAGTGCCTCATCGCCGCATACTCCGCCGTCGTCCTCGGCCAGGAGGTGCTCACGCACGTCCGCATCCTGGAGAAGAGCGTCGAGCGCGTCGGCTGGGAGGAGGTCGAGGTAGTCCGCGTCCGGGTCCTGGAGCCTGGCACCTGGCAGGTGTGGGCGCCCGACGAGAAGGGCGAGGAGTGGCACGTCGAGTCCGAGGGCACGACCAGCCTCGACTACATCCCGCTGGTGACCTTCTACGCCGGCAAGCGCACGGGCCTGATGGAGTGCAAGCCGCCCCTCACCGACCTGGCGCACCTGAACGTTGCCCACTGGCAGTCGTCTAGCGACCAGCGGAACGTGCTGACCGTGTCGCGCTTCCCAATCCTCGCGGCGTCCGGCGTGCCCGCAGACCAGAAGGTCAACATTGGCCCCAACAACTTCCTGACCACCGAGGCCACCGAGGGCAAGTGGTACTACGTCGAGCACACCGGCGCCGCCATCGCTGCTGGCCAGACCGACCTCTCGTCCCTCGAGGACCAGATGGCGACCTACGGCGCGGAGTACATGCGCAAGAAGCCTGGCGACGAGACCGCCACCGGCCGCGCCCTCGACGCCGCGGAGGCGTCTTCCTACCTAGCCGCCACCGTCCGCGACTTCCAGGACTGCCTCGAGCAGGCCATGCAGTTCACGGCAGACTGGCTGGGCCTCGACAACGGTGGCTCCGTCAAGGTCAACGCCGACGTCGACCTGTCCGAGGCCGACGCCGCAGAGCTGGACGCCCTCCTGAAGATGCGGGCTCAGCGCGACATCTCCCGCAAGGCCTTCCTGAAGGAGATGAAGGCACGCCAGGTCCTCTCGGACGACTTCGACGAGGACGACGACGCGGAGCAGCTGAAGGAGGAGGCAACCGACTCCATGGGCGACATGTTCGGCAATGGCAACGGCACCAAGACCCCTCCGGTCGACCCGAACGCCGACCCGAACGCCGACCCGCAGGACCCTACCGCGGACCCGAGCAACCCACAGCCGCCCGCACCGAACGACCCGGCGCTCAACCCCGGGGGTGAGTGATGGCGCAGACCCCTGAAGAAAAGCTGGCTAAGGCCCGCGAGAAGAATCGTCTCTGGCGCGAGGCAAACCGTGATAAGGCACGCGAGGCCAGTAAGCGCTGGCATGAGCGCCACCGTGCAGAAAACCGGGAGCGCGTGGCGGAGACGACTGCGCGCTACCGCCAGGGCAATGCAGCAAAGTACTGGTTTAAGAACCTGCGCAACCGTGCTGAGAAGCAGGGCCGTGCATTCGACTTGACCGAGGAGTTCCTGAGGGAACTGCTTGGGCCAATGACCTGCGCAGCGACGGGCCTGGCCCTCACCTATGACTGGGACGGAGAAGGCCGCACCAATCCATGGGCTCCTTCGGTTGACCGCGTGGACTCATTGCTTGGATATACGATGGACAACGTGCGCGTGGTCTGCTGGGCATATAATACAGCCAAGAGCGACTGGGCCGATGACATAGTTGTGGCCCTCGCACGTGCCATAGTGGAGGCTGCAGATGGCAACAGCTAATGAAGAATTGCTGGATGCAACTGTGCGGCACCAGATCGTCGTCCTGCGGTTCTCCGACCGCATGGCGACTGACGCGGCCAGGCTCCTGGAGGCCTCCGACCGCGAGCTCGTCGCGATGCTCCAGACCGAGCTCACCGAGTTCGCCGAGGCGCGCCTGAACGCGATGCTGATCGAGGTCCGGAGGCTGCGCGCCGCGGCCATCCAGGCCGTCGACGCCGACGTGCGCCCCGACCTCGACGGCTTGTCGCAGGTAGAGGCGACTTGGGAGGTCGGCGCCATGGGCGCGGCGATCCCGGTGGAGCTGACCCTCAACACGGTCGCGCCCGCCACGCTGCGGGCCATCGTCACGTCGCCAATCAACGGCATCCCGCTGCAGGGCTGGTGGGACCGGCTTGCTGCAGCAGATGCCCAGCGCATCGAGCAGCAGCTCCGCCTCGGCATCCTGCAGGGCGAGACGACCGACCAGATCGTGCGCCGCATCCGCGGTACGCGGGCAGCCGGCTACTCCGACGGGGTGCTGGCCATCACGCGCCGCGACGCCGAGACGGTCGTGCGCACGGCGGCGAACCACGTGTCCACCGGCGCCCGCCAGGCGACGTGGGATGCAAACGCAGACATCATATCCGGCGTGCGCTGGGTGGCGACCCTCGACGGGCGCACCTCGGCGGTGTGCCGGTCCCGCGACGGCGAGGTCTACCCGATCGACAAGGGCCCGCGGCCGCCGGCGCACCCGAACTGCCGCTCGACCGTCGTGCCCGTGCTGGCAGGCGCCGAGATTGTTGGCGACCGCCCGACCGTGCGCGACGGCAGGACCCGCCGCAAGCGTGAGCTCGACTTCGCCCAGGAGGTTCGCGACGACGTCGGGCCGAAGGAGTGGTCCCGCATGTCAGCCACCGAGCGCCGCGCCAAGGTGAAGGCCAAGCGCGACGCGTGGGCGGACGAGAACATCGGCTCCACGCCCAGCAACGTGACGTACCAGGACTGGATCAAGCGCCAGCCGGCGAAGTTCCAGGACGAGGTGCTTGGGCCCACCCGCGCCCGGCTGTTCCGCGAGGGCGGCGTGCCGCTCGACAAGTTCGTGGACGCCAGCGGCAAGCAGTACAACCTGGACCAGCTGCGGACGCGGCTAGACCAGGACGCCCGCGAGCTGCTCGACAGGCTCCGCGGGACCGACGACTGACGCGTGGCCGAGTCCGGCCCGCATCAGAACGATGGCTCACGTTACGCCGGCGCCGGCTTAATGTGCCAGCCTGAGACCATCCCGGGCGCGATGCCCAAACAACGCGCGTGACGCGCAGAAGGAGAGCACTATGGAATTCGAGTTCCTGAAGAACCCCACCGTCGACAGCATCGACAAGGTCCCCGAGCAGTTCCGCGGCCTGTACGCCGAGGGCGAAGGCGGCTACGTGTTGAACGACAGCTTCAAGGGCACCGCCGGCGCGATCGACGGCCTGAACAAGTCCCTCAAGGCCGCGCGCCGCGACGCCGACGAGGCCAAGCGCAACCGCCCCGACCTGTCGGGCTTCGCCGCGGTCGGCCAGCTGCTCGGCCTCGAGGGCGACGACGCCGCCTCGCCGGAGACACTCCGCCAGGCCGTCGAGCGCGTCATCGGCGAGTCGAAGGACGGCAAGGTCAACTGGGACAAGATGAAGAAGGACCTGGAGCGCGGCTTCCAGACCCAGCTGCAGGGCAAGGACGGCGAGCTCCAGAACATGAGCAAGACCCTCCAGAAGTACCTGGTGACCACTGCGGCCGTGCAGGCGATCGCAGGCCACAAGGGCGTGCCGGAGCTGCTGCTGCCGCACATCCAGGCCAAGACCAAGGTCATCAAGGAGGGCGAGGAGTACGTCGTCCGCGTGGTCGACGAGTCCGGCGACCCGCGCGGCAATGCTTCCGGCGGCTTCATGACCGTCGAGGACCTGGTCAAGGAGATGAAGGCGAGCCCTACCTTCGGCCGCGCGTTCGAGAGCGAAGCCCCGAGCGGCTCGGGTGTCAAGCCCGGCGTCACGCAGGGCAAGCCGAACCCACAGAAGCGTGACCTGTCGCCGACCGAGAAGATCGCGGCCGGCCTCGCGAAGCGCCGCTGAGGCATCGCGACACGAAGAAGGGGAGCTACGGCTCCCCTTTTTCTTTGCCCGGTCACAGGCGGCGCGACGTGGCGGGAGCCGGCTGGACCTCGTGGACCGACACGGCCTGCAGGACGAAGAACTTCTCGCCGCGGCTCAGGTCGGCAAGGCGCGAGGCCTCGCGCTCGGCGTCGCGGTAGGACGACTGGACCGTGGTGGGCGGCTTCTTCAGCTGCGGACGGCCGTGTGGCCCGCCCTTCATGGCGTCGCCGGACGACACGAGGAAGAAGCGCTGGTCGTCCAGCGCGCTGGTGTTGCGTGAGGCGTTCCAGCTCGTGCTGGCGGCACCGCCCGAGCTTGACGAGCGACCCAGCAGCGAGTCCACGAGCGCGGAGCCGTCATCCGTCACGGTAGGGCGGCGTCCGTCACCGTTGACAGTGACGAGACCCTCGGCGACGAGGCTCGCGAGGTCGGGCCCGGACGTGCCCACCTTGAGCTCGTTCTCGTAGGTGCCGCGGTACACGGCAAGCAGGGTCATCAGTCGGTTGGCGGTCATCTTCATCTTCTTTGCTCCTTGTTGCTTGGTTGTGGGGCCGACGACCTGCGCGAGAACGCGCAGCTCGACGTCGGCGAAGTCCATGGCGGCGAGGACGCCGCGGTCGTAGCCCAGCTGCTCAAGGCGGCAGGCAATGGCAGTCTCCGTCCGCCCATGCGCCGTTGCGAGCACGGACAGGTCAGTGCAGCGGGCAGCGGCGGCCAGCAGGTCGCGCTCCTCCGCGTCGGTCCACGGGGCTCCTCCGCGCGGCACGAGGTGGTTGGCGGAGTTGCCGACCAGCTCGCTCCAGCCACGACGCAGGGCCACCACGTGTGGAGGGTGGCGGAAGCGGCCGGTCGGCGACAGGCCGGCCTCGGCGAACGCGTCGAGGTAGTCGTCACCGGGGAAGTCGAGGTCCTCCATCATAGTGACACCTCCGAGGCGCGCGTCATCCACTCCGGCTCGTCGCCCATGCGGTACTCGGCGATCGCGGACTTGTCGGCGCGGTAGTAGGCGCGGTACGAGGCCACCGGGTCGGGCGAGCGGTACGCCTCGGGCATTGCGAGGGCGAACGGCGTCATGGCGTCGGGCCGGTCGGCACAGGCTCTTAGCAGCGCGCGGGGTGGCGTGCGCAGGGCGGGCAGCACGTCCCACGTCTTGTGGCGCTTTTTGGCGCGGTCGCCGAAGCGGCGCTGGTACTCGTGGAGCAGCGCCTCGAGCAGCGAGCACGCCCAGCGGTAATTGGCGGCGGTCTCGCGGACCCACACGGCGCACGGGTGGTTCTGATGCGTCGGGTGGTAGACGCGCTGCCCGCGCACCTCGAAGCAGTTGCGGACGTCGGAATAGGACGCCTCGCCGAAGTGGGCGTGGGCTGTGCTGAGCAGCTGCGCCGTCTCGAGCACCATCTTGACGACGTGCTTGTCGCAGTGGGCTCGGGCGGCCAGCCGCGGATCGCGGTCCAGCACGAAGAGGTTCATGGCAATCTCCTTTGGTCTTGGGTTGGATGGGTAGATCGTACGCCCCTCGAAGAGCGCACGATGCCGTCGTTTAGAGGGTCATGGCCTCCATGCGGGTCTTGGCGTGGTCCCACGCGGCGTTCCAAAGGTCCACCACGCGGTCGGGCATGCCCTCCTCGTCGTCGGGCAGCGCCGCGATGCCCACCGAGGCCATGGCAGCGTCCATGGTCATGCTGGCGTCGCAGTAGTCGTGGGAGTAGCAGACGCCCGCAATGGGCATCTCCTTCTGCTTGCGGACCACCTCGCGGAAGTCGTCCTCGCCGATGTCCTCGCGCAGCTGCTCGAGGAAGGCGTGGGCCACGAGCGTCGGGTTGAACGCGGCCGCGGGCTTGAACGCCTTGGCGTAGTCGAGGGCGGCGTCGAGGAGCTCGGTGTACTGAGGCACGAGGGCGCCGTCCACCATCTCGTGGAGGTTGGAGTAGGTCTCAGCCTCGGACAGTCGGAGGCAGACGCAGCAGTCGCCGACGACGAGGATGGCGTTATTCTCGAGCTGCGTGACAAGGGACTTCGCGAAGGGGGTCTTCTTGGCGGTCATGGCGGTGCTCCTATCAGTTGATGAATGCAAGGATGCCGGCGAGGTCGGACTCGACCTTGCGGAGGTCGCCCGAGTAGCCCCAATTCTTGGGGTCGGCCTTGGCCTTGGCCTTGTGGGCCTCAAGCTTGGCCTTCAGCTTGGCAAGCTGCAGCTCGACCGCTGCGACGGTGGCATCATAGTCGGATGCTGCGGTATTGGCGAAGGGGCGGTTCATGTTCGAGCTCCTTAAAACAGTTGGACGATGAAGCGAGCTGCCGGGCGGCCGAGGTACCAGCCGGTCAGTACGCAGGCAAGAAGTACGATGGTCATGTTGGTCTCCAGCAGTTCGTCGTGTTGATGGGATGATTATGGCGCAGCCTTCCCAGCTTGGGAGCCCCCCTCAAGCGATTATTTTCCATTTATTTTATCTATCCCTTAATCTAGGGTAATCTAAACCTCATATAGGGCTCTAAGTGATTGATTCTCTAAGCCGGACAAGGACTTCTGAGCCATCTAGGGCTTCTGGACCTCGGCAGCGCCGTGGCCGACCTCGCCCCGATCCGGTGGCCGATCGTTTTCCTGGTGCAAACCGAGCTCCAAGGTCCGTACGGCCCGGAAAGGCCCTAAGTCCTTGGTGCGCAAGGCTTTAGCCGTACGGACCTGGCACTTCGCGGGGCTCAGACGGCCCAGATCGGGCGTGCTGGCGCATGTTCGTGGGGTTACAGACTGGCGCCGTCGCAGCATATTCCCGACCATAGCGTGCGAGCGCGGAGCACATCCGCGAGCCGCGCTCGCTGACCCAGCAGAGGCGTGACGCCTGGCCCGGGGTCGAATCGTCGGGCGATCCGGCACCAAACCAAGCAAACCATCAACCTCTGTCTAGGAGAAATACCATGGCTTCCGTAACCCTCGCCGAATCGGCGAAGCTGGCCCAGGACGAACTCGTCGCTGGCGTCATCGAGAACGTCATTACCGTCAACGAGATGTTCGAGCTGCTGCCCTTCGACGGCATCGACGGCAACGCCCTCGCCTACAACCGCGAGAACGTGCTGGGCGACGTCCAGATGGCTGGCGTCGGCACGACCATCACCGCCAAGGCCGCTGCGACCTTCACGCAGGTGACCTCCACCCTGACCACGATCATCGGCGACGCCGAGGTCAACGGTCTGATCCAGGCCACTCGCTCGGGCGACGGCAACGACCAGAAGGCGGTGCAGATCGCCTCCAAGGCGAAGAGCTGCGGCCGCAAGTATCAGGACCAGCTCATCAATGGCGACGGCACCGGCGCGAACATGACCGGCCTGCTCGGCCTCGCGGCCGCTGGCCAGAAGTTCTTCGCCGGCAACGCGGCCGCCAACGGCGCCCCGTTGTCGTTCGACGACCTCGACGCCCTGATCGACCTCGTGACCGACAAGGACGGTCAGGTGGACTACCTGATGATGAACGGCCGCACCCGCCGCGCCTACCTGGCGCTGCTCCGTGGCCTGGGTGGCACCTCCCCTGGTGACATCTACACCATGGCCTCCGGCCGTCAGGTCCCCGCCTACCGCGGCATCCCGATCTTCCGCAACGACTGGATCCCCATCAACCAGACGCGCGGCACCTCGACCAATGCCACCTCGGTCATCGCGGGCACCTTCGATGACGGCAGCCGCTCCCACGGCATCGCCGGCCTGACCGCCGAGAAGGCCGCGGGCATCAACATCAAGGAGGTCGGCGAGAAGGAAGACGCCGACGAGTCCATCACCCGCGTGGTGTGGTACTGCGGCGTCGCGCTCTTCAGCGAGAAGGGCCTGGCGATCCTGAGCGGCGTCACCAACTAAAGCCGCCAGCAAGGTGGCCCTCCAGGAGCTCCGCGCCCCTGGAGGGCCTTGTGGCATCTAGCGAAGGAGAGAAGCAATGGCATCAGTCAACCAGAAGTTCGTCCTGGTCGGCCCCCACGCCGGTCAGACCATGCACGTCAACGGGCACGAGTTCGTCGACGGCGAGATGACGTTCCAGGGCAGCGCCGAGCAGGCAGCCACCCTCGAACGCGTGTTCGAGTTCTACGGCGCGATGACCGCCGAGAAGGCGGAGCTGCACGCCCTGCGCGGCGAGCAGAAGCCCGCGGACAACAAGCAGCCCGAAGGCGGCACCCAGACGGATTCCGGGGCCTCGGGCGGTCAAGCCGACGCGCAAGGCAGCGCCACGTCCACCGAGGCGACCAAGCCGGCCCAGGATGCGCCGAACGGCACTCCGGACGCCAAGCCGAGCCTTGCCGAGGCCATCGGCCTGCTCGACCCGGAGGTCGACGCCCACTGGACGTCGAACAACCTGCCGAACCTGGAGCACCTCGGCGAGCTGACCGGCAAGAAGGTCGCCCGCGACGAGGTCAACGCCGTGGCCGAGGGCTACACCCGCGCCAAGGCGCGCGCAGCTAAGCAGTAAGGAGGGAACAGCCATGGCCCGCTATACCAGCAGCGACATGACCAAGCCGCGCACGTCGGCGGGCCAGGCTCCCGCCCAGCCCCCGAAGGCGTCCGCCGGCCAGCAGACCGTGCGCGTGCCCCCGGGCGGCCAGGTCACTATCCGCAAGGCGACCAACGGCGTCATCGCCACAGTCACCGGCGCCGACTGGCGCGACCAGGGCCAGGTGCTCGCCGAGAGCGCCTCGGACCTGAAGATCGAGTGAGGGCAGAGACATGGCCTTCACCCAACAGAACAACGACGGGACCGTGGACGGCGCGAACGCCTACACGGACCCAGCGACCGTCCGGGCCTACTGGTCGGACCGCGGCGTCGACCTGACGGCGCGCACCGACGCAGAGCTCCAGGCGGCCATCGTCAATGCCACCACCTACCTGGACGGTCGCTACCGCTGGGTGGGCTACCAGTTGCGCCGACTGCAGGGCACCCAGTGGCCACGCGGCGGCATCACCACGTTCCTGCGCGGCCTGCCGCCCGCCCTCGTGACCGCCACCTGCATGCTGGCGAGCCGCGCGCTGACTGGCAAGCCGCTCATGCCGGACCCGACCTTTGACGCAAGTGGCGGCCAGGTCGTCGAGTCGCTGAAGGAGGTTGGCCCCATCAAGGTGCAGACCAAGTTCAGCGCCTCGCAGTCGACGTCGGCCTCCGCCCGGACGCCGGACTACCCCGAGGTCACCCTCACGCTGCAGTCCGCCGGCCTGATCGGCTCGGGCAACTCCGGCGAGCTGGGGAGGGCTTGACATGGCCACCTTCGACTACGCCGGCCTGAGGGACACCGTGGACGCGCTCCTGGCCGAGTTCGGTCAGGACTGTCAGGTCCGCAGGGCAGGAGCGCCCGTCACTGTCGACCCAGTCAACGGGACCGTGACCGGCGGCGCCGCCCAAGTCTTCCCGGTCGTCGGCGTCGTCGTCGACTACGAGGAGAAGATGGTGGACGGCGAGACGATCATGCGTGGCGACCGCCAGGCCTACGTGCAGGCGAGCGTGCAGCCCGTCCGCGGCGACACGTTCGTCGAGGCCAATGGTGTGCAGTGGGCGGTTGTCGACGTGAACCCGGTCAACCCGGCGGGCCTTGCAGTGGTCAACGCCCTGCAGCTGCGGAGGTAGCCCATGGCAGGCCGGTTCGAGTCGCAACTGAGGGGCTTCGGCGTGAAGGCGCTGGACAAGGTGGACAAGGTCCGCCGCGCGTCCGTGCTGGAGCTCTTCAAGCTCGTCATCATGGCGACGCCGGTCGACACGGGCCGGCTGCGCGGCAACTGGCAGACGACCATCAACTCGCCCGCCGGCGCCGCGACGACCCGCGACGACCCGAGCGGCGCGGCGGCCCTCGCGGAGGCGATGGCCAACCTTGGGAGCCTGGCGGACGTCGTCTGGTTCACCAACAACCTGCCCTACGCCGAGCGCATCGAGTACGAGGGGTGGAGCAGGCAGGCGCCGGAGGGTATGGTGCGCAGGCACATCGCCCAGTGGCAGAGGATTGTGAGCGCCAAGGCCCAGGCCTTGGGGCGCTGATAGGAGGACGACGAGATGGCAAACCCGTACGCGGGGCTGAGGAAGGCGCTGATGCAGGGGGTCCAGGACTCCCCGCTCGCCCTGCCCTGCGCCGTCGAGAACGCGCCCTTCGACAAGCCGACGGACCAGAGCCCCTGGGCGTCGGCCTTCGTGCTGATGAACCAGCCCTCGGTCGCCACGCTCGGCGCCGAGGGCCAGGACGCCCACGACGGCGTCCTGCAGATCGACCTGAATTACCCGCTGATGACCGGTGAGGCGGCCGTGACGGCCAAGGCGGACGAGCTGTCGGACTTCTTCAAGGCGGGCAAGCGACTTGCCAACTCGGGGGTCGAGCTCACGGTAGCTTCCTGCGGCCGCTCACGCGGGCGGGAAGTGGACGGGTGGTATCGCGTGAGCATGACCGTCACCTGGTTCGCCCGGGTGTCCCGCAACTGATCTTCAACTTTAAGGAGCACACACCATGGCAAACGGCAGCCGCCACTCCATGCGCTACGTGGCCGAGGCGACCTACGGGACGACCCCGGCAACCCCGGCCTTCAAGCCGATCCGTCACACCAGCACGACCCTGGGCCTGTCCAAGGAGTCCCTCCAGTCGGAGGAGATTCGCGACGATCGCCAGATTGCCGACTTCCGGCATGGCGCCTACCAGGTCGGCGGCGACATGAACATCGAGCTGAGCTTCGCCAGCTTCGACGACCTGCTCGAGGCCACGCTGCTCGGCACCTGGGTCGCCAACACCACGACCGGCTCGCAGAGCCTGAGCGCCGCGGTGGGCAGCTTCAACCGTGCCGCAGGTTCCTTCATCACTGACGGCTTCGCGGTGAATGACATCGTCGTGAGCTCCGGCTTCACCAACGCCGGCAACCTCGGCCGCTTCCGCATCACCGCGCTGACCGCGACGGCGATGACTGTGACCGCGCTGCAGGGCCAGACGATGGTAGTCGAGGCTGCCGCAGCCGGTCGCCAGATCGACAGCCTCCGCGCCAAGCTGAAGGCCGGCACGGTGCGCCGCTCCTTCACGGTCGAGCGCTACTTCGGCGACATCCTGACCGCGGACAAGCCGTACCACCGCTTCACGGGCGTCGAGTTCAACACGCTGGCCCTGGCGATCAGCGCCAACGCGATGATTACCGGCACCTTCGGCGTGCTGGGCCAGAACATGACGACCGCGACGGGCATCATCGCGGGCGCGACCTACGCGACCCCGACGACCACCTCGCCGCTCGACTCGTTCACCGGCACGCTCAACGAGGCAGGCACCCCCATCGCCGTCATCACCGAGATTCAGCTGAACCTCGAGAACGGCCTGGAGGCGCGCTTCGTCGTCGGCTCGAAGGCGTCCATCCGGCCGTCCATCGGCCGCTCGAACTGCTCCGGTCAGATTACGGCGTACTTCGAGAACTCGCTGCTGCTGGACAAGTTCATCAACGAGACCGAGTCCAGCATCGTGTTCGAGCTGCCCGACGGCGCCGGCAACAAGTACGTCGTCACGCTCCCCCGCATCAAGTACAACGGCGGCCAGCCGGACGTCGAGGGCGAGGGTCCCATCACCCTGAGCATGCCGTTCCAGGCCCTCCTGGACGCGACCACTCAGACCAACATTCAGATCGAACGGGTGCCTGCATAATGAGCGAAAACAACAACGCCGCGGGGGCGGCATCCCCCGCAATGAACGCCTTCTTCACGCGCGGCGTGGCTAACGAGGGGCTACAGTTGCCCCTCTACCTGCCGAACGGCGAGAAGAGCGAGCACTGGGTGCGCGTGCTGGGCGTCGACTCCGATGCCTTCCGTGCGGCCGAGGCCGAGTCGAAGCGGGACGCGTTCCGCATCGCCGGCATCGAGTCCCGCGAGGAGCGCGCGGCGGAGATTGCCAAGAGCAAGCGGCGCCTCGTCGCGTCCCTGGTGTGCGCCTGGTCCTTCGATCAGCCCTGCACCGTGGACAACGTCGAGGCCTTCTTCCTGGAGGCCCCGCAGATCATGGACGCCATCGACATGGCTGCCAGCAAGCGGGCGCTTTTTTTCGTGGGGCGGTCGAGCAGCTCGCAGCCTACGCCGAGCACGAGTTCCGGCTCGACCTAGTCCCGAAGGGCTCGAAGCAGACCCTGCGTGCTTCCCTCATGCAGGTGTGGAAGACGCTGAAGCGGAAGCCGCCTCAGCTTGAGAACGCGCCGGAGCTCCCCGAGGAGCTCCGGTATGTGTGGGAGTGGTTCAGGGAGGTCTTCGCGGGTGAGCCGCTGACGTACACCGAGCTGCAGTCGTGGTCCAGTATGACGGGGAAGCGTCTGCTGGGCTGGGAGGCCGAGCTGATAAAGTCCCTCGACCGCATTTTCTGGAAGGTGCAGCATGGCAACCGACGTAGCTAGCCTAGCAATTCGCGTAGAGTCCCTGCAGGTGTCGGAAGCTGACCGGCGCCTGAAGGGACTCTCGTCCTCCGGCGCCTCGGCCGAGCGCGCCACCTCCGGCCTCAGCGGCGCCTTCGGGAAGCTGCTGGGGCCACTCACCGCCGTCGTGTCCGCCGGCGCGGCCCTCTCCAAGCTGGTCAGCGTCCAGCGCGAGTTCGACGTCCTCAACGCCGGCCTGGTCACCGCGACCGGGTCGAGCGAGAAGGCCGCCGTCGCGTTCGACGCCCTGCAGGAGTTCGCCACCAAGACCCCCTACAGCCTCAACCAGGCGGTCGAGGGCTTCACCAAGCTGGTCAACCTCGGCCTGACGCCGAGCGAGCGCGCCCTGCTGTCGTACGGCAACACCGCCAGTGCGATGGGCAAGGACCTCAACCAGATGATCGAAGCCGTGGCCGACGCCGCCACGGGCGAGTTCGAGCGCCTGAAGGAGTTCGGCATCAAGGCCAAGCAGGAGGGCGACAAGGTCACCTTCACGTTCCAGGGGGTCAAGACGACCATCGGGAACAACGCGGCCGAGATTGAGCAGTACCTCACCAGCCTGGGCGAGAACCAGTTCGCCGGCGCCATGGAGCGCCGCATGGACACGCTCGACGGCGCCATCGCGAACCTGGGCGACACCTGGGACGCCCTGTTCCGGAACGTGTCCCAGAGCGGTGTCGGCGACGCGATTGAGGCGGCCGTGCGGCTCGCGACGGACGCGCTCCAGGAGCTGAACGACATGCTCGCGTCCGGCGAGCTCGAGGCCTACCTGAAGTCCATCACGGTGCAGTTCGACGCCTGGGGCAAGGACATCGAGCGCACGGTCGAGATTGTGACCAAGTTCCTCAAGGAGAACTTCGGCGAGTGGGAGGACGAGGGCAAGAGCACCGTCGACTTCCTCATCGGGGCCTTCAAGAACTTCCCGTCCAACGTCCGCGCGCTGATCCAGATCATGACGGTGGAGGTCGCTGCCGGCCTCGACCGCGTGATGGCCTACGCCGGCGCCTTCAAGGACGGCGTGGCGGCAATCTTCAACGACGACACGGTCGCCGGCGTCGGCCAGCGCCTGGAGAACAGGCTGCAGGCGATTAAGCAGGCGCGCATGGACTCCATCGACGAGGCCCTGCGCGAGCGCGACGCCGCGGTCAAGGCCAGCGACGACCAGGTCGCGGCGGCCTCCCGCCTGCGCGCCGAGTACGACGCCGCCAATGAGGCCAAGAAGAAGGCGAACGCCGGCGTGGACCGGCTTGCTGGCTTCAAGGTCGGCGGCGACTCGAAGGCCAGCGACACGGTCGACAAGGCCGCGCTCAAGGCGGCCGAGCAGAAGCGCAAGCAGCAGGAGCGCGAGTTCGAGTCCCTGAAGGAGTCGCTGCGCACCGAGGAGGAGACCATCGCGGCCTCCTACGAGAAGCGCAAGGCCATCATCGAGGCGAACACCAAGGCCGGCAGCGAGATGCGGGCGGACCTGATGAAGCGCCTCGACGCCGACCGCGCCGAGCAGCTTAAGAGGCTGGAGGACGAGCGCGGAGCAGAGCTCGAGGGCCTGCGCCAGTCCCTGCGCACCCAGGAGGAGGTCATCCAGGAGTCCTACGACAAGCGTATGGAGATTATCCGCAAGAACACGGAGGAGGGCTCCCAGCTGCGGACCGACCTGGAGGCGCGCACTGCCGAGGACCGGACCAAGGCGCTGGCCGACATCGAGAAGCAGCGGCAGGCGGAGAGGGACAGCCTCTACAACTCCCTGCTGACCGAGGAGGAGTCGCTGCGCCAGTCGTACGAGCGCAAGAAGCAGCTCATCCTCGAGAGCGAGGCGGTGACCGAGACCGAGCGGCAGGACCTCCTGCGCAGGCTGCAGCAGCAGTTCACCGACGAGCAGGCCGCCATGGAGACGCAGCGCATCCAGACCCAGCTGCAGGGCGCGGCGACCCTGTTCGACGGCCTGGCGGGACTGGCCAAGGGCTATGCTGGCGAGCAGTCGAAGGCTTACAGGGTACTATTCGCCGTGAGCAAGGCCTTCAGCGTCGCCCAGGCCGCCATGTCCATCTCCACCGGCCTCGCAAAGGCCCAGGAGCTGGGCTTCCCGGCGAACCTGGCGGAGATGGCGCGGGTCGCGGCCACCGGCGCGTCGATCGTGTCCCAGATTAACGGCTCGCAGTTCTCTGGCGCCTACGACCAGGGCGGCCAGATTCCTGCGGGCAAGATCGGGATCGTCGGCGAGTACGGGCCGGAGCTCGTGAGGGGCCCGGCGTCGGTGCGCGGGCGCGAGCTGTCGAGTCGGTCCTACCCGGACGGCGGCGGGCAGCCCGCGGCGGCGCCGGCGCAGGTGAACGTGCGGAACATCAACGTCCTCGACCCGAGCCTGGTGGGCGACTACCTGGGGACGGACGAGGGAGAGAAGCTCATCATGAACGTGGTGCAGCGCAACCAGCAGTCGCTGGGGTACTGATAGGAGAAGAGACATGGCAAACGAGGTGGGCACCGCGTCCAACCTGGAGGACCTGTTCGGGAAGATCGTGAGCTTCCTGACCACCAACGCCGCGCTCGTCGCGGCGAGCCAGCAGTGGCAGGTGCTCCGCCAGTGGCGGGACAACGTCGTCGGGATCAGCGTGACGAGCCTTGTGGAGAGCGCGGCATACAACCAGCGTCGTATCCTCCACAGCTTCCGCTACGACCCGCGATCGCTCGGCACGAATGCTCAGACTGCCGGTACGGGCCACGTGGCCTGCTCGAGCTACGTGGCTGGCACCAGCCAATTCACCATGCAGCTACGCACCGCCAAGGCGGTGGCAAACGTGCGCATATCTGCGCCGCTGGACTCGAACACCTCCGAGGTGCTGCAGAACTTCAGGCTCCAGTACTCAGACGACAACTCGACCTGGACGACCGCACTGACGGTCAACTCGACGCCGGTCTACCTTGTTGGCGAGACCAAGACCTTCGCAGTACCGGGCACCCCGGGTGCGCACGTGTACTGGCGCGTCATCATCGACCGCAAGCAGAGTGGCTCGACGACCGGCTCTGTATACTGGCGCAGCTTCCTACTGCTCGACTCTGGTGGCGACATCGTCAACCACTTCGGCAGTGAGGCCCTGCTCAAGGCCACGGGCACGTCCGGCACCGACGCCATCTACACCGGCATCCGCTCGGAGTACGACGCGGCGAACGGCTGGTACAACCTGTTCCTCAACGGCTACACGGGCTACGACCCGAACGAGACGAGCTTCTTCAACCAGCCCGGGGCCCTCAACAACTGGTCCGCCGTCACGCCGCTCGACGTGCCGATGGTGCCGTGCTGGAATGCAGCCATGCCGTACTGGTTCCGGGCAAACGGCCGCAGCTTCAGCTTCGGCGTGAAGGTGTCCACGTCCTTTGAGGGCGGGTATATGGGGTTCATACTGCCCTACGCTACTCCCTCGCAGTACCCGTACCCGCTGGCCGTGGGCGGCTCCCTGGTGCCACAGGACTCGGATCGCTCCTCTACGTGGCGCTACTCGTACAACGACCTGAGGCACAGCGTCTTCCCGATACCAGGGTCCAACACTACCAGCCCTACAGCTACAACGCCTAACAGCAGCGCCCTGTACCTTCGCACGCCGGACGGCCTGTGGCAGTCTTTTTCTCAGCGTACCGGCGTGACCACAATATATGAGATGACCCAGTCGCTCGGTTCGCCGTTTGCACGCTCAAGTAATCGTTCCGGTGTGTGGCCCGCCTCGGTGCGCAACGTGGGCGCGGCTGCACCACGGCGCGACTACCGCGAGGTGCTGGGTGGAGGCTACCTGCTGCAGCCTCTCATAATGCACCAGCGTCTGCCTACGGACGCGGTATGGGGTGAGCTCGAGGGCTGCATGGCCATCTCTGGCTTCGGCAACGCGGCGGAGAACACGACTAGCTTCGCCGGCAAGAACTACGTCATCTTCCAGAACGTCGCGCGCACCGAGGCGCACGAATACTGGGCTATGGCACTCGACTGATAGGGGAACGACATGGCATACGAGGCTGGGGCCTCCACCGGCCCCAACGACCTGCTGGACAAGCTGCGCCTATTTGCGATCGCGCAGGGCTGGACCGTGAACCGCTGGACCACAGTCGGCTCCGGTCGCGAGCTCTGCGTCTCGAAGGGCAGCGCCTACTACAACATGCGGTCCTACCAAAACGAGACCGTCTTCAGTAACGGCTCGAACTATACGAGCCGCTACGGCATCTCCATCAACGGGTCCGATGGCTTCGCGTCGGGCAGTGCGTGGGATCGCCAGGCGGGCTACCCAATCCGCACGGGCGGAGCGGCTGGCTCAGACCAGTGCACGAGCCATGTGCCCTTCGTGACGAGCACCGGCCCGTTCCCTGCGTACCACTTGTTCGCGCCTGACAGCAAGACCGTCTACCTCGAGGTCGAGGTGACAACAGGGTGCTTCCTGCGCATGGGCTTTGGCACTCTGGACCTATTCAACGCGGGCTCAGCCGGCGGCGGCCGCTTCTACTACGCGACAGGTGGCAGCGCAGCAGTGACCAACTCGACAGCATCGAGCTCATGGCTGGGCACCGAGATTGACAACAGCTCGTACGCCCTGGAGGAGGTGCCGTTCCGCGGGGCCGACTACGGCGCGACGTCCCTGCAGATCGGGTCCTTCGTGCGGGCGGCCTTCGACTCGTTCGACAACTGGTGCTCCTCGCAGCGCACCGGCACGTCGAACGTGACACCGCAGTCCTGCCAGGGCGGCGGCGTGCACGACAAGATTCTGCGGGACTCGTCGCCGAACCCTCTGAACGGCGTCGGCATCCTCACCCCGAACGTGGTCTCGGTTAACCGCGCGAACGAGTACTTGCACCCGCTCGGCGTCGTGCCGGGCATCCGCTTCATGGACATGACCAACTACCTGCCGGGCGACGAGTTCACACTCGGCTCGGACACGTGGAAGGTCTTCCCGTGGTACCAGAAGGGCGGCCGCAGCTTCCAGCGCGGTATCGCCTACAAGAAGGTGACCTGACATGGCGGTAGTGACCACCCTCGGGCTTGTCGACTTCGCGGAGCGGCGCCAGCCGCAGCCGAACGAGGCTCCCGGCATAACGGAGCTCCCGCACTACGACGAGAGCTACCCGTTCCGCAACCCGGTCGCACAGGGCGACTCTGGCTACGTCGCGGCGGTCACCAACAACCTGCCGATTGACGTTGAGCCAAAGGCGGCGGTGTCCTCGTGGCGCATGCCCACCTTCCTGGACGACTACTACTACCGCATCCACATCCGTCCGGGCGTCATTGACCTGGGCAACCTGCTATCCAGCCAGACGCGTCAGGTCGAGGTGTGGAACGCCCACTTCGTCGGCAAGCTCCTCTCCAGCATCACCGACGTGGGTCTTGATGGCATCGACCTGGCCGAACCAGCCCCAGCGCCCACGACGTTCAAGGCACTGGAGTCGCGTATCTATGTCCTGTCCATCTCGACAAACGGCGCGCCGGTCATCGACGGGGAGTATGAGTTCCACTTTCCTGGCGAGACACCGGCCCTGCACATCACGGGTCGCCGTGTCGTTGTCTGGCCCTTCGTGCCACAGACCAAGTTCCGCGAGCAGCTGCAGTGGATGACGGACGTCATGCAGGCCTACTCGGCCGAGCAGCGCCTGGCGCTCCGCGCGGCGCCCCGCCAGACCCTGCAGTACGACTTCCAGCTCGACCAGCAGCAGTACTCGCGTGCCAAGGCTATCAGCACACAGTGGGCTCACCGCGTCTACGGCGCCCCCATCTGGTCCGAGTCGACCCGCGTGGGCAACCTGCTCGCGGGCATAACGTCCATCGCGTTCGACACCACCAACGCAGACTATCGTGCCAACGACATCGTGCTGGTGTGGGAGAGCGACGAGAAGTTCGTGGCGGCCGAGACCACCACGCTGACGGCCGGTGGAGTCACGCTGAAGCTGCCGCTCGATCGGTCATACTCGAACGCGTTCGTGATGCCGCTCCGGTTCGCCAGGACGCTCCAGGGCACCGAGTTCAGCCGCATGGCGCACACTGTCACCCGGGCCCGCCTGGCGTTCCTGGTGAACAACAACGTGGACCTCGGCGCGTCGATCAGCCTCCCGCAGTACCGCGGCAAGGACGTGATGACGGACCGCTCCGTCGTCCTCTCGGACATGTCCGAGAGGATCGTCCGCGCGGTCGACGTCTTCGACAACGGGTCCGGCCCGGTCACCATCGACCAGGAGCGCGCGTACCCCGACCGCACCGAGGTGCTCAGCATGGACCCGCAGAGCCGCGCCGAGGTGTGGCGGATGCGCAAGTGGCTCCACGCCCGCCGCGGCAAGCAGCGCACCTTCTGGCTGCCGGGCTGGAACCGCGACCTCGTGCTGCTGGAGAACGTCGGCAGCGCGGTTACCAGCATCACGGTGCGCCCGATAGGCTACCCGCTCTACTACGGCACCACCGACATCATGGTCGTCCTCAACAACGGGACAATCCTCTTCAACCGCGTCCTGTCGGCCTCAACGGACCCGAGCGGCAACGAGGTGCTCGCCATGTCGGGCTCATTCGGCGTCGCCTTCACCGTGGCAGACATTGACCTGGTGTGCTTCATGAAGCACGTCCGGCTGGACACCGACAACGCAGACATCAACCACGACTACGCGGGGCGCGCAAGCTGCGCCGTGGCCGTGGTCGAGGTCCCAGAGGGAGACTGAGCGTGACCTACGCAACCTACGAGAACTCCGTCCAGCAGGGAACCCCGGTCGAGCTCTACGAGTTCGTCCAGGGCCTCTCGCGCTGGAACTACATCAGCGGCGCCGACCAGATCGTGCGCCTCGGGCAGACCTACAAGCCGAGCCCGATCAAGCGCGACCGCGTCAAGCAGTCGACCGACATCTTCAAGAACGGGATGAAGCTGACCTTCCCGCGGGACGACGAGTTCGCCTCGCAGTTCCTAGGCTTCGCGCCCGAGGAGATAACGACGGTCACGATCATGCGCGGGCACTGGGGCGACCCGGACGGCGAGTACGTCGTCTACTGGAAGGGCCGCGTGCTCTCCGCCAAGGCGACGGACTCCCAGGTCGAGCTCGAGTGCGAGCCGGTCTACACGTCCATCCGCCGCCCCGGCCTGCGGGCCAAGTTCGAGTACGGCTGCCGCCACGTCCTGTACGCCCGTGGCTGCGGGGTTAACCGCGAGCTCTACAAGCACGAGAACACCGTGCTGACCCTGACGGGCGGCCTCAATGTCGAGGTCGCCGGGGTCGCCGGCATCTACGCGGACGGGTGGTTCACCGGCGGCATCCTCGTCGCCCCCGACAACTCGTCCCGCTTCATCGTCGGCCACGCGTCCGGCGTCGTCACCCTGTCCAGGCCGCTCGCGAGCCTGGCCACGGGGCAGACGGTCAAGCTCTACCCGGGCTGCGACCACCTGCGGACGACCTGCGACGCCAAGTTCAACAACCTGGACAACTTCGGGGGATTCCCCTGGATTCCGTCCAGGAACCCGTTCGACGGCAGCTCGATCGTCTAGGAGGTTTCCAATGTGGTGGTACATAGTAGTATTCATCGTCGCGCTCGTCGTCAGCTACTCGATGATGCCGAAGCCCGAGAACGCCAAGCCGGCGGGCCTGGGCGACGTGACGGCGCCGACCGCTGAGGTCGGCCGCGAGATTCCGGTCCTGTTCGGGGAGCGAGACCTCGAGGGCCCCAACATCGTCTGGTACGGGCACTTCCGCGCCGTGCCGATCAAGAAGAAGGGCGGCAAGAAGTGACGACGGAGACGGACGACAAGGTCGTCGTGCGGATGGAGGACCTGCGCCGCCTGGGCTACTGCTCCGGCGGCGTTCGCGCCTTCTTCGCGCGGCGGAACATGGACTACGGCGCCTTCCTGCGGGACGGCATCGGAGAGGACGAACTGAGGGCCACCGGTGACGGCATGGCCCTCGCAGCAATCGAGGAGGCTCGCAATGGGCGGAAGTAGCAAGGCGCAGACCGTAGGGTACAAGTATTACCTCGGCATGCACGCCATCATGTGCCACGGGCCGGTGGACAAGGTCACCCGGTTCAGCGTGGACGGCAAGGTCGCCTGGAGCGGCACCAGCACCGGCGGCGCCGTCTCGGTCAACGCCCCGCAGCTGTTCGGCGGCGACGAGCGCGAGGGCGGCGTGTCGGGCACGATCGACATCGAGATGGGCACACCGACGCAGGGGCGGAACGCATACCTGCAGAGCCAGCTCGGCGCGTCGATCCCGGCCTTCCGCCGCGTGCTCGGGCTCGTGTTCCGGCAGTGCTACCTGGGCAACAACCCCTACCTGAAGCGGTGGTCTATCCGCGCGACCCGCATCCTTGTCCGCCAGGATGGCATCGCGCAGTGGTACTCCGCCAAGGCTGACGTCGGCGGTGACATGAACCCAGCCCACATCCTGCGCGAGGTCCTCACCGACCCGGACTGGGGCATGGGCTACCCCGAGGCCGACGTGGACAACGCCTCCTTCACGACTGCCGCCGACACGCTCTACTCCGAGGGCATGGGCATGTCCATCCTCTGGGACAAGCAGCAGCAGCTCTCCGACTTCCTGGCGATCGTGCTGCGGCACATCGACGGGTCGCTGTACACCGACCGGGCCACGGGCAAGTTCGTGCTCAAGCTGGCACGCGGCGGCTACGACATCCCGTCCCTGCTCCTGCTCGACGAGTCGGTCGTGGAGCGCGTGACGGACTTCAAGCGCTCGACCGTGGCCGAGCTCACCAACCAGGTGAGCGTGGTCTACTGGGACAAGTCCACCGGCAAGAACAACTCGGTGACCGTGCAGGACATCGCGCTGGCAGCAAGCCAGGGGGCGACCGTCGGCACGACGTCACAGTACCCGGGCTTCACCAACGGCACCATCGCCACCAAGGCCGCGGCCCGCGACCTGAAGGCGCTGTCCACCCCGCTCGCGTCCGCCACCCTGTACGTCACGCGCAAGGCCGCCAGCCTGAACATCGGTGACGTCTTCCGCTTCGCGTGGGCCGAGTATGGCATCTCGCAGGTGGTCTTCCGGGTGACCAACATCGAGCTCGGCGAGCTGACGAGCAACCTCATCAAGCTGTCCGTCGTGGAGGACGTGTTCGCCCTGTCGAGTGCGATCTACTCGCCACCGCCGCCGAGCGAGTGGACCAACCCGATCGGCGCGCCGGTGCCGGTGCCCTTCCGCCTGCTGACGGAGGTGCCGTACTACATGATCGCCCGCACGCTCGGCGACTCGGCCGCTCAGGCACTGCCGCAGACCTCGTCCTACATGATGGTCGGCGGCACGAACCCCGGAGGCTCAGCCTACAGCGCGCAGGTCTACGTCGACGAGGGAGCCGGCTACCAGCAGCAGGCCGTGGCGAACTTCTGCCCGACGGCGGTCATCTCGGCCGCCTACGGCCAGGCCGACACCGCGTTCGCCATCACCGGCGGGCTTGACCTCGACCTGGTGCAGGTCGGCGACGTCGCCGCGATAGGCGTGGGCGCGATTAGCACCCGTGAGCTGGTGCAGGTCGTCTCCCTCACCGACACGCTGCTGACCGTCAAGCGCGGTATGATGGACACCGTGCCGGTGCCCGTCGCATCCAACACGCGCGTCATCTTCCTCGGCAGCGGCGACGCGCCGGCTGCCGTCGAGCTGCCGAACGAGTACGCCCTCGGCGAGTCGGTCAGCGTGCGCATGCTGACCACCACCGGGCAGGGCACCCTGGCCCTCGGGTCCGGCGCGACCGACACCCTCGCGGTCAACGCGACGGCCGGTCGCCAGTGGCGTCCGTACCCGCCCGGCCTGTTCCGCGTGAACGGCAACCCGTACCCGGCGCAGGTCAGCGGCTACGACGGCGTGGCCCTCACATGGGCCCACCGCGACCGTATCCAGCAGACCGCGCAGACCCTCGTAGACCAGAACGCGGCGAACGTCGGCCCCGAGCCCGGCGTGACCTACACGGTGCGGGTGCTGAACTCCAGCACGAGTGCGGTGCTGAAGACCCTGACGGGCCTGTCCGGCACCTCTGCGACCTTCACCACCCTGGACCTGGGCGGCGTCGCGAACGTGCGTGCTGAGGTCTACTCGGTCCGCGCCGGCGTGGAGTCGCTGCTCCGCCAGTATGACGAGTTCGTGCGCGTGGACGAGAACGGGCAGCCGATCGGCCCCGGCTTCGGCTCCTCGGTCGCGATGGAGAACTACCTGTACGACGGCGCCCGCTTCCTGGCGGCGAGCCAGGCCTACGTCGGCCCGACGGCGAGCCAGACGCCGGTCACCCGCTTCTACGGGTCGACCGACGGCGGCGTGACGTTCGAGTACATGGGCACGATGGACGGTGCTAACATGTTCAGCCGCCAGAAGCCTGGCATGGCCAAGGGCACCAGCCGCTACGCGTCCTTCCCGAAGTATTACGCCTCAGTCGGGTCGTCCGCCCCCTGGTACAACTCGCAGGTGGCCGACTTCGCCCGCTCCTACCCGCCTCGCCCGTGGACGACGTCGAGCATCTCCGGCGCGAAGCCTCTCTGCATGGCTTGGGACGCTTCCAACTCCCGCTTCGTGCGGATCATGGACGACAAGACGGCGCAGTCCTCCACCGACGGCCTGACCTGGAGCAGCCTCGGTGCGCTGACGCTCCCGAGCATCGGCAGCGGCTGGACCTGGTACACGGGCATGTGGATGGAGCTCTTCAAGGTTGGCTCCTACTGGTACGCCTTCCACAGCGGCAAGGGGTCGCAGTTCCAGGCCGACAGCGTCATGCTGATGCGCTCGACGAACCTGCTGACCTGGTCCATCTGCCCTGGGACCGGCTTCTACGACTACCCGGCCTCCGTGACCGGCGGCTGGCAGTTCTTCCGCCCCTACGGCGTGGCGGCGCGCAGCGCGACGAGCTTCGTCATCACCGCGATGGGCCGCCGCAACGTGGGCGACGGCAACATGAAGGAGCTCGTGCTGCGCTCGACCGACGGGCTGAACTTCACCCTCGTGAGCGAGGTGGCGATGGTCAGCGGTGCGTCGACAGGCAACGACTTCCAGGAGGTCGAGGCCTTCGGCGCAACAGGCTACGTGGCGACCGGGCCTGGCGGGCTGAACGTGAGCAACGACGACGGTGCCACCTGGACGCGCACGGCTATGGCCAACTACCCGACCGCGCTGCGTGCCAATGGCACCAACGTCGTAGGGTCTAGGCCTACGGCGGCTGGCGGCGCAAACGAGCCGTGGTACACTTCCAACGGTACGACCTGGACCAAGTCCACGATCCGCAACTACAACTCGGGCACGCGCCGCTACTGGCGCGTCCGGGCGACGGCTGCGGCGGCGGACGTGACCTTTGCCGAGCTGGCGTTCTTCAACGGGGCGACAAAGCACACGACCTACACCAAGTCGCAGGGAGCCGGCACGGGCCTCGCGAGCGTGGACGACAACGACCCGGCGACCTTCTGGACCGCTACCGCCGCGAACGTGACGGCGGGCACGGCCTGGGTGGCATACGACTTCGCCTCGGCTGTCGACGTGACAGCGGTGGAGCTCCGGAACCCGACCGGGGACAACACCAAGATGCCGACCGACATCGAGGTGGAGGCCAGCGCCGACGGCGTGAACTGGGTCCCGGTATGGTTCGAGACGGGCCTCTCCTGGGGCACGAGCGAGAACAAGCGCATGGAGAAGACGAGCTGATGGACGAGAAGCAGCGCAACCCCGGCGGGCAGTCGAGCTGGCGCATACGCCGCCGGTTCATGTTCGCCGTGACAGCCTTCTGCATGTGGGTCATCGCCTACGTGCTCTGGAAGGGCCTGACGACCGGGCCGGCCGACACCGCCGTGACGATGGCGTTCCTGACGCTCATCGGCATCGTCGGCTCGTACGTGTTCGGCGCGACCTGGGAGGACGTCAGCATAGCAAAGATCAAGGGCCCTGCCGCCGCTGCGGCGGCGAGGCCTGGCAAGCCCGCCCCGGGCCCCGGGGCATCAGCAAAAGTAGAGGATGAGCCATGACCACCTTCGCACTCGGGAGCAAGTCCCGCCAGAGCCTGTCGGGCGTCCACCCCGACCTAGTCCGCGTCGTCGAGCGCGCCATCGAGGTGACGCCCGTCGACTTCCAGGTCTACGAGGGGCTGCGCACGCGCGCCCGGCAGGCCAAGCTAGTAGCCTCGGGCGCCAGCCAGACGATGGACTCCCGCCACCTGCCGGGCGCCGACGGCCTCGGCCACGCGGTCGACCTGGTGCCGCTGATTGACTTCGACGGGGACGGCAACGCCGAGCTGCGGTGGGACTGGAACCTCTGCTACAAGGTGGCGGACGCCGTGCGCCGCGCGAGCATGGAGCTGCAGGTGCCCATCCGTTGGGGCGGGGTCTGGGACCAGACGCTGGCCGACCTCGCCGGCGACATGGACGACGAGGTCGCCGGCTACGTGGCGCGCCGCAAGGCCGCCGGCAAGAAGGCATTCCTGGACGGGCCCCACTTCGAGCTGCCCGCCAGTATCTACCCGTAAGGAGGGGAGCATGTTCAACTTGGGCCTCAAAGCATACGTTGGCATCGCAATCGGGGTTGCCGTGACGGCCGCCGTCGCGTTATCATACCGCCATTACTCTGGACTGGTCGAGTCCAATGCCCAGCTCACCGGGCAGGTCGCGACCCTGAAGGAGGACGTCTCCCGGGAGAAGGCCCGGGCCGACGCGTTCGAGAAGTCCATCGACAGGTGGGACTCGGCCGCCAAGGCCCAGGCCAAGGCCCTGGAGGACCTTACCACCGCCCAGCGTGAGGCTGGCGCATACTCGAGGGAGCTGAAGGATGTCCTGTCCAAGCACGACCTCGGCGCGCTGGCCAAGCGTAAGCCGGGTCTTATCGAGCGTCGCGTTAACGACGGCTCTGATCGGGCTCTCCGCCTGCTCGAGCAATCCACCCAAGCCGCAGCCGCCGACGGAGGCCAAGCAGCCGCCGCTGCCGGTGCTGCCCGCCCCTGAGCCAGTAAAGCTCGAGACGGTCCGCTGGCAGGTCGTCGAGGTGGGCGGCGAGTCGGCGTTCGCCCTGACGGCGCGCGGCTACGAGGCGCTGTCCCGCAACCTCGCCGAGATGGCCCGCTGGGCCAAGGAGGCGAGCTACCAGCTCGACTTCTACCGCCGGACGAGGCAGCAGCCCGCGCCGGCGCAGGTCGACGACGGGAAGGGTGGGAAGTGAGCGATGATCGGAGAAAGCAATGCAACCCAGTGCGGGCTGCCGTCGCGGAGGCCGTCCTCGGACGCCGCTGCGGCGACTGCCCCGAGCTACCATTCTGCCCGGGAGGGGACGAAGTTATGACAGACAACAACCGACCTGGGCCTGAGCAGCAGCTCCAGAACCTGACGCCGGACGAGGCTCGCGCGCTGATCCGCGAGGCGGTCCGCGAGACCTTCCTCATGCTCGGCGTCAAGGTGGACGACCCCATCGAGGTGCAGAAGGACTTCCAGCACCTGCGCGAGTGGCGCACCACCACCGACTCCATCAAGTCCAAGGGCCTCATGACTCTCATGGGCATCCTGGTCAGCGGCCTCGTGGCCGCCGCGTGGGTCGGCATCAAGGACTTCATCGGCAAGTGACGGGCCCCGCGGCCTCGGTCGGCGGGTTCCTCTCCTTCACGCCGCCCGAGCCTTTCAACACCGCCCTCCGGCGGTGTCTTTTTCTCAGTCCTGACGGACTTCCGAGCTCTCGGCGACAGTAGCCCGGCTCAGTGCCTGGGTCACAGGCACCTCGACGGCCTGACTGCGCCCGGATTCGACCGTGGCGCGCTCGTGGCAGCCGCGGACGAGCACTATCGAGCCGACCACCGCGGCCCACAGCAAGACGCCCAGCGGAACGGCCCACATGAGACCCCGCACGCAGCCGAGCCCGTCGTCTTCACCTTCCTGATCGCACATGGTATGATGCCTCCACGGGGACCATCCCCGAGGAGGCATCATGGCGCGCGGGCAGACCCGGGCGAGCCGTCAGTACACCCAGACGCGCTCGTAGGACTCCGGCAGCCGGTCGCAGGACCACTCGGACTCGCGGCCCTCGGCGAGGGCCTTGTGGTCCACCACCTCCACGCACTTGCCGGTCGCGTAGGAGACCCGGACCTCGGGCCTGTCGAGCAGGGCGGCGAACTGGTGCAGCACCAGCGCCGCTAGCCCGACGGCCGCGGCGAACATCAGGGCGTAGCCGAGCGCGCCGATGCGGCCGGGCTCGCGGGTCTCGTACGTCATCACTCCATCCTCCTAGGTCTGCGCTCAGTGGCGCGTGGTCGACGCGGGGTGCGTCGGTTCGATCTTCGGCTCGCCCTCCGCCCGAGGGACGTCGAGTAGCTCCACCGTGGCCGTGCCCGCCGCCTCGTCGATGGCGATGCCGACGCCCTTGCCGTCGAGCGCCTTGAGCCCGTCGAGCTTGAGCTGCAGCTTGCCGCCCGCGTTGGCGGCGGCGAGGCCGAGCAGTCCCATGATGCGCCCGAGCTGGACCTCGTGCACGCACTTGCCCGTCAGCACGGCGATGAGCTCGTCCGCCGTCAGGCCCTCTTGTTCTTCGCGGTCGTCTTCCATATCAGGTCTCCCAAGTTATCTCGATGCTGGTGGTAGAGGCGCCGCCGCCGAAGCGGCAGGAGCACGCGAGCTCGCGGTCGAGCACCTTGGCGATGGCGCCCGCGTCCACGCGCGGCACGTAGCCCAACTTGGTGCCGTCGGCAGCGTGCACGGCCACGGCGTTGCGGTCGTGGGGGTTGGATGGCTCGCGGACGAGCACGAGCTCGTCGGCGCGGCGGAGCTTGGCTATGGCGTCACGGGCGCCCTCGTGGTACGGGGCGCCCGCGATGTATGTCTTCATCACGGGCATGGCGGTCAGGCCTCCTTCTTGGTGGTTGCGGTCGGGGTGGCGCGCGGGCGGTTCGGCACCTTCTCGCCGCGCTCACGCATGTGGACGGCGTACCAGCGGAGGCACGCCACGGTCGTCTTCGCACCCTCGAACTGCGCGCGGATGCGGTTCAGAATCTCCTCGTAGGAGTGCCCGTAGGGGCGCTTGTCCTCGTCGTGGGTCACCACCTCGAGCAGCAGCTGCTCGGCGACGACGCGGATGACGGGGCCCTTCTCCTTCTTCTCCTTCGGGGTCTTCGGCTCGCGCTTGGCGCGTGGCTTAGCGGGCTCCTCCTTCTTGTCGGCGGCCTGCAGCATCTGCTGGACGAGGTGGTTCACGCCGTCGGTCTTCGTGGGCTCTTCGGCCTTGGGCTCGTCGGCTCGGGCGGCGGACTGCTCCTCGGCCTTCTTCTCGGCTTGCGCCTCGAGGAGGGCGTCGATTTGGGCCAGCAGCTTGGCCTTGCCTCGTTTGGCGAGGGTCTTGACGTCGGTGTTGGTGCCCTTGAGCTCGTTGTAAACGGCGGCGATGTCGGCGATGTTGGACTGCTCGGTCAGCTTGGCCATGTTGGTTCTCCTAGAGAGGTTGTTCGGGTCGGGTATCGAGCGCACTGCGTGTCGTCGATGGGTTCCATTATGCACTGTTCGTGGGGATTGGGAGCCCCCTCGGGCCCCAATTTTCCATTATTTTTTCAATCGATGGCGTTTATGCGAGGGCGCGCATGGCGGCGAGCACGGCGAGGTCGCCCATGCCGTTCAACACGACGCAGCCAACGTGCTTGGCCTTGATGGCAGCGATGTTCTTCTCGGTCGGCTCGCACTTGGCGGTGTAGAGCTTGCCGTCGGCCTTGATGAAGGCCACCTTGCCCTTGGTCATGCGCGCAACGTCCTTAAGGAGCAGCGCGTCGTTCACGAGGTCGGAGACATGGATGTCCATCGTGACGTCAAGCTCCATACCCTCGAAGCTCTGCTTGGGCATGGCGGACACGAAGGTATGGTAGGCGCGCTCCTCGTGGGTCATCTTGACCGTCCAAGGGCGGCCGTCATGGGTGCGCGTCTCGACCTCCACGAGGCCACCGTCGCGGTCCTTCCACTCGAAGGCCACCGGACCGCCCGACGCATCATCGTAGACGAAGGCAACCGCCTTGCCGTCGCGGTAGAGGGTGGCGTTGAAGCCGTGGCCCTCGTTTCCGATGAAGGACTTGACGCCCTTGACGGTGTAGGATGGGTTGCCACTCACCGCGGCGACCGCCTTGGCGATGGCCTTCGGTTCGGGCTTCGCCGGGGCCGTGCCCGCCTTCTTCATCTTGCTGCGGTAGTAGGACACGCAGGCGGCGGAGGTGTTGGCGGTCGGGTGGGCTGCCTTGACGTCGGCGAGGACCTGCTCGTTGGTCTTGCCCTCAGCGAGGGAGGCGCGGATGGTATCTGCGATGGTGGCCATGTCGTTGCTCCGTTGTTCGTTGGTATGGGATGATTATAGGGGGTATCTCGGCCGCTGGGAGCCCCCTCGAGCAACTTTTTTTTTGAGCATATAAAAGAAAAGGGCCCCAAGGGCCCTTATAGCTTTTGGTTATCTATGCTTGGAAGTATCTACAGCTTGCGCCAGCAATTCCGCAGCAGAGTGGCCAGGCGGCAGGACGGACAGCGCGGCGAGCTCCGCCTCCGTCACGCCAGCCTTCACCTGACCGGTAAGGCTACCCGGCACCAGGTAGCGGCGGACGTCGCGGCCCTTGCCCACGCGGACATAGAGCCACACATTGCCGCCGCACCGCCAGCGGCGCCTGTGCCACACCACCTGCGATTGCCTGACGTCAAAGTCAAGCGAGCCGTCCCGGGCCGGCCTGTCGCAGCCCTTCAGCTCGAGCTCGAAGTAGCGACCGTGCCAGCAGCCGTCGACGTCCGGGTCGCCCTCGCTGACCAGGTTCTCGACGCGGCGCATGTGCAGCCCGTCGGTGCCGCGCAGCCCGTCGCGCAGCCACTCCCACAGTCTCACCTCGCGGGCCACTTCTGTGCCTCCGTGAAGACCATGACCTTGACGTCGCCGACCTTGATGGTGAACTCCGGCCCGTCGTGCGGCAGCAGGGTGGAGAGCTCCATGGCGTGGATGCCCTCGCGCAGCTCCGCCTGCGAGACGCAGACGAAGGCGCGGGTGACGAGGCCCAGGCGCAGGGCGGCGACCGAGACCTCGGGGCCGCCGATCAGCCAGGCCGAGGGCCACCGCGAGGCGGCCTCCGCCAGGTCGAGGCCGTTTGGCCCGCGGGACAGGCGCTCCATGCGCCGGCCCGGCAGCGGGGGCATCTGGTCGAAGGTGCTGGAGCCGGCGAGCAGGACGTCGTCGGCGTTCGAGAGGGTGAGCAGGCGGAAGACGGCCTTGTCGATGGGGCCAGTCCACTTCATGTCGTCCTCGGGGCCACGGGCTAGGTACCCGTCGGCGGAGCTGGCAAGCAGCAGTCTCATGTCATTCTCCCTTGTAGAGGGTTATGGCCAGGCCGACCGACTCCATCGAGCCGGCGGCCTGCAGCCAGGATGATCCCCACCGCGCGTGGCCGAAGTCGGGGGCGGGCGCGACGACCCGGCGGATGCCGGCCGCCACGATCCGCTCGGCGCAGCGGTCGCACGGGAAGCGGGTGACGTAGAGGGTGCAGCCCTCGAGCGGGAACGGCGCCTGCCGGAGGCAGTTGACCTCGGCGTGCACCATGTTCGCCAGCTTGAAGTCGCGGTCGGCCAGGAGCGACGGCAGGTCCTCGACGTCCGGCGGGAAGCCGTTGTAGCCGAGGGACAGCTGCCGCCGGTCGGGCGTCACGACCACGGCCCCGACCTGGCGGTCAGGGTCCTTGGACATGCCCGCGACGTCGCGGGCGAACCGCAGGAAGAAGGAGTCCCACTCCTCCTGCGTCCGCTTGATGGGCTGCTCGTTCATCACTCCACGACCTTGTTGTATAGCGCTTGAGCCAGTGTGAAAACTACTTCATCTGGCCATACATTCTTTGCAGCATTAAAGGCCCAAACAACCAATCGGCAATTGTCGGGAGTGTACCCGCCATTAGGGTTTTTGCGATCGATTGTTGGGCTCCATGGGTTTTGTACTTGAGCAGAGCCAAGAGCATGGCAAAACGGCAGCTTGGTTATTTCGCAAGCACCAGCATCCAAGCGCTGCTGCACCCAATCAATGGTGAGGGAAAACTCAATTCCCTTTAGCTTTGCCCGGCTTTTTGCCCGATGGAAAATATACCCGGCCGGGTTGTTACGCTTCCAGTCTTCGCGAGCTTGTCGGTCGCGCTCTGGATGACGCTCTCTCCAACGTCTTGCGTATTCTGCACTTTTACTCATTACACACTCCTTGATGGACAACCCGTAAATTGTACGGGTTGTCCAGTCAACTTTATGCCAGCTTACTCCACAACGTCAGGTCTCGGATTGTAGGAGGGCCACGTCATCTGCTTGGCCTCCTCAGCGTAGCGGACGACGTAGTCGTCGGGGTCGCGCTCGATCTGCGACAGGGTCCAGCCGGGCAACGGCATCGGCGGCACAACGGGCTCCTGCTTCATCATCTCGGCCGTCAGCTCCCAGTGTGACTCGTACAGGTGGGCATGGGCCAGGGTGACGTGCATGACACCGGGGCGGAGGCGGAGCTCGTGGGCCACCGCGTCCATCAGCAGGGCATGCCCCATGACGTCGTACGGCAGGCCGACGAACACGTCCGAGCTGCGCAGGATGATGGACGAGTGCAGCTCGCCGCCGAGCACGCTGAAGGTGAAGGCCGCGGGGCACGGGACGTTCCGCTGGCCGAGCGCGCCGAGCCCGTCTTCCGCAGGGTCCCAGGCGGAGACGTAGCAGCGGCGGTCGCTCGGGTCACGCTTGAGCGCCTCGACAGCGAGCCTGATCTGGTCGCGGCCGAAGTGACTGCGCCAGCGGTAGCCGTAGGCGGCCTTGACGCCCTCGAAGGTCGGGTTGACCTGTACCTTCTCAGACTGCAGCTCGCCGATGCGGTGCAGGCTAACCTCGTCGCCGCCGAGGGGCTCGACGAACTTGTCCCACAGCGGCGCGTACTTGCGGATGAAGGTGGCGTCCTGCTCGCCGCGCAGGTACCAGGCGACCTCGGCGGCCGCCGACTTCGGGAAGGTCTTGCGGAAGCCGACCGTGGGCAGCAGGCCGTCGCGGAGGTCCACGCGGAAGGCCGTGCCGCCGCGGCCCACCTTGACCCGCACGCCGGTGCGCTCGTTGAGCTCGGTCTCGCCGCTGAAGACCCAGGCCACGATGGCCCCGTAGGCGTCGAAGAACGGGATCATGCCTCACCCCCGGCGATCGCAAGGGAGTCCTGCTGCAGGCGGCCGTCGCGCATGGCCTCGGCGTAGTAGGTGGCGTAGTTCACGAGGTCCTCGACCGTGTCCAGGATGCCCTCGAAGTTCACCGGGCGGCCCTTGGACATGGCGGCGAGCAGGGACTGCAGGCGCAGGTTCTTGGTGTTGACCATGTGGGCGTAGGAGAAGTGCCCGAACGGGAAGTACGCGTCACGCCCGCCCGGGACGTCGTTGTAGTCCTTGCCCTTGGCCTCGCGGAGGGCCTGCAGGCGGAGCCACACCGGGCTGAGGGCCTCGCGCTCGGCCGCCTCGGCGCGGAGTTGGCGCAGCTCGCGGAGGTCGGCGAGGGTGAAGCCGAGCAGCCACGCGTGGTCCGGGGCCTGCCAACCAGTGGGCTTGATGGCATCGTGGCCCATGGAGCCGGGGCGCTTCGAGAGCTCGCCGCGCTCCTTGTCCATGTTGGCGCGCTGCACCTCGTCCATGACGGCGGTGGCGGGCACGCCCATCTCGACGAGGCGGCCGAGCGCGAAGTAGACGAGGTCGATGAGGGCATCCGCCGCCTCGAGCACGTCGCCCGCGTCGGCTGCGTCGTTGAACTCCTTGAGCTCCTCCTGCAGGGCTGCATTTGCCCAGGTGCGGCGCTGCTCGCCGAGCACCTGCGGGGTCTCAGGGATCGGCAGGGCTACCACCTCCCGGTTGAATTCCGCCACTTTGACGAGCATTCGTGCTGCGATGGCGGCCGCGAAGGCTTCACGGGGTTGTTGGTTAAGTTCTTCAGTCATTCCAGGTGCTCCAGTTGGTTAAGGAAGGTATATCGTGACACGAGCTCGGCCACGGTGCAACCAATTTATGGGGTGATATTGGGTTGAGCTACGCCTCCACCCCCGCAGCGCGCAGCAGGCGTCGGACGGCGCAGCGGCAGTTCTCGCTTGCCCTCCAGTCGCCCGGGCTCTTGGCACAAGAGTAGGAGAACTTCCGCCCACCAATCTCCCAGCGAACCTTGTAGTGCTTCCCACGCTTGTCGACCGTGAAGTCTATGCCGGCAGCCTCGAGCACTCGGCCCGCGACCTCGGCCTCCGATAGGCGAGCCATCACTCACCCTTCTTGGTCCGCGGCACCTTGGGCCCGAAGACGACGTGGCCCTCCGGCACGATCAGCCTGGCGCACTTGCCGTCCTCGCTCAGCTCATAGCCCAGCCCGTTCTCCTTGTTGATGGTGAACAGGTGAGACAGTACGGCGGAGCGGTCCAGGTCGAGCTTGGCGCACACCTCGGCGAGGTCGTGGAAGCCAGACACGAAGAAGCGGGCGACCGTGGCGCGCTTGCCTGGCTCGGGGATCGGCTTGAGGGCCTCCGGCACGACCGGCTTGCCGCTGGTCCGCTTCTTCGGCTCATAGGGCGTGCCGTCCTCGTTGGTGCGGGTCGGCTTCTCGGCCCGCGCCGGCTTCTCGGGCTCCACCCATGCGAACAGGTCGAAGCCCTCCGGCACGACAAGCCGGGCGCAGTCGCTCACCAGCTCGTAGCCGACGCCGTGGTCTTTGTTCAGCGTGAACAGGTGGGACAGCACGCCCGAGCGGGTTAGGCCGAGCCGTGCCATCGCCTCGTGCAGCGACTGCGGCTCGTCCTGCATGAAGAAGGCCGCCACTTCGCCGCGCTTGCTGGTAGGCTTGCACGGGCGCAGGGCCTCCTCGTTGACCGGCTTGCCGCCGCGCTTGGACTCCTCTCGCTTGGACTCGTCCACTGGCGGAGGCAGGTACTTTGGCACGGGCTGGCCGAGCTCGGTGAGCACCATTGCGGCGACACCGAAGTCGCGCTGGAAGCCCAACTTGACACACTCCTCCCACGCCTTGTAGATGAACGAGGCCAGCTTCTCGGGAGGGCACTCGACGTCTACGGCGCCGCGCAGCTCGTCGCAGGAGTTGCTGACCTGCCAAGCCTGCAGCGAGAACGGGCTGAGCAGGGTCGATCGCTTCTCGCCCACCAGTATGGCCACATGACCGTGCCCAGAGCAGGGCGGGTCTCGGACTTCCTGTCGGCTACGGGTATGGCTCGGCATGTCACCGCGAACGAAGTAGATGCGGGCGAATCGGATCATGGTCTGTCGGCTCCTGAATGAAGAAGGGGAACATGCTCTGCAGCATGTTCCCCTATCTTAGGCCCAGGGCATCGCCCTGTGAACCATCGTCTTCCCTCGGGTTACTCGAGGAAGTCCTGGCCCTTGCCCTCGCCGCCGGTCTCGCCTGCCTTGTCGGCGGCGGCCTTCTTCTCGGCTTCCTTCTGGGCCTTGGCGTCGGCCTTCGCCTTGTCGGCGGCTGCCTTCTTCTCGGCCTTCTCGGCGTCCTTCTTCGCCTTGGCCTCGGCCTTCTCGGCGTCCTTCTTCGCCTTGGCCTCGGCCTTGGCGGCTTCCTTGGCAGCCTTTTGCTCCGCCTTGGCGTCCGCCTTCAGCTCGCGGGCGGTCGGCACGTTCTCGCCGTCGCCGCGCAGCTTGTTGCGGTACCAGTTGATGCTGGCCATCGAGGTCTTGGCGTCCGGGAACTGTTCCTTGATGGCCGCCAGGACCTCCTCGTTGGTCTTGCCGCCGCGGATCAGGTCCTTGGCCACGTCGCCCACGCCCGGGGTCTTCTCCTTGGGCTGCTCGGCTTCGTTGGTCTTCACGTCTTCGGTCATGGTGCTCTCCTTCGTAGAGTCTGGGTTTAGGGACTGTCGCCGCCCGATCGGGCGGCATGCCCGGCGTGCGTCAGTGGGTGTAGTGTACCGCCGGGGCGTAGATCGTGGAGCCGTCGTTCGTGCGTCCGGTCGGGGCTATCACAGCTGCGACCTGAACAGGGCCAGCAGACGGTCGCGCAGGCCGCGTCCGGCGAGCGACTCCGACACCGAGCGCTTCTCCCCGAGGTTGGCGAGGATGTACTCGTCCACCGTGCCCGGGGTGACGAAGTCCTTGATGGTCACGGTCTTGCCGCCGATCTGGGTGGCGCGCTCGTTCGCCTGGTCCCGCTCGATTAGGTCGAACGTGTGGGAGTACCACAGGATCAGGTCCGCCGCCGACAGGTCGAGCCCCTGACCGCCGGCCTTCGGCTGGCCGACAAAGACGCGCACCGAGGGATCGTTGTTGAAGTCGTCAATGGCCTGCTGGCGCTTGGCCTGCGAGTGGACCGCGCCATGGTACTCCACGCAGCGGATGCCCTCCGCCGCCAGGGCGCGCACGACCCGACGGATGTCCTCGCGGTACTTGCACCAGACGATGGCCTTGCCGTCGGAGCTGCGTACCTCGTCCAGCATGGCCTGCAGCCTCGGGTTCTCGTCGTCCGACACGAGCTCCCTGACCTGCCCGTCCACATCGACGACGAAGCCGCCGAGCATCTGCTGCAGCTTCACGAGGCGGGCACCGCCGTCGATGGCCTCGACCTCGCCGCCGTCCTCGAGCTCCAGGATCATCTCCTTGAGCAGCGTGCGGTAGGCCTTCATCTGCGCCTCCGGCAGCACCACGGTGCGCTCGTCCATGACCAGGTCGGGCATGTCGTCGACGTCCTCCCGGAGGACCACAGAAGCCCACCTGGCCATGCGGCCCTGCAGGTCGTCGAGGTTCCGGTAGTGGTCCAGCCGTTCATACGACCGCCCGCCCTTCGTGCGCTCCTGCACGTAGTAGGCGAAGTGGCCCTCGAAGTCGGCGAAGTTCTCGAAGCCCAGGGCGTGGTCGTCCAGCAGCTCGAACTGGCTGTACGCCGCGAGCGGGCTATTGGAGACGGCCGTGCCCGTCAGGATGCGGCGGACCTTGCAGTACCGCTTGAGCGACCGCGCCCGCTTTGTGCGCTTGGAGCCAGGCGAGCGGAAGTCGTGGGACTCGTCGACGACCAGCATGCACTTGCCCTGGTGGCGGCGCAGGAAGCGGGCGATGATCTTCGCCGGCTTGTCGTGGATGATGGACTCCGAGTTGACGGCGAGCACGGCCAGCGCCTCGCCGCGGCACGACAGGACCCGCTCGAGCGAGGCGGCGTGCTCTGGCTTGTGAGACTCGCTCGCCTGCCAGGCGTGCGCCACGTAGGGCACGGTCTCCCACATGTGCTGCGGCAGCTGGCGGCGGACCCAGTTGCAATGGACTCCATTGGGGGCAATTACCAGCACGGCTTGGATGTCACCCTTGGCCCACCGGTAGCAAGCCAGGTCCAAGGTGGCCTTGGTCTTGCCGGTCCGCATTTGCCAAAGCAGGGCGCGGGCGTCGTCGTCGCGGTGGCGATCCCACTCATCCTGCTGGTGCCTATAGTTGGGGAACCTGAACTGCGGCTCAATCATTCCAATTCTCCGTGACTGCGCGGGCCAAGGTCCTCACGACGTCGTCAGAGAAGTCGCTCCGCATAATGTTGAAGGCGCAGCACACCAGCCGGACGTTGCCCGGGACGTAGCCGCGTGAGTTGTCGAGTCGGTCTATGGACGGGCCCCACGGGTTGCGGAAGCTGTCTCCATCCTTGTCCCATCTTAGCGGCAACTTGGTCACTGAGCACACCATTGGGCGGGCTAGCTCAACCACCTGCTCGAGGGTAAGGGAGCACTCGAGCCCGCGTGCCTTCGCGCTCTTCCTGCAGGAGTACAGAAGGGCAGACGCCGGAGTGGACCCGCGCCATGCCCGGTTAAGCTCCCTCGACTTGCCCTTGTTCTTCTCGTACCAGTTTGCATTGGCCTGGCGCTTGGCCTCAGTCGTGGTAGCCATCGTCCTCGCCCTCCACCGTGTAGCCCGGGTGCGGCCGCGCGGTGGCCGGCTTCGACCCCTCGCGGAGCTTGGCCAGCGTCCACTTGTCTATCGCGCACCCGCAGGCGTACTCTCGACCGCCCTCCCATGGGCGTCCGTGGTGCGGGCAGCGGCCCGCGTCCTTCTTCTCTTGCATCTCTTCTCTCCTACTTCTTGTAGCGGTAGCCGGACCAGCCCTCGGCGGCGACCGGACAACCAGCGGCCCACTCGGGCACGTGTGCCATGGTAGCCTCAAAGTCCTCCACGCTGCCCTTGTCCTCGTCGCACTCGGCGATGAGCTCGTCGTGCACCGACAGGATGACGTCGTAGATGCCCTCGTCGTGGCAGCGGAGCATCGCGTCCGCCATCAGGTCGCGGGCCGTGGCCTGGGTGATGTTCTCGACGAGCATGCCGCCATAGGTGTCCTGACGACGCCACTTCTTCGTGTACGGGTCGACGCCCATGTAGGTGAGGCAGTCGCGCTCCTCGCCCCACGGGGTCTTCTTCTTGAGCACCTGCGGGTCGCAGTAACCCAGCAGGCGGCCGCTCGGCAGCTTGCAGTGCAGGAAGCCGTCGAAGGACCTCCAGTACACCTTGCCGCAGCGGAAGGTCCGGCCGGGGCTCTTGACCGCCGCGATGGCGGCCGCCTCCTGGTCCCACCACATCTTCTTGACCCGCCAGAACTTGGCGCGGTACGTGTCGACGATCTGCTGGGCGAAGTCCAGCTCGATGAAGATGCCCCACTTTTCGGCGAGCGTCGCCTGGAACTTCTTCGCCCCCATCTGGTAGCCAAGGCCTAGGACGGCCTGCTTGCCCATCTGGCGCTCGTCGGCCTGCTTCACTTTGTCGGTGATGGGGCGACCGTATATCTCGGTCGCCATGGCCATGTAGATGCACTCCTTCCGGCGGAAGACGTCGAGGGCCTCCTCGTCGTCCGCCAGCCAGAGCACGACGCGGGCCTCGATCGCCGCGTAGTCGGCGACCATCAGCTTCCGGCCGGGTGACGGCACGATCATCCCGCGCAGGGCGTGGGACAGCAGCGTCATGACGTCCCCGTACATCATCTCCATGAAGGCGACGTCGCGGGTCTTGATGACCTCCCACGCCAGCTCCATGTCCTTGATGCTGCCGCGGGGGAAGTTGTGCGGCTGCACGCCCGAGCCGGACCACCGGCCCGTGCCTGCGCCGTGGTAGAGCAGCCCGCCGTGCACCCTCCAGGTGCTCGGGGCGGCCCAATTCTGCGCGGCTACGAACTTGGCAGTGCTCGACCTGCCGAGCGCCCGGACGAGCTCCAGGCCGCGCCTGACGTCGGCCTCCAGGTCCTCGCGCTTCAGCCACGAGTCGATGGTGCCGCCCTGCGTGTCCTCGAGCGGTAGGCCCATCTCGTTGAACCACTGGATCATGCGGGCGCGCTGCGTCGCCTTCTGCACCTGGCCCTCGGTCAGTGCCACCAGCTCGGCGTTCAGCTCGGAGAAGATGCCCTCCACGACCTCCAGCGCGGCCTCGATGCCCTCCCTGTCGAGCTGGAACCCGCGCTCGTTGATCGCCTGGTCCATCAGGTACATCTTGGTCTCGGTGTGGGACAGGTCGCGCAGGCGGTGCGACACGGCCTCCTCAGCGAGCACGTCCACGCGGCAGTAGGCCCACAGCCGCTCGAGCATCTCGACCGACTCGTGCCAGTACATGGGCAGCTGGAACTCGCGCTCGCCGCCGGCCCACGTGACGTGGGCGGCCCAGCCAGAGTCGGTGGCCACGGTCTGCACGGTCAGCTGCTTGATCGGCACCCCGACGCCGGAGTGCGCCTGGACCCACTGCTTCACCTCGGCGACCCGCGGCTTGCGCGGCTTCGCCATCTTCTTCATGACCTTGGAGCCCTCCATGTCCTTCTTGACGCGGAGGCGCAGGGCCGCGGTGCAGCCGTCAAGGGAGCGCGGCAGGGAGTACGCCGCCGCCTTGGCGGCGGAGCACCGCCACTGCCCGTGGCCGACCTCGGGCCACCCTAGCTTGGGCACGCAGATATTGGTCCAGATGCCGCGCTCAAACCAACTATTGTGGGCCTCTACGAGGCGGCCCTCAGCAATCCACGTGAATAGCTCCTCCAGCTCAGGACAATTGGCCTCCTCAACGCCTAGGTGCGGAAAAGCCGGGTGCCATAGCGCTGTCCGGCCTTCTTCCCAGTGAGGAAGCCGGAAGGCCATGCACATGACCTGCGTTGTAGGGTCAAGTGAATAGCGCCATGAACCGCAGTCCTTTATTGAACATGCAGAGCGAGTTTCAAAATCAATAGTGGCCTTGATAGGGTTGTCATAGGCTATCTCCTTGACTGCGCGAGTAATAGGAGACTCAATCATAGTAGGCTCAGTCATGCGGTAGCCCCCACTAAAGCGCGAGCTACCATCATGACATGCTCATCCGTATATTCCCCACGCATGTGGTTGAATAGCCAGCATGTCACTCGAACATTGCCCGTCACGTAGCCCTGCCGCCGATCTATGCGGTCCAGAGACGGGGCCCATGGATTTTTGGTGACATCCTCATCTTTGTCCCAAGTTAGAGGCAGGCCAGTCACTGAGCAGCGCATGCCCTCGAGCATCTGTGCTACTTCATCTTCGCATAGAGTGCAAGCTAGGCCTCGCCGTGTCGCCCGTTGCTGGGCCTGGCCTAAGATGGCCCGAGCCGGATTTGCTTTAGCCCAGTTGCGGGATGATATGGAATGCTTGTCCCGGTTATCCAAACACCATTGGCGATTCATGCCGCGAATCTCTTCACGCCAGTTGTCACCAAAGCGACGAAACAAGGCACGATATGTAGACAGCGTAGAGCGACTAGGCTTATACCCTAGACGGGTTGCGGCCTTAGCCTCCAGCACCGCCATGTCCTCGACACCCTCTCTGAACAATGGGTCTAGCACGTCCAGGAGGGTCTCGGTTGTCTTCTTAGACACTGGCAAACCTCCAAACTCATAAAGTAGTAAAGCATTGTGAGCTTACCAAGGCCCGTAGCAAGCCGCCGTATAGGCTGACGTCTTACCACGGGGACTCCTCGTCTATGATGGCACGCATGTAGTGCTCGACGACCGGGTCCGGGTCGGACTCCATGCCCTTGGCGACCTGGCGCGCGGCCTTCTCGAGGCGGCCGACGTCGATGGCGCCAATGCGCGCCTCCCGCACCAATGCGTTCTTGGTGGCGTAGATTGGGGCCAGCGCGGTCAGCTTCACCCGCTCAAGCTCCGTCCAGCGCCGACCTATTGAACGCACCACCTCGGACAGTCGGACGTAGCGCCTGCCGGGTACAAGGCCGTCCGGTCGGTCGACCGGGTTGCCGGCGAAGTCGGCCACGGCGTTGAGGTCTCTGAGGGGCCAGGCTCCCTGGGCGCACAGCGGGCAGGGCTGAGCGACCCCGTGCTCCCTGCACCGGCTCACCGCAGCACCTCCGCCGCCCAGGCCCGCATCGTCGCCATGAAGGCCTGCCAGACGACGTCGCACTCCGACATGGACCCGTGCAGGAGCACGTAGCGCGGGATCATCAGGTTGTCCCGCGGGCGCGGCACCCGCCGGACGGCGTAGTCGTGGCCCTCGAGCTCGAGCACCTGACCCTCGCGCGGCACGCCGTCGATCGGCCGGAACGCCATGCCGTTGTGTGGCCCGCCGATGACGAGGAAGATTCTCTGCACTGCCATCATCCCTGCTCCTCCGCCGCCAGCTCGTGCGGCATGTACCACACGTCGGACGAGGAGCCGTCGCGCCTGATCCACACCCTGCCGTCCGGCGCGTGGTACTGCACCTCGCCGCGGGCTCCGCGGTGGAAGCCAGCGTGTGGCTGCACGACGACCCGCCGGCCGCGCTCGTACTTCACGGGGTGGTCCGGGTCCATCTGGGTCGGTATGGGCTCGACGAGGAGCCTGCCGCCGGCACGGACGACGCGGAAGGGCTGGTGCTCGGGCAGCCGCAGCAGCTGGGACTTGATGCCGCCCGTCATCAGCACCCACAGTATGGTCTTCAGCCAGCTCATACGGCCTCCAGGGCGCGCCGGACGGCCTCGCCTACGTTAGCCCTAGCCTGGGCTGCTCCGACGCGACCTGCAGCCTCCAGGAGCTTGCAGAGGGTGTGGAAGTCGACGAAGCTCGGGAGGTCCATCTCGACCTTGAGCTCCCCCACAACAAAGGTGGCGTGGCCCGCCAGGACCTCCGGGTCCTCGCTGCCTCGCCAGCTGTGTCCGCTCTTGCTCATGTCATGCTCCTTGGTTGGTGATGGCGAGGCGCTGCTCCTCGACCGGGGTGTGGAGGGAGAAGTCCTCCGCGGCCTCGACGCCCGCATTGAACGCGGCGGCGTTGACGGGCTTCTGCTTGATGGCCTTGCCGGGCACGAGCTCGCCGTAGCGCTGGACGATCCAGCGGTTGACCGCGGCCGTCTCCTCCTCGGGCGGCACGATCGCCTCGACCTTCTCGCGGACGCCGACCAGCCAGCCCAGGTGGAAGGCCTGCCGCTTGCCGCCGTCGCCCTTCAGCCACGGCCGCTTCGACAGGAAGTCGTCCCACGCGCCCTGCATGGCTCGCCAGACGACGCGGTGGGAGTACTCGGCGAGCAGCACTCGGTCGCGTGGGCCTACGTAGCGCACGTTGAGCCGGTTGGCGGAGCCTGGGTTCCGCTCGTAGATGCACTGGACGCCGAAGGCCTCCATTATGATGGAAGTCAGGAAGTTCATCGTGCGGCAGGCGCCGAAGCCCTCCCGCGTCTTGACGAGCGCGTCGGCGAGCTCCAGGCCGAGCAGGTCCGCCTCGGTCAGGTCCAGCTCGCGCATCAGCTTCTGCGCATGCCGCAGGGCTGCGGCCGCCTCGTGCGGTTCCGGGCTGGCCGATAGCGCGAGGCACTTCTTGAGCCGGGAGATGAGCTTCTCCCTTCGGTTGTCTTCCACGGTCATTCTCCTTCGTGTTTGAGGCCGAGCGCGTCGGCCGCTTGCCATATCGAATCGCCCAGGGCCTTGGCTCGGGCTGCCCTCACCTCGGACCGGTCGTCCAGGTCGTACAGCGACCAGCCCGACTCGCCCTGCAGGAACTGGTAGCCCGCGTCCTCGACCCGGGCCATCATCTGCCTCGTAGGCGTCATGCTAGGTCTCCGTCAAGTTCGTGGGATAGATCATGGCGCGGTCTTCCGCCCTGGGACGCCATCGTACGGGCAAAAAGAAGGGGAGCCGAAGCTCCCCTTCTTACCTGCTGCCCGACTGTCAGTCGAGGAAGCTGGCGTCGCTGCCGGCCTCGCCATCACCGACAAAGTCGTCGACGGAGTCGAAGTCGTCCTCTGCGGCCGTGCGGCCGGAGAAGCGGTCGCCGTCGCCCAGCTTCTGCAGGTTCTGCAGGCCGAACGCGACGCCCTTGTTCCCGGCCTTGTCATAGCCGTAGGCCGTGACGGTGGCGCGGGAGTAGCAGCCGCTGTAGTAGTCGTCCTCGCTGATGATGCGGTTCAGCGTCTGGTCAACGATGCCGGGCTGCATCTTGCTGGTGGCGCTGGCGAAGGTCATGCCCTCGTAGCCTTCCAGCTCGGACTTCTCGGCGCCGTCGCGGAACGGGTTGCGAAGGCCGATGAACCAGCCCTTGCCGTCCGGCTTCAGCTTGTCGCCGAACTTCTCCTTCGCAGCGTGCACCGCCAGCTTCTTCATCGCCTCGTACTGCGGCGTCTTGCGGGCCGCCTCGTCGAACAGCATGGTGACGCCGTACTTCGGCTCGCCAGTGCTGCCTTCCATCGGGGGCTGCGGCTTGAACGCCCAGACGAAGCTGGCGCGGAAGCGGGGGGTCGTGACCTTACGGACGTCTTTCTTGTCGGTTGCCATGGATGATACTCCTTATAGCGGGTTTGAACGATGTAGTCGATGTCGACATGGAGTCCGCCCCGGAAGGCCCTGGTCAGCTTACTCCGAGGAGGAAGACCGGGACCGCAGCAGGCAGGGTTGAATTATCTCGGATCGGGCCCGGGGAGCGAGCCACCGAACTCCCCGGAATCCGCCAGCTCTGCGAGAACGTCGGCATGGCACGGCTTCGGCTTGCACCAGCAGCCCAGTACCTTGCCGCGCAGCTCCGGCAGCCTGGCGAGCATGTCGGGGCGCGACAGCACCATCGCCCTGTACTTGGCGATGACCTCGCGGCGAGTGCCGTCGACCCCGATGTGGAACGGGTTGCCCCAGAAGGACGTCCTGTCGACCATGAGGTCGTAGGGCGCCCCGCTGCGGCGGTTGATGACCGTCGTGGTCACTCGCCGTCGGCCTTGTCGGCGCGGACCTGGGCGGCCTGGTCCGTGTAGACGCCCTGCGGGTAGCGCTTGCCGAGCTTCGTCTGGTTGGTGCGCAGGACGTCGGGCCGGCGGACGCCGACCATGTCAAGCAGCTGCTCCATCATGCACTCGAGGCGCATGAGCTCGTAGCGAATCGCGCGCTCGGCGTTGTCGTCCAGGGGCTTGTTGTACACCCAGCCCTTCTTCGCGAGGTCGAGCAGCCGGCCCGCCGTCGTGGACATGGCGATGGTGACGGTGCCGAGCACCTGGTGCTGCGCCGGGTCCGACGCCTCGAGCACCAGCTCGTCAGCGAGCGCCGAGCGGCGGCCGCCCAGCACCTGGTAGCCCGCCTCGATGTAGAACTCCATGTCGCCGAGCTCCTCGACGATGTTCTCGATGGAGTCGGCCACAAGCAGCTCTGCGGTCTCGCCGGAGATGCCGATGGCAGCATGCAGCAGGGAGGCCTCGCGGCTGCCCATGTGCTTGAAGAGGTTGGCGACCATCTGGTCGTAGGGCACGGTGCGGAGCACGGTGGCAGGGATGCGTTGCTCGGTCATTGGGTCTCTCCTTCGGGTTGCGGGATTGCAGCGGAGGCCTCGAGGACCTCCTCGTCGGTGAAGCGGCCGGTCTCCAGGTTGCGGAGGCCGATGCGGTAGTGCCAGGACTCGGCGACCTCGAGGTTGTCGCGCATGGAGGCCGCCTTGTCAGGGTCAATCTTGCCCATCTCGACAGCCTTGTCCATCGTGCGGTGCCACGCTTCGAGCACCTGGGCGTCGGTGCGGGTGACCCACACGTGGGTGACGGCGTGCTCGCGCGGCAGGTCGAAGAACGGGCCCTGCTGGCGCGGGATGTCGTGCTGGTACTTCTTCGAGCCGATGTTGATGACGAAGGGCGTCACGCCGTCGCGGGAGTTCCACACCAACAGCTGACCGTCGCCGTCGACCTCCTTGTAGGTCATCAGCATGAAGGCCTCCGCGTGGCCGAACCGGTGGCCGTCGATGCGCACGTTGCGGGTGGCGTTCTGGATGACCTTGACCATGGCGCGCAGGCGCACGACCTCGCGGGCCAGCTGCTTCTTGCTGGCGGTCGCCAGGTTCTTCACCTGCGGGTTGTCCTCTGCCAGCATCTCCTGCATGGCGTGGCGGAGTTCCTCGGTCTGGCTCCGCTCCTCGATGGGCTTCTCGTTCATTCACTTTCTCCTTGGTTGGTGGGTTGGTGGTGCAGGTACTGTTTGACGCGTTCACGTTTGCCTTCGGAGTGAAGCGTCATAGCTACCCCACTCAGGTCCTCAGCCTCGCACATCATGTCGACGGCCGCCTTGACGTCGCCCAATTCCATCTCGAGCTGGTCACGGTTAGACCCCGGCTTGTAGCCATACGGGTGATGTGACTCATACCCATGCCGTAAGACCTTGCCGACGGACTGGACCGCCTCGCCAAGTTCCTCGGCCAGCAGGGCGAGCCGCTCGGCTTCGGCAGACGAAAGCCCATTAAACGGCCGCTCCCGACGTAGCTGCGCATTCTCAAGAATGAGAGCTTGTACCCGCTTAACAGCCTCGTAGGAGCCATGTACGAAGAGGCTCCCACCGCCATCGCCAACGCCGACACTGGCCTGAGCGATTGGCTTCTCAGCCATCAGCTTGTTGAGGTTCTCGGCTGTCATGCGAGCCTTCTCTGCCGTCAACAGCTCGAAGGCTATCTCCTTGTAGCCTTCACCATTGCCGGGGTCTCGCGGGCCGCGGACGTACGTGCCCGAGACATAGAATGGACCGGTAGGGTTGGTCATATCAATCTCCTGTTAAAAGAAAGGGTGGGAGCACTCATCATGCCCCCGCCCGGGTCACGACGCCGCCCCTATTCGTAGGATGCGTCGCCGTCGACGGCGTCGAAGTCGGCCTCGGCCGCCGCACTCGGGTCGACCGCCTCGCGGGGGTCGCTCAGCGGCGCGACGGTGATGCCGCCCTCAGGCTTGTAGGTGTACTGCGCCACCAGCGCCTTGATGTGGGCCGCCGGCGCCTTCACCTTCTCGGCCTTGAGCTTCGCCATCAGCTCGGGCGGGCGCACCGCCTCCACCTTGGACGGGCTCTTCGGCTTCGGCTCCTCGAACAGCATCTCCCGCGGGATGCCCGCCTCGACCAGCTTGTCGAACACCACGACGAGCTTCTCCTCGCCATCGACCTCCTCGGTCAGGTCGGTGCGGAAGGCGCGGTTCGCCTTCTTGCGGACCAGCTTGCCGTAGCAGGCCTCGCCGCCTGGGGTCTCACGCAGGCGACGGAGCGCCTCCGTCTGGGTCGCCTTGATGAAGCTGTCGAGCAGCGGGATGGCCCGCATGCGCAGCTCCAGGTCGGCGTCGCTGTCCTCTGGTCCTGTCAGGCTCACGCTCGGCTCCTCGAATCCGTCCCCGAAGTCAAGGCCGGCCTGGTTGAAGGCCTCCTCCCGCAGCTGGGGACAAACCGCCGCGGCCTTGCAGAACTTGCACCAGTCGCCGGCGGCGAGGGGGGCGTCCGGGGCCTCTGTCGCCAGCGCGGCTATGCGCAGGCGCTCCTCGAACTCCCGCAGGTGGGCCTTGGTCGTGGACCAGCGCCGGACCTTGCCGTCGGCGTGGCGGGCCCGCGGCTGGACGATGACGAGGTCCAGGGTGTCGAAGGCCCAGTCCAGCTCCTTGGCGCAGCCGAGGGCGTAATACAGCTCCTGCTCGTTGTCCTCCACCTCGACGACGACGCCCTGGCCGTGCTTGTAGTCGAAGACGGTGACATGGTCAAACAGCAGGACCACCGAGGCGTCGTTCGTGCCGAACATCGGGCCATGGCAGGGCCTGCCGTCGGCGTGGACCAGGTCCCCGAAGTCGTCACGGCGGATGCCCGACGGCGAGACGTAGAAGTCCCCGCAGTCCAGGGCGGCCTTCTCGGCGTCCTCGTCGTAGTCGTAGCCCACGAGCCACGACAGGTTGAACCGCTTCTCGACCTGCAGCTCGGCGTGCTCGCCCAGCCGCAGCATCTCCTCGCGCACAGCGTCGAGGTAGACCTGGACTGCGTCCGCCATGTCGGCGTCGATCGGGAAGTCCTCGTGGCCTGAGGGCGGCAGGCCGTCCTCGGACGCGTGGACGGGCACCAGGACGGTCTTGTCGCCCTCGTCCTCGCCCATGTAGGGCTGCTTTGGCCGGTAGACCTCGGCCTGCTCGTTGGGGTCGAGCCGGACGTACCCGCCGAGCCACTCCCAGGCCTCGCTGCCGTCGAGCAGGCAGGCCTCGCCGAGCGCGTGCGCCGCCGTACCAAGGCGGGCCGCGTCGGAGGAGTTGTTCGGCCGCCCGCGCTCCATGTTGATGGAGCCCGGGCAGTTCATCCAGCGCTTCGCCCCCGACGCGTTCCGTACTGCGTGGGCGCTAGGCATGTCAGGCACCTCCCACGAGCTGGATCGTCGGGTACTCGATGGTCACGCCGCGCAGCTCGGCGCGCAGGAACGTGCTCTCGGAGCGGACGCCGCGCCCGTCGGGGTAGGACAGGAACGCCGGGTCCTTGCCGTCCTTGAAGTCGGAGACGACCTTGTCGCCCTCCTCGCGGGTGGTCAGGAAGGCGGTGGGCTGCGGCAGCCCCTTGAACCAGAACACCACCTGCGCGGCGTCCTTGGGCATCTTCATGTTGGGTTGGTCGCTCATCTCGATCAGCCCCCGCACTTCGCCACGAGCTCAGCCAGCTTGTCGTCGCCCTGCTCGGCCAGGGCTGAGACGGAACCGGCACCCAGGCTGGTCAGCAACTCCATGGCGGCGTCATTGCCCTCGATCGCGGCGTAGGCCTTCAGCGCCTTGCGGGCGTCGTCGGCGGTCACCTTCTTGGCCTTGGTCTCGGCCGGCTTGTCGGCGGCAGGCTCTTCCTTCTTCTCGACCTTGGTCTCTTCCTTCTTCTCGACCTTGGTCTCTTCCTTCTTCTCGACCTTGGTCTCGGCCGGCTTGTCCTGCGCCACCGTGTTCGTCTTCTCGGTCGGCGTGTCCTTCACCTCGGTCTCGGGGTGCTTGACCTGCGAGCCGCCGGTCGTCTTTCCGCAGCTGTGGTGGGCCACGTTGACCTGCTGGAAGCCGGCCTTGACCAGGGCCTCCAAAGCGGTGGCGGTGCGTTCCTGGAGTTCCAGGCTCTTCTTCATGTACTCGTTGACGTCCATCATGCTCTCCTTGGTTGAGCGGTTTAGGGATGGTCATCGTAACGCCAGGGCCACGCACCGCGGACCGACGTTAGGGAGACGATGGTCTAGGGCATCTGGGCCTACGAAGGCCTAGACGGAGCGACCGACGGTTCCGCATTGCACTACGTCCAGGCAAGATGATCGTCCCGGCCCACCCTGGCCCAACCTACAACCCTAAGGAGCACACCATGGCACTAAGCCAGCAGATGTCGCTGCGACTCTCAGACCGGCACCGCGAGCTCATCCGCGGGAAGCTGGAAGAGCTCCGTCGCGGCAGCGACGAGCCTGAGAAGGTGACGGAGGCAGACGCCACCCGCGCACTCATCGAGGAGGCCGGCAACCGAGACCGCCAGCAGCCCGGCGCGGAGGTGACCGCGTGACGAACACAGACAAAAAGATGAAGCGCGTGCGCACGGCGGACATGCGCACGTATATAGAAGCCGGCCTGCAGCTGATCCCCCTGCACGTGTGGAATGCAGTGGATAGCAAGGGCCGCGACCGGGGCAAGACGCCGAGGGACGGCGCGTGGCAGGCCCGCGAGTACGACTCGCAGGGCGTGCTGCACATCGCCGAGAAGGAGGGCGTCAACGTGGGCGTGCGCCTGCCGGCATCTATCATGGTGCTCGACGTCGACCCCCGCAACTTCCCCGAGGGCCGCGACTCCCTGGCCGAGCTCGTCGCCGACGCGGGGCTGGACCTGAGCCTCGCCCCGCACACGGTCACCGGCTCCGGCGGGCACCACTACTGGTTCACCAAGCCGGCCGACGTGTCCCTGCTCGACACGCTCGAAGCCTACGCGGGCGTGGAGTTCAAGTCGCTCGGCCGCCAGGTCGTGGCCGCAGGCTCCGTCCACCCGAACGGACGGCACTACGAGTGGGATGACCTCGCTCCGCCCCTCTCAGACATGCCCGAGATGCCGGCCGTCCTCCTGCGCCTCTGCCGCCGGCCCACCCGCGCGCATGGCGAGGCCGCGGGCCTCGGCGAGCTCACTCCCGAGATGCTCGCCGCGACGCTCGAGCAGCTGGACGCCGAGGACTTCCAAGACCACGACACGTGGCGCGACCTGATGATGGCCTGCCACCACGCCACCAATGGCGAAGGGCGGCAGGAGTTCATCGAGTGGTCCACGCAGGACCCCAAGTACCAGGACGACGCATGGATCATCGGCCGTCGCTGGGACTCGCTCCACGCGACGTCGGGCCGCGGAGGCCGCCCCGTCACCGTCAAGTTCCTGCACAAGGTCGTGCAGGAGGCGGGCGGCGAGGTCGCGCGCCCCGACCCCGAGGACGACTTCGACATCTGGGAGGACCCCTCCGAGCACGGCCAGGGCGTCGACGACGCGGTCCTCAGGGCCGAGCCGAAGGCGGAGGGCGTGCAGGCTGTCATGGAGGAGATGAACGAGCAGCACTGCGTGGTGATGGAGGGCGGCAAGTTCCGCATCTTCACCGAGGAGATGGACCCGGTTCTGGGCCGCCCGTTCTTCCAGCGCAGCACCAAGGAGGACTTCGAGAACCTCTACTGCAACCAGCTCGTCGAGGTGCACGACAAGCTCGTGACGCGCTCCTCCTATTGGATCAGGAACCCGCACCGCCGCCAGTACAAGGGCGTCATCTTCGACCCCGAGCGCAACCACGAGGGCTGGCTCAACCTGTGGCGCGGCTGGGCCGTGCAGCCCAACAAGGGCGACTGGTCCCTGCTCAAGGAGCTCATCCGCGAGGTGCTCGTTGATGGCGTGGACGCTCACTACGAGTACGTGCTCGACTGGCTCGCCTACATGGTGCAGCACCCGAGCCGCGCCGCCGAGGTGGCCCTGTGCTTCAAGGGTGAGAAGGGGACGGGCAAGGGCACCCTGGGCCGCGCCGCCGCATCGCTCGCCGGCTCCCACGGCCTGCACATCAGCTCGCCGGAGCACCTGGTTGGCCGCTTCAACTCGCACCTGCAGAACTGCATCTGCCTGTTCGCCGACGAGGCCTTCTGGGCCGGCGACAAGGCGGGCGAGGCGAAGCTCAAGCAGCTGGTGACCGAGCCGACGATCGCGTACGAGGGCAAGGGCCGCGACGCCGTCATGGGCAAGAACCACGTGCACATCATCATGGCGGCGAACGGCGACTGGGTCGTGCCGGCCGGCCTCGACGGGGAGCGCCGCTTCGCCGTGTTCCAGGTCAACAGCCGCCGGCGCGGGGACAAGGCCTTCTTCAAGGCCCTGAACCACCAGCTCTACGCCGAGGGCGGCATCGAGGGCATGCTGCACGACCTGCTGCTGCGTGACATCGAGGGCTGGGCACCGCGCGACGAGGTGCCGGCGACTAAGGCGCTCGTCGAGCAGAAGGTCATGACCATGGACGACGTCGAGCGCTGGTGGTACAACAAGCTCCTCGACGGGATGCTGCCGAACGCGCGCGGCGACTGGCATGAAGGCGCGGTCGTGGTCATCAAGGAGCACCTGCGGGCAGACTACGCGGACTTCGCGAAGGACCAGCGCGTGTACCGGCCCGCCGACCCGGTGAGCTTTGGTATGCGCCTCAACAAGCTCGTCGGCGGCCGCCTCGAGAATACCCAGGTCAAGCCGGACGACACGGACTACGCGGTCAAGGTCGATCGCATGGGCCGCGCGTCCGCGACCAAGGTGCCCTCGCTCGCGGAGTGCCGCGGCATGCTCGAGGCCAAGTTCGGCAGCCGCGTTGACTGGCCCAAGGACGCCCTCGACTGACGCCGCGGTCGGCCACGGTCCCGCAAAAGACGAGGGGAGCTTGCTTTGCGGCGGCTCCCCTCGTCTTTTGCGGGGACGGGTCGCGGGGAATCTGGGGCCTGCGTAGCCCTCAAAAAGCCAGGCTCAGACGACGTCTAGACGGTGAAAGCGTTACAGATCAAGGACTTAGGCGCGCGACTGAGGCGCTTTGGGCCGTACGAGCCTTGGCCTCGGTGTTGTCCCAGGAAAATGACCTACTACGACAGCGCCGGACCGTAGCAGTCATGCTTAGATGGCTTAGATGCCTTAGATTCTGAGCTAAGTACATGATTTTATTATACTTTCTTATCTAGGCCTAAGATATAAGGGTTTAGATTTATCTGATCCTATAAAACAACCTCCCATTGAAAATTGACAATCTAGGGCAACTGAGGGAACACGGTCGACACGGCCGCCCTGGGCAGTTCGGAGGGCACGCCGTGACGGCAATTCCCCTCATCCGGCCCAACCGTGGCCGAACCCGGGCGCTGCCGAGCTCCCAGCTGGGCGAGGCCCTTTGCGCTGAAAAATCCGCCGCGGCATGGTCCAGTAGTCCTCGCGCACGAGGAAACGAGGGGAGACCTCTGCCATCGTCGCTGGCTTACGCTCCCGACCTGGGACGCTACCATCGCAGACAGTACACCATCGAACCGAAAGGAGGTCGTGATGACCACCAAGAACATGACGGAGGACGAGCGCCGCTTCCTGTACGAGCGCGGCCCGGTCTCGGAGCTCGAGCTAGTGGAGTGGGAGCTGGAGGGGCTGACCGCACAGGACCGCATGAGCCTGGAGCGCCGGCGCCTCTTCCTGCGCGCCTTCGCCCACCGCGGCATCGTGCTCGAGGGCTGCCGCGCTGCCGGCGTGTCCCGCGACGCGGTCTACCACTGGCGCGAGACGTCCGAGTGGTTCTCCACGCTCTACGACATCGCGGTCGAGGAGGCCGCGGACCGGATCGAGGCCGAGGCCATACGGCGTGCCGTGGACGGGTACGACGAGCCGGTCATCTACCAGGGCATGCCGACCACGGTCGTCGACCCGGTCACGGGCGAGCAGCGCCAGCTGACGGTGCGCAAGTACAGCGACGCCCTGATGGCCCTCGTGCTGAAGGGCGCCCGCCCCGAGAAGTACCGCGAGAACCACAAGGTGGAGCTCGAGGGCGGCGCGGGCGGCGTGCTCATCGTGCCGGGCGCGATCGACCCCAAGGCGTGGGCCGAGGCGGCCCGGGCGCAGCAGGCCAAGTTCGCCGGGAACGAGGGCGAGCCCGAGGCCTGACCCGCGGCAAGATGCACCCCAGACGCGCCCGGCCGGGCGCGTCGTCACATCCGACCAACCTAATGAAGACGAGAGAGCATGGAACAGAACGAGCAGGCCGCCCTTGAGGCGGAGCACCACCCCGACCCGATAGACCGGGCGTCCGCGGAGACCGCCATACACGTCCAGGACGCGATCGACGCACAGCGCCTGCGCAACCAGCAGGCCCGAGCCCGGTGGGCGCCCCGGGACGACGGGTGCTGCGCCTGCGGGTGCGGCGAGGAGGTCGACCCGCGCCGGCTGGCGCTGGGCTACGGCCTGACCATCGAGTGCGCCCAGAAGATGGAGCGCCGTTGAAGCACTGCGCGCTCTGCGGCGGCGGGGGCCACACGGCCCCGCACTGCACGTGGGCGCGCCACGAACACAAGGAGACGACATGCGCCAGCGTGCCATCAAGCGTGCCCACGAGCGGATCGCCCGCAGGCTGCGCGCCCGACACCAGGGCATCCGCCCCCAGCCCGAGCAGGGCCTCTTCAACTTCCGCTGCCACGAGAACTGTGTAGAGTACCTGCGCACCCACCCAGGCCGCGGCCTCCGCATAGCCGAGACGGTCTACCTCGACGAGGGCGAGCCCATCCTCCACTACGTCGTGGTGGACGGCGACCGCTACCTCGAGGTGACCCTCGGCTGGCGCGCCGAGCAGCTCGAGTACTACCTGGTCCGCGTCCTTGACGAGCGGGACCACGCACGCATCCACAGCGAGTTCAACCGCTCCCTCGCGGACTGGACGGAGGAGTTCACCTCCTGGTTCGACCGCCGCGTGCTCGGCATCGAGAGGGTGCTCTGATGGCCTACGAACCCCCACACTGGAAGAAGAAGAAGAAGGCGCCGCGCCCGGAGGTCAAGGTCTGGGCCGCGCAGCCCGGCTCGCAGGTGCTCTTCCTGTCCAGCCCCGTGTTCGAGACCCTGTACGAGGGCACGCGCGGCCCGGGCAAGACCGACGCGCTGCTGGCCGACTTCTGCCAGCACGTGGGGCAGGGCTACGGCGCAGCGTGGCGGGGCATCCTGTTCCGCTCCACGTACAAGCAGCTCTCCGACGTCGTCGCGAAGTCCAAGGCCTGGTTCAAGCTGTGGTTCCCCGGCGCCAAGTTCAACGAGAGCGACTACGTCTGGACGTTCCCCAGCGGCGAGCAGCTCCTGCTGCGCTACATGTCCAAGCCCGCGGACTACGACAACTACCACGGCCACGCGTACCCGTGGATCGGCTGGGAGGAGCTCACCAACTGGGCCACCTCCGAGATGTACCTCAAGATGTTCTCCTGCTGCCGCTCGACGGTCGCGGGCATGCCCCGCAAGGTGCGCGCCACGACCAACCCGTACGGCCGCGGTCACAACTGGGTCAAGAACCGGTGGCAGCTGCCCGGCATGCGGGGCAAGATCATCAAGACGGCCGGCGAGCCCGACCGCGTGGCGATCCACGGGCACATCAGCGAGAACCGCATCCTGCTGGACGCCGACCCCGACTACATCCAGCGCATCCGCGCGTCGGCCTCGAACCCGGCGCAGGTCGCAGCCTGGCTCGATGGCAGCTGGGACATCACGTCGGGAGGCATGTTCGACGACCTCTGGCAGACGCAGGTCCACTGCGTGCCGACCTTCCAGGTGCCGCGCTCCTGGACGGTGGACAGGTCCTTCGACTGGGGCTCCTCGAAGCCCTTCTCGGTGGGCTGGTGGGCCGAGTCCGACGGCACGGAGCTCACCCTGCCAAGCGGCCGCAAGATCAGCACGGTGAAGGGCGACCTGTTCCGCATCGGCGAGTGGTACGGCTGCAAGAAGGGCGCCGAGAACGAGGGCCTGAGGATGCTGGCCTCCGACATCGCCGAGGGGATCAAGTTCCGCGAGATAGGCCTCGGCCTGGCGGGCCGCGTGAAGCCGGGCCCGGCGGACTCCTCCATCTTCGACGAGGAGAACGGCAACTGCATCGCCAAGGACATGCTGGCCAAGGGCGTGCGCTGGGAGCGCGCGGACAAGGGCCCGGGCTCGCGGAAGCAGGGCTGGGAGCAGACGCGCAAGCGGCTCAAGGGCGCGCTCAACCTGGACGAGGAGGACAAGCCCGTCGGCGGGCCGCGCGAGAAGCCCGGCCTGTTCGTGGTGGCGGAGCGCTGCCCCGCCTTCATCAGGACCGTGGTGCCCATACCGCGCGACGAGGCGGACCCTGACGACGTGGACAGCGACGTCGAGGACCACATCGCCGACGAAGTGAGGTATAGGGTGCGCTTCAAGCGCAAGGAAGTCAGGCAGGGCAGCTTCTAGTGGGTTACACGCAAGACCTCCGGACGTATACTGTGACAGTCACAAGCCACATCCGGAGGTCTACCATCATGCCAGCCGTCACCGTCATAAGCCTAACAGCCCAGGAGTACGCCGGCCGGCGCTACTACCTATGTGGCAGATACTTCCAGCACAAGGGCGAGCGCCTGCACCGCCGGGTGTGGGAGGACCTGAACGGCCCCGTGCCAGAGGGCCACCACGTCCACCACCGTGACCACAACACCTCGCACAATGAGCCTGGCAACCTCGAGCTGCTGTCGAACTCCTCCCACCTATCGTACCACGCAGCCAAGAGCGGGCACGGCCGCACGACCATCGCCGTGGCCGGGCTCGCCGCTAAGGAGTGGCACGGGAGCGAGGAGGGCCGGGAGTGGCACCGCGTGCACTACGCCGAGAGGGTGGCGCCGGTAATGTCCGAGCGCGCAGCCGCAACGTGCCTCGAGTGCGGGGCGGAGTTCGAGACCTCGCGGGTGCACGCCCACCTGGCCAGGTACTGCAGCGGGCGCTGCAGGCAGCGGGCCAACAGGGCCCGCAAACGCGCCGCGGCCGAGTGACGGCGTACGGTCCGCGCTCGCAGCGGTAAAGTTTCAACCGTCGCGTCCCACAGCGCGGCGCTCCTGTTGAAAGGTTGGTCGGGCACGGTAGGCCCCGGCGGTACTAGCGACCGCCGGGGCTTTCCTTTTACGTCGGCTTGCGACGCGCCCGGACCGCGGCAAGATCGTTCGCTCGATCAACCCAGACACGGAGCAAGCATCCATGCACGACACACAGGACGCCCGACACGTAGGGCCCACGCAGCCGTTCTCCGACGAGCTGCACCAGCAGAAGTACCGGAGCGAGGGCGAGTCGTTCCGCGAGGCCATGAACCGCGTGGCGGCCGGCCTGAAGGACGACGACGCCCACTTCCACGAGTTCCGCGACATCCTCCTCGACATGCGCTTCATGCCCGCTGGCCGCATCCAGGCCGCCATCGGATCGGGCAAGAACACCACCCCCTACAACTGCTACGTCTCCGGCACCATCGCTGACAGCTACACGGACGGCGAGGGCTCCATCATGGAGCGCGCGACCCAGGCTGCAGCGACCATGCGCATGGGCGGCGGCATCGGTTATGACTTCTCCACCCTGCGCCCCAAGGGCGACCTCATCGTCAAGTTGCAGTCCCGCAGCTCCGGCCCCATCTCCTTCATGGAGATTTTCGACGCGGTCTGCCGCTGCACGTCCTCGTCCGGCCACCGGCGCGGCGCACAGATGGGCGTCCTGCGCATCGACCACCCCGACATCTTCGACTTCGTCCGCGCCAAGCAGAACGAGACCTTCCTGCGCGGCTTCAACATCTCCATCGCCGTCACTGACGAGTTCATGCGGGCCAAGCGCGATGGCAAGCCCTTCCAGCTGAAGTTTGGCGGCCGCGTCTACCGCGAGGTGGACCCCAATGAGCTGTGGGACGCGGTCATGCGCTCCACCTGGGACTGGGCCGAGCCGGGCGTCCTGTTCATCGACCGCATCAACGAGATGAACAACCTCCACTACTGCGAGACCATCGCGGCGACCAACCCGTGCGGCGAGCAGCCGCTGCCCCCGTTCGGCGCCTGCCTGCTCGGCTCCTTCAACCTGGTGCGCTACGTCAGCAAGGACATGCACGGCTGGCGCTTCGACTGGGACCGCCTGGCCCTTGACATCGCGCCCGTCGTGCGCGCCATGGACAACGTGGTCGACCGCGCCCGCTACCCGCTGCCGCAGCAGGAGCACGAGGCCAAGTCGAAGCGCCGCATGGGGCTCGGCGTGACAGGCCTGGCGAACGCGGGCGAGGCGCTGGGCCTGCCGTACGGCTCGAAGGGCTTCCTTGACTTCACCCGCCGCGTGCTGACCCTCGTCCGCGACGAGTCCTACCGTGCGTCGGCCCGCCTTGCCCAGGAAAAGGGCGCCTTCCCGCTCTACTCCAACGAGTACCTGGACTCCAAGTTCGTGCGCACCCTGCCCGAGGACATCCGCGAGATGATCGAGGAGCACGGCGTCCGCAACTCCCACCTCACCAGCATCGCCCCGACCGGCACCATCAGCCTCTGCGCCGACAACATCAGCTCGGGCCTGGAGCCGGTGTTCTCCTACGGCATGGAGCGCACCGTCATCGAGTTCGAGGGCCCCCGCAAGGAGCTCATCGAGGACTACGGCGTGCGGGTGTTCGGCGTGCGCGGGCGCCGCTCGTCGGACGTCACCGTGGCCGAGCACGTCGCCGTGCTGGCGGTAGCTGCCGAGCTGGTGGACTCCGCCGTCTCCAAGACCTGCAACGTGGACTCCCGCGTCAGCTGGGACGAGTTCAAGCGGGTCTACGACAGCGCGTGGGAGCTGGGCTGCAAGGGCATCACGACCTACCGGGCGGACGGCATGCGCGGCGGCGTGATCGTCGCCAAGGACGACGACACCGGCAAGGCCCAGGAGGAGGCGGCATCCTGCACGATCGACCCGGATACGGGCCGCCGCAGCTGCGAGTGACACCCAGCTGGGAATGATGGCTCCCTGATCGGAGGGGTGGCGGTACACTGTGACCGTCGCCCCTTCTTTTATCCCCGGCCTAGCGACACCGGGCAAGGAGAACCTCATGCAAGCATCCATCGGGACCGGATCGGTCCACCAGCACGCACCGGCGCCATTCTACGCCGGCGACTTCGACGACGTGACCCGCTCGGCACAGCGCCAGCTGGCCCGCAACCTCGCCATCTCCGGCGGCGTGCTCTTCCGCGTCGACGCGGGCGACCTGTTCGAGGTCTACCTGCAGTCCTTCGAGGACCCCGCGGAGCGCCAGTACCACAACTGCAACTGCTGCCGCTCGTTCATCCACCACTTCGGCTCCCTCGTGACCATCGCCGAGGACGGCACGCTGACCTCGGCCCTGTGGGACGAGGGCGACCTGCCGCAGGCCCACGCCTACGCCGAGGTCGTGCGCCGCCTCCGCCGCGCCGTCATGAAGGGCAACGTGGTGGACCAGTTCCTGTGGGATGAGCAGCAGTGGGGTGTGCCCGAGGCTGGCGGCTTCACTCACCTGTGGGCCGACGCGGGCCGCGAGCACCTCTGGACGCGTCGCGACCTTACTGCTCAGCAGGCCATGGCCTCCAAGCGCGAGGACCGCCGCCACCTCAAGCACGCCCTCGACACCATGCCGCCACGCCTCGTCGAGCGCGCCGTCGGCATGCTGCAGGCCGGCTCCCTCGAGCGCTCCGACAAGGTGCTGCCCATGGCGGCCTTTCTGGACGGCGCCTTCAAGAAGGCCGCCGGCCGCAAGGGCGAGCAGCTGAACCGCGTGCTGTGGCGCCTCGTGGCCTCCGCGGCCGCCGGCTGGTGCACCCCGCGCGCCTCCGTGCTCGGCGCCCTCGTCGAGGACCTGCAGGCCGGCCTCTCGCCGGAGGCGGTCGCCCGCAAGCACGGCGAGCGGATGGACCCGCTGAAGTACCAGCGCCCGACCGCGCCGACTTCGGCCGGCAACGTCGCCCAGGCGGAGCGCCTCGTCGAGCAGCTCGGCATCGCGCCCTCGCTGGAGCGCCGCTTCGCCGCGGCCGACGAGTTGGTCCACCTGTGGACGCCCCAAGCCACCACGAAGGGTCAGCAGTCCGGCGTCTTCGGCCACCTGCTCGCCTCTCAGCGCCCGCAGGCCGAGGCTCGCCTCACCGCCCGCCCCGTGACGATGACCTTCGCCAAGTTCCGCCGCGACGTCCTGCCTCTCGCCCTCGAGATGGACGTCAAGGTCCCGTCGCGCGGCTCCTTCTGCGCCTTCACGACGGCCGTCCACCGCGACGCGCCGCCGATCCTGCAGTGGGACAGCGAGGACTGCCGCAACCCGTTCGCGTGGTACGTCTACCACAACGGCTCGACCTCCGTGCAGTGGGGCCTCCGTGGCATGGCCTACGCCCGCGTCGTCTGCATCAGCGAGATGCCCACCATGTGGGGTGGCAACACCCGCTGGAAGGACCTCGGCGACTCTGCCCTGCTCGTGCTCGAGGGCTGCCGCGACGGCGAGAACCGCTCCCTGGCGCTCTTCCCCGAGTGCCTGCGCGGCGAGCTCCACCAGGTCCGCCGCACGGTCGAGGCCCACTCGCGCAGCCGCGCACTCGAGCCCCTCGAGGAGGGCCGTCAGCACGCGGCCGGCCTCCGCGTCGGTGACAACCAGCAGGTCGAGCTGCGCGTCCGCACCGCGGCCGGCATCGCGTCCTACCTGATTGACCGCTGGGAATAACTAGGGTCCCGCGTAGGCGGGGACGGCGGCACGATGTGTCGTCGTCCCCTCAACTTTCAACCACAAGAAGGAGTCCAACATGAGGACCTTGATGATCGTCGCCGCGGCGCTCGCCCTAGCGGGCTGCACCACCGGCTCTCCACCGACCTCCCGCGTGAGCGGGCTGGACGGCTCCCGCGTCGTGACCGTGCCCGGCCACGGCAACGCCTGCTCCGGCGTCGTGTGCACGGGCCTCGGCGCCCAGTGGAGCTCCGCCGAGCCCGGGCACGCCCTGCTCGTCGTGTACGTCTTCAATGACGTCCGCGCCATCACGGGTGCCAGCCTGAGCGTGGGCGGCCGCGTCCACCGCCTGACGCCGCTGGGCCAGACCGGCTTCGCGCCCTACGGTGCCGCCACCCGCGAGTCGCGCAAGGCCTTCGCCGTGCCGCTCGGGCTTGTCCGCGAGCTGGCCCAGGCCGATCGCGCCTGGCTGCGCGTCGAGACGCCCGGCGGCTACCTGGAGGACCCCGTGGTGGACTCCGGCCGCGAGGGCAAGTCGCTCGGCGCGCTGCGCCGCTTCCTGTCGTCAGTCGACACCGCCAACTGAGGGGAATGCCATGACCGAACTAGACCCCTGGGCCCTGCTGTCGGCGGCGTTGCTCGCTGTCATCCTCGCCCACATGATCCGCCTGCGCCGCTCCGGCCGTGCCCCGGCCCGCGACGCCTACCGCCGCGGCCTCGAGTACGCCCTCGTCGAGCTGCACGCTGGTGGGGACGAGGCTGCCACGATCGAGCGCCTCCGCTCGGAGGCTGAGAACGGCCGCGACCTGGACCCGTCGCCCTTCGACGACGCCATCCTGGACGTCCTGCGCGAGCAC
>ERZ761596.17-NODE-17-length-55569-cov-5.838077_pt1 | contig 55569 bp, 80 predicted proteins | sample MGYA00512166_ERZ761596 | MGnify/ENA primary metagenome ERZ761596 (study PRJEB28899, sample SAMN03785556) | bioreactor sludge metagenome | biome: EBPR Sludge; feature: EBPR Bioreactor; material: 0.22µm filtered reactor supernatant | place: Saint Lucia: Queensland...
GGTTCCGGTAGCAGTCCGCTCGGGGGCCTCCCATCTCCTCCGCGTCCATTCCGAACGTGTACCCCTGGTCGTCCTCGTCCACCTGCCACCCAGGCAACGCGCCCCTGACGTCACCCCGCTCAGCCAGGAGGGTGAGCCAGTTCTCCGTGTGCACCTTGTCCATGATGTTGTGGAGCTTGATGGTCGGTGCTAGTCCCCCGAAGACACTGCGGAGGGCCGCCTGCGCGGCTTCCTCCCCCCACGTCTCCACCAAGGCGCCTTTCCGATCCCCGTACAGCTCGATGCTAAGCGTGGAGATCAGCTCCACCACCGCATCCGTCGCAGACTCCATTGGGTTGCCAGATGCCTCCGCGGCAAGGGCGAGCCCTCGTGCGCGAAGGTACGTGATGGCGTGGGGGTCCACGGCAGAGAGGACGGATAGGGGGAAGCCCGCGTGGGAGTTCCGGTAGAACTCCCACTTGCGGCAGGCGGCCCGTACGTCATCCCGGTTCTCCTCCAGGTCGGCGCGCATCATGTCCGCCCACTCGTCCTCCCCATCCTTCGAGAGGAGGGCGTACAGGCACCCGATGGTCATGAGAAGGGCCTCGTGCAAGTCCTGGTTGGTGCGGATCTCCGCAGTCAGGGCGTCGGCCGGGTCGGGCACGAAGTCCTCAAGGCGCTTCATCGGCCACCATCCTTGAGGGCCTGCTCGACCAGTTCGATGCAGAGCGCGTCGAGGGCATTGCGGTCGGGCTCCTTGGGCACGACGTAGGTCTTGGCCTTGTAGATGGCATCGGCCTTGGCGTCCTCTTCCTCGGCCCACCCCACGATCTGATCGTAGGTCCAGGCCCCATTACGGATCGCGAGCAGCTCCTCGTGATCGGGCCGCCACACATTCACTTCGCCCGTGGTCAGGATCTCCCGACACATGCGGAGGAGCCGTACCAGGTGCATCGCGTGCTTCGTGTCGTAGCCGAACTGGGCCTCAAGGTCGGCCCGATCCTTGTTCCGTGCCGTCTCCCAGTCCTTGAACTGCTTCCAGCGCCGCTGGGCCGCCTCGTACTCGCGCTCTCGCTGCATCACGAAGATGAGGTTGTCGTCCAGGCCAATGTGACGGGCCGCCGCCATCCACTTCGCGTCCTCCACGGACCCGTAGCCCAAGGCGACGGACATCTCCGTGAGGTGGTCAGCCATCTGGTTCTCGGCCTGCACCTTCTCGGCATCCGACATCCCCGTCCACGAGAACTGCCAGGTGTCGATCTGCTTCTGGACAGCAGCCCGAACCGCCACAAGGTGATCAGCCGGAATGAGGGTGCGCTCGGGCAATCCGTGCTCGGCACGGGTCGGCTGCTGCGTCGGAGGAGAGAGCAGCCACGACCGATGGCCACGAATACGCTTCAGTTGAGCCATGGCGTAGCCCGAGAACGAGAACCGAGCCCGGGCGGACAGGAAGAGGTGTCGGTTGTCGCGGAGCCTCTGGCCCAACGGGGTGATGTAGCGCACCTCCTCGTCCCTGCAGAAGAGGGCGTCGAGGATATTGGGGTTGCACTCGGCCGCGAGCCCGATGAACTTCCGCAGCTCGTAGACCGAACCTTCGAGCTTGGTGGCTTCCACCACGGCTTTCTCGCCGTCGTTGAGGTCGTCCAGGAACGTCGCCATGTGGGACGGCTTGTCGGCCTGCTCGAAGCGATTGAGGTAGCCGTGGAAGTACTTGGCTGTGGGGATGGCGACCCCCTTCACGTCCACGTCGGAGTCGGGTCGGTTGGTGCCATAGGCCCGGGAGCCTGCGACGGTGAGGAGGATGGTGTGCTTGCGAAGGTCGAAGTCCATGGGGCCTCTTACGCGGTCTCGCGCGGTTTCAATGGAACATGTCTTCAGGACGAGGCCTGCGGACGATGGGCGGTGCCGGAAGGGCCTTGGGCGGGTATCCCTTCCACTCCCATGTGGTCGGCTTCCCCCATGTGAACGGGTTCCACCAGACGTAGGGGCTGACCGTGCGTCCGATGTCCCGGCACCACTGTGTAGCACCACACTTGGCGCACACGAGTCTTCCTTCGGGGTTGGCGTCGGACTCTGCTTTGGTGACCCATATGAGTCCGGTTTGCCACCTGCCGTCCGCACACCCTTCGCATCGGACTGCATGATCCCACGCACTTGTCTTCATGGGTTGCCCCTCACTCGGTCGTAGACCGCTTCGGCTTCCTCACGGGTCAGGTCGCGACCTTCGCGGGCCTGCGTGGCGATGAGGCACGACACCATGAGGCGTCGTCGCAACACGGGGTCACGCAGGATGGCTTTGATGTCGAGGCGGCGGCTCATACCTCTATCTACGCGCCCCGCCCCTCACCCTGAACGTCAGCCTAGCTGTTCAGCGTGGGCCCGTTCCGCGTAGACCCTGCGACCAAGGAGCCATCCTATGAGTGCTGTCAGCCGTCGCGACATGTTGCGGAGCCTCGCCACCGCGTCCCTCGTCGCCCCCGTGCTTCCCTACGAAGTGCTCTCCGCACAAGGGGAAGTGCTCGTTGACGAGGGGATGGGTCGAAGCCTCAAGGACAGGGTCATGATGGCCTTGCAGCGGTATGACCATGCCGTGCTTCGCATGAAGGCTTCCTGGGCCGCACAGGCATACGTGGTGCCAGACGGCTTCCCCGTCGCCGGTACGCCCGTGAAGGACGGGCTGCGCACGGCCGATGGCACCGTCCAGTTGACCTGCGTGTCCGGGGATATGGTGTTTCGATGGTGGGCCGAGACCCACGATGACGTGTGGAAGTTCAGTTGGGGCGGCGATCCCTCCGCAGAGAGGAACAAGAATCCGACCGTAGACGACCCGGACTTCTTCGGCCGCTGGGAGGCGGCTCAGAACCATAGCCACGACATGGTTCGCGCGGCCAGGGCGGCCGAATACGACCTAGGCAACCTGCTCGTCGAGGTGTGGGGCAAGCCCGAATTCCTCAACCACTGGAGCCCCGACGTGGGCCGCCGCTACCCCGTGAGCCGCTACCTGGTGCTGGACGGGTCGGTGTACGAGTTCGTCAATGGTGGCAGCCGCAGTGCGCCATGGGACGTTACCTTTGAGAACAACCATGAGCGTCGCTGGTACCTGCGCACGGTCACGCCATCGGAACACTTGACTGTGCTCCGGTAGCGGTTCAGGGTTGTCCCGTCACGGGTAGGGATCCCCACTATGGGACGACGCACTACCAGCAAGCCAGGCCCCAAGAAATTGGAGCCGAAAGAGGTTCAGCCGTATCGGCCGGCCACCATCAGGCTCAACACGAAGCCGTTGACCCCCCTGGTCGCGTTTGGCGACCCAGAGAGCCTCAACCTCACCCCGTGCAAGAAGGACGCCCCTTCCGTGGCGGGCTATCGGTGTGTGGCCGCCTGGCAGGTGACCCCCACGCCCAAGCAGGAGGAGCGGTTTGCCGCGTGTGAGGAGGCGTTCGGCAACGTGGTCGTGTTGTACCACGGGACGCCAGCCCACAACATTGAAGCCATCGCACGGGATGGCCTCCGTCCCGGATCGTCCGCCTGCATGTTCGGGTCGGGCATCTACGCTGGGCCTATCCAGAAGGCCATCGGCTACACGGGACAAGGCCAGGCCAAGTACATCTTCCGTCTCCGCATCGCTCTCGGAAGCGTGCTCATGTGTATGACGGCGCAGAAGGTCACCCTCAAGCAATTGACGAGTAGCGGGCACCACAGCGTCGGGGCGATTGCGGGGCAGACCGCTTCATGGAATGGGGCCACCCTCCGGTACTCGGAGAACGTTGTCTACTCCCCTGACCAGGTGCTCGTCGAGCGCGTCTACGAGTACCAGATGAGCAGCTACGTCCCGCCCCCGCCCGAAACCGGGTCCTGCATGATCGTCGTGGAGAAGAAGGTAGCCATCCCCAAAGGAGGGCAGGCGTTCAAGGACTTGCTCGGTCGAGGTGCATGTGGGGCACCCGCAGCCAACCGTGTTCTGACGGACAACAAGGATGGATTCGGGCAGGCATGGATTTGCGCATCCTGCATCCGGACGAACAAGCTCAAGAAGGGCTCGAAGATCGAGGTGCAGGTCAACCGATGGAAACGCGAGTTCCGGCGGATCCGCTAAAGCACCCTGCTTCTCAGACCTGTCCTTCCCGAGACATGGGGGGCTCGCCGAACGCGGGACTCCAGCCCCAATCGGTAGGCCACCGCCACTCGGTTTGCGCACCCGGCTCGGACAAGGCTCCACCCGTCCACTCGCTGTGGCACTTCTGGATGCCGTGCATCGAGTCGAGCCAGGTGGTCGTGGCCTTCCAGGCCCCCCAATAGCCTAGGGCACCAGCGGGGTCGGCCTCCTCACCGATGGCACAGTCCTGGTAGATGGCCGCGGCTTCGGCGATGAGCTTGCGTGCCTCCGTCAGGAGGCGTGCGGCTTCGGCAATCGCGTCGATGTCGTACTGCGGCGGGACTTTTCTGGACATGGTTCACCTCACTCGGCACTACACGGGTCGGGCCCCCATGCTGAACCTAGCCCATGAAGTCCTGCATCCACTTTGATCGCGTGCGGTTCACGATGTCGATGAGGAGCTTCGCGGGCTCCTCGCCTGCGTTGTCCCGGACGTACTCCACGTAGCGGGATAGTTCCTCGCTGCTATGGAAGCCCGTGCACGACTGCATCGCAAGCGCGACGAACGCGAGCTTCCAGTCGGTCTCGGCTTGCTGCTTGACATCCTCTTCGGATGTCGCAGGCAATGCGGTAGGGAGAATGTCGTTGGCCATAGGCGCCCCTACACGGATTGACGGGCCCGGGTGATGGCCGCCTGCAGGGCCGCCACGGCCTCGTAGAGGGCGGACTCTTCCATCCGCTTCTCACGGGGCGATCCCGCGATCCCGTCCTGCCCGCCGGCCTCGGGTCCCCACAGCTCTTGGAGGATGGCCCGGCAGGACACGCCGGGGATGGGGTCCGCGAGGCTGATGGCGACGGCACCGGTCGACCGGGTGTAGCTCGCGATTGCGGGAGCGTAGCCCGACCAGCCACCGGGGGGTTCATAGAGGTGGCTGCAGGGCGTGCTGTCCGTGATCCGGATGATCACGTCTCCGTCGCGACGGATGAATGTCCTGCGGTTGAGGATGGCCTCTTCCACGAGGATGTCCTCACCCGCGTAGAGCAACTCCGGGTCCCCCGCGAAGATGCGGCGCAGCGCCTCACCCGCTGCGATGATGCAGCCAGTCACGTCTGACGCCTCGTCCTGCGGGAATCGGAAGAGCGTGTCCGACTTGCTCCACGCCTTGAAGGCGTAGAGCTGCTTCGCAGCACGAGAGGCGGCAGGATCCGCGCGGCTGATCTTGTGCGGGCCGCTCACGTCGATGTACTCGGCGAGGGCCCAGAAGTCCCGACGCAGTTGCATTTGCTCGTCGAACAGTTCCTTCCCCACGGGGTCGTGGAGCGTCATCCACTCCAGATCGCGCTTGCGCGGAAAGAGGTCCGCGTACTCCGGCATGGCCCGCAAGACGCCGCCGATGGTGTCGAGGTCGACGTGCGAGACGAGGATCAAGTCCCCCTGCTCGAGTCGGGGGATGGACGGGTCGTTGCAGGGGGAGTGACGGCCTCCGGCGACCACATGGATGCCCGCGTAGGGGCTCCCCACGGGCTGGTGGTGGGCCGCCGTGTAGCGAGAACCCTCGGCCACGAAAAGGCCGTACTCGGCCTCTACGGTGAGCACAATGGGCTTGGTCGCCAAGATGGTCTTGGCGATGTCAGCGGAGGGGGCGAGCAGAACCTGCATGGGGTGAGCCTCGTGTGGACTCCTTCTACGCGAACCTGATCCAAGCTGAACCGCTAATTAGTCTTCCTATCGCCCCGGAAAGGTAAACCCCACCACGAGGTACACCATGTCCCAACCGACCATTCGCAACGGCAGCAAGGGCGCAGCCGTAAGGCTCTGTCAGGAGCGCCTCAACGCCAAGGGCTTCCATGTCGCCGTTGACGGCGACTTTGGCCCCGGCACTGAAACCGCCGTCGAACAGTTCCAGGCCAGTCTCAACCTCACGGCTGACGGGATCGTGGGCCCAATGACCTGGGCTCACCTCATGAGCGGTGCACCCGTCCCCACCCCCAAGGACGTGATTGCGGAGCAGCGAGCCGCCCTCCTTGCCCTGATCCCTGCCGACTGCCACGCCGATGCGAGGGCCGTGCTCGAGGCTGCCATCGCGAAGCTCGGGTGCAAGGAGATCCCCAACGGGAGCAACGGTGGCCCCGAACTCGCGGAAGTGGTCGAAGGGCCTGGCGGAGACGGCAAGGTTCCGAGCGCCTACTACCTTCACTGGGGGGTCACGGACAAAAACGTGCTCCGCTCAATGCCTCCCTGGTGCGCCATCTACGTGTGCTACGCCATGCGCGTAGGCCTCAAAAAGAACTCCTGGACCGACATCCCCCTCGGCAACTGGTTCGGTGCGGCACAGCAGATCGAAGACTGGGGCAAGAAGCACAAGACGTGGACGAGCCCCCTTCCCGCCACCGTGGCTCCCGGCTCCCTCTTCACCATCTCCCGCGCAGCCTCGGGCTCCGATGCCGGCGGCAGGAGCGTAGGGGCGGGCCACGTCGGCTTCATCATCTGCGACCACGGTGATGGAACCGTGACCACGGTTGAAGGCAACGTCGGGAACGCTGTGGGATCTCACAAGCGCAAGAAGGCTAGCCTCCGCGGTGTCGTTACCTGGTGGTGATGTCTACCGCTTCAGGTTGAGGTGAGGTCCGGGTTTCGCTACCCGCGCGCTGAAGAGCTTGGCCAGGCGGTCAAAGACCGGGTCACCCTCCTCAATCCCGTAGCGGCTCTCGAAGGACCGGAAGCCGTGTTCGTCCACAACCCCCCACTCGTCGCTTGACCACTCGGAACGCAGGAGGACAGGTCGCGAACGCTGGTTATCCTCGTTGACCCACGGCACAGGGCGGTCGATGTTGTAGCATTTGAACACGCGCTTGCGCCCAACACGCAAGGCAATCCAGTGGAGGAGGGTGTTGGTGTACTCGCTCGGGCTGTCCGCCCCGATCCCGCACTCCATTTGCGCGTACATGAGGTCAGTGGCCGGTTGGTACGAATTCGTGTGCCGCTTTCGTCCCCCCATGTTGACGATGTCGGGTCGGAAGTGCTCGTCCAGGAAGGCGAGCATCTCCTTCTGTGCTCGGTGCGACTTGCAGGCCACGGACGCGGAGTAACCCATCTTAGTCGGGCCATCCGTAGTCGGGGAACTTGGCGTAGTACTCGGCTGTGAACATCGTGGGGGGCGTGCGCTCCCCCATCCGATGGCTCTCCTCCGTCCCGTAGCGCAGCCAGGTCACGGGACGGGTCAACGTCCACACGCGGGCCTGCTTGAGCCACAGGAAGCCGTGGGGCACGACAGAGCACGACACGACCGACCACCCCTGATCCAGGAGGAAGGGCATCACCGTGGGCCGGAAGGCCGTGTCGTTGATCATGCGGGCGAAGAGGTACTCCTTCCACCCCCAACCGGGCCACTCGGCGATCTTGCACCACGTCTCGCGCTCATCCCAGATGAGTACTTCGGTTCGGGTCACGGGTGTCGGTTCTGGCTCGTTGGTGTGCATGCGGCCCTCTACGCAGGAAGGCGGTTCAGGCTGCTGGCGCTACGTGTAGTCTCCTACATGGCACGCACCAAAAAGACCCCGCAGCCCCCGCCTCCCAAGGCCACGCCCCGGCGTGAGGTCCCGGCCCCGCCCTGGGCCACCAAGGATTGGGTCTTTGGATCCATCCAGAAGTACTTGGTTCATCAAGCCACCCACATGGAATGGGTACTCCCCCCGTTCCAACGGGAAGTGGTGTGGACGCCGGAGCAGCAGGTTGGGTTCTGCAACACCGTGTGTGCGGGCCTCCCCACGCCCTTCATCCTGGTCTGGCGGCGGCACAACGCGGAGGGCGAGAGCGTCCGACTCGTGCTGGATGGCCAGCAGCGGCTCACGGCTCTCGGGGCCACCGTTCATCGCGCCGATGGTTCGGTGAACCCCCCGCCCCGTGCCTACTTCGACATCAAGGCGGGGTGCTTCACGACCGAGCCTGGTCGGTGGGCGCTCACGATGCGCGACATCTCCCACTTGCGTGCGGTTGAGTTCTTCAAACGCAGCGGTGAGCTAGAGGCGGCCGGAGATTGGGAGGGGTACGACCTGTGGGAGAACACCATCTACGCAATCGATCAAATGTCTGTGCGAGATGTTCCGGTGTTCGAGATTGATAGCCGTGCGCCCGTGGAGTACGTCATCAACGCCTTCCGCGCCATCAACCACCCTGGCACTCCGTTCGATGCGGCCGAAATCGAACGACTCATCCAAACGGCCGCGGATTTCAAGTGACCACTGAACACGCCAAGTACCTTTCGGAATCGCTGCGCGATGTCGCCGCCAGCTATGAGAACCGAGACATCGACCTCGACGGCATCCTGCGAATCCTCGACCTGGGAGACCGGCTCCACCGTATGGGGGGTGCGAACCCTCAATCGGCGCTCGTGCAGGAGAGCCGCGCCGAAGTGGTAGCGCAGATCCATGCCTTCATCCCAGAAGGCTACGAGTGGCCGCCGATGGACGCGATCGGTGACGCTATCCTCCCAGGCGAGAGCGACCGCACTCTCGCCTGGGGCATGTCCCTGCTCCGCATCGCCAACGTGCTTCTCGACCTGGAGCCCGAGCCACGCAGGGGGGCCACGCGGTTGATTCACCGGGCTCTAACCCGACTCCTTCTCGACCCTCGTGCCTTCCCCAACCTCGCGTCACTGGCAGCCCAGCGTGTTGAGTTCGAGCCCCTGGATCAGTAGCCGCTGCCCGTGCGGACGCTCCTCAACGCGATGCTGGAGATTCCGGTTCTGTTGCGGGAGGAGAGAGAGATTCCAAGTGCGTGAACAGGGCGTCATTGGCGACGAGGCTTGACCGCGACTCTGGGTAGGCCGGAATTGGCTCCCGGGTATCCACATAGATCCACGGCCCTGTGTCCGATTCCCGCTCAATTGGACGCTGCGTCTTGCGACACACGTAACCCACGTAGGGAAACGGTGACATGCCTACCGGAATGGACCCCAAGTCCTCGATTGGATAGGCCGTCCCAAAGGACGAGTCAGCATCCCAATGACGTTCGATGTCGAGAAACCGACTCCCGAACTTCTCCCGGATGCCGACGAATTCAAGGCCGTCGTATACACCAACCCTTAGGTTGCGGGCGTTGAGCTTGTAGACTCGACCCACAACAAGGTCCTTTATGGGGATGTAGGTTCCTGGCTCCATTCGCATCGTTCAGTCTCCATCAATGACTTGTTCCTTGATCAGCGCCGCAATCTCCGGGTCGATGTCTGGCAAGTCTTGGTGTCCGCCGTGCGGTCCTCGACCAGATGGTAGGCCAGTATGCCGGGGCCATCCGCTTCATGAATCGTCTGGAACACACCCTCCGCCAACTGTCCACGAACAATAGCAACGGAGACTGCAGGGCGCCACTCCTCCTCGTCGTAGCCACACAGAACGGACATGATGATCTCGGCGTCCTGGTCCAAGGTGGCGAGTAGCTCGCGCAGTTCGCGGATCTTCACGAGGCACCTCCCTCGATCTGCTTGACGAGCATCTCGCCCGCCAAGGTAGCCGTCCAACGCTGCAGCGTGCCAACGTCCAGCGTGCTGCCTTCGGGCCACTCGCCTACGGACTCCTTTCGGATGTCCTCGTACAAGAGCACGCTCAGGTTCCGAACCTGACGCTTGTCGATTGCCATCCCGCCGCTAGCCGCCTTCGCGATGACGTGGCGCACGCGCTCCTCGGTCACGAAGTCCGCCAGCAGGTCGTAGGCAGAGACGTAGGTTGGAAGCACGTCCGGGTCCTTGTCCCGCAAGGACTTGCGCTCCTCGTACAAGGGCGACTTGTACTTCGCCATGAGTCGGTTGACGGTCGCGGCTGACACCCGCTCCTGCGTCGGGCGGATCACGATCCCTTCGCTGATCTGCTCGGCCCCGTTTTCCGCCGCCATAGTGGACGACAGGTCGCGAAGCTGCTTGAGATGGGCGAGGGAGGGCCGACCCCGGTACAAGACCGGCACCATGACCGCGTTCCGGCCGTACACCTCGGCAGCCACATAGACCGCATCGTCATAGTCCAGGAAGCGCCCGTTCACGGCCACATCCCCAAAGAGGCGTACCGTGGACTTGCTCATCCCGTAGTGCAGGTCGGAGCACTTCCAGCCGCTCAGCTCGCCGAACACGGCCAGGGAATTGACCTCTGGATGCTTCGCTCGCCAGGCGGCCACCCGCCCCTTGGCATCCACCTCATCGCACCAGTCCAGGAGCTTGCGGATGAGGTGACCTTCGGGCCAGGTGGATGACTCAAGCCGGGAGTCGATGACCCGTGCCGTGTGCGTGCCCACCATCCACGGGCGAGATCCTGCGAACCCAGTGCGTGCTGAAGACCCGTGGATCTTCTCGCTAACGACCACGTCGGGGCAGGCGAGGATCTCGTCACGGACACGCAGGAAGCCGTCGATGCTCGTGTAGCGGGGCCAGTTCGACTCCTCAACCACGCCGCTCGACTCGTCCACGGGCTTCTCGACATGGGTGGCCCCCATCTTCGTCGTGAGATCCGTGCCAACGGGGTCGGACACCATCCCAAGGAGCATCCCGAAGGACAGCACCCCACGCACCTTGGCCTTCTCGATGGCCGTGCCGTCCGAGAGGACGGTGCCCACAAGCGCGGCGGCCACTACATCACCGACTTCGTAGACACGATCCTTGTTGGCAATGACCTGGGTGGGCTCGATGCCGGGAGCCTCGACCTGGTACACGCGGAGGCGTTCTGCGTTCTCGTGATCTCGGGCGGTGGTGACAGTACAGGCGATGATGGACATAGGGCACCTCGCCCGCCTCTACGCGGACAAGGGCCCTACTTGCTCGCCGCCTCCTGCAACAAGGCCATCAGATCGACACCCGTGAGCTGGATGGCCCGGCCGCACTCCTCGTAAGAACACTTCTCATAGGTGCGGCTCCCAAGCGAGATGCCGAGGGACTCCTCTAGCATCTGCTTGCGCAGGTTGCGGGTCGCGGGTGGGTCGGCGTAGACCAGCTCGATGGTTTGGCAGAAGAAGTCCGGCTGCTTGATCTGCGCCTTGAGCTGTGTGATGCGTGCATCCACCCAGGCTTTGGCTTCTGCACGCTCTTCCACCTCACGGGCGGCATCATCGGCCTGCTTGCGAGCGGTGAGGGTGTCAAGTAGCTCGCGTCCAAGTGGGGTGAGCATCAGGTGTTGTCCTTGTGATCGTGCCATTCAAATGCGGCGGCCCCGCCATTGGTCAAGATGGACTCTGCGTATCCAGGCCACTCGTCCGAGAGGATGCAGACATATCCACGCGGTGCCTTGGCGAGAAACCGCTGCACCTTCTTCGGAAGCGCCACTTCACGGAGGCCCAACACGTTCTCAAGCCAGGAGACGACCCCATTGCTGTACGCAAAGGAGCTTGTGTACGGGGGTCGGGTGACTCCCTTCACGTTGATGTGGACAAGAGCCTCATCATCCCCATTGATGCCATGGGTGACCTGGGCATGCGTAAGGGCGCTGCGCATCATGCGGCATCCCCAATGACGATCTCTAGCTCACGGGCCTTTTCCATCACTGCATTGCGGAAGGCACGCACGTCCTCCTCGTAGGTGGTGTCCGGGTCGTAGTAGTCGAAGGTGACCAGCTCGTGCATCCGATTCGACACCTCATCGGAGAATACCATGTCGTACTTGGTCTCCCACGAGGCCATCGAGTCGCAGATGCGGTCGACTTCGTAAGCCAGTTGGATGAACTCTCGTTGACGCTTGTACATGATGTCCCTCTACGCAGAAATCAAGGTGGTCAGGTATTCGACCAGCTTGTCCTGGTTCCAGGCATGGATGGTGACGGACGTGGCCGTGTCCTGCTCGGCCTGCCAGTGGTTGTCCGCGTAGTAAGTGGTGTCGTCCCGCCGTGCCAGGTCTCGGATCGCCACCACGGAGAAGGGCTCCGAACGGGCCACCTCCACGTTGACGACTCGCTTGCGCCAGCCGACCGTGTACACGGCATTGCCGACGGTGAACGAATACCAGGGCTCAAGGCCCCCGTACTCGTTCTTCACCTCGACTCGTTCCGGCAGAGGGCCGACCGCCTGCTCGAGCTTGTTCCACACGCCCTCGAAGAACTCCTCGTTGCTCACGAGGATGGGGTCGCGGGGAACGACGGCGAGCGCGGACAGCTTGTAGTCCACAAGCACCCAGTTGGGATCCCCACGCATGGACGTGGCCATCCACACAGGCAGGCCACGCGGGACCTGCGGGGGGTAGACGACCCCTTGCAACTCCGGCGGGTACGGGCGGTAGGTGCCCCAGTTGGAGATGTTCTCCCCGAATTGCTGGACGATGGCGGCCTTGGCCTCGTCGGGAAGCTCGGAGAACCTCACGCTGCTCCCGTTCTCGACTTCGCAGTCCGGGAACGCGGGGACGAAGACCTCGGCGAGCCAGGCTCGCCACTCGGCATCCTCGTGCTTCTTGAGTGCCGCCCGTCGTGCCCGCCACGTTGGAATCAGGACCTTGTTGATCCAGGTGTCCGTGTCCGCCTCGCTGACGGAACTCAATTCGCCCATGTTGACGATGCAGACCATCCCCGCTCCACCCGAGTAGAGAATAGAGACGGAAGCGCGGCACTTCACGCAGGCGAAGTAGGAGACAGAGACGGGGCCGCCATACTGGCCACCTCTCGAATCGTAGCGGGTGCCGCCGCAGCAGTCGCAGGGGGGTGGGTTGACCATGGGGATTCTCCTTGTCCTCTGCCTACACGGGTGGAGGGGCACCCTGAACTAGTCGGCCCACAGAGTAGTGAGCGCCACGACCTGCTCACGGGCATACTTGCGGGCCTTGGGCCCCGACCCGTTGTAGCGACGGAACGATTCCTGCACGTCACCGCGGGCCGCCTTCGACATCCGGGCGAGGATGAACGCCGACGCCCGAAGGTTCGTCCCCGGGTCCCAGAGATCCTCCGCGTCCTCAATCAGCCCCTCGTCCACAAGGGTCTTCGTCCACACGCGAGGATGTACCTGAGCCAGCCCAATCTCCCCCGATGCACCACGGGCGGCCGGATCGCAGTCCGACTCCCTGTAGACCGTCACGGCTAGCATCCGAGGGTCTACCTTGAACTCGGCCGCCGCCTCCTGCACGAGCACTGCAAAATCGGCCGGGGGTGCCTTATCGCAGTGGGCAGCGAAGTCCTCTACCACGACTTCGGGGACGGGCGTCTCACTGGTGAATCGACCCATGCCGACTTCCACGGCGAGGGCGACGAGCAGGATGCGGTGATGGTGTAGCATACCACTTGCTACGTCAATGCCGTGCCTACCTGAACCTATATGCGTCCCGAGTGGTACTCGTCCCACATCGCTTTCCAGTGATCGTCGTAGTTCTGCGAGCATTCAGGGCATAGGAGGGGATCCCGGTTGGGGTTCTCCCCTTCGCCATCCCACGGGTAGCTGGTTCTGCAGACCGTGCCGGAAATGACGAGGTTGGTGCAAGAGCCAAACTGCCCCTCACATGTATGGAGGGGGACGCCAAGGATGCGGGCTAGTTCCTCCAGCTCCGCGGGTCGAGTGGAGAGCCAGGCCGCGAGTCGACGGAGGGGGTCCGATGGGTCGCGTTGCGTGTGGACGGGCAACGTGGGGCGTTGATGCCTGCCGCCGAATTTGCACGAGGGGGTGTTGTGGGGGCGGTTGCAGTAGTCGCACAGGCCATCGAGCCGGGCCTTGCGTCGCCGCTCAAGCTCATCCCGGAGGGCCTGCTCGTGGAACTCCCGCAAGCCGAGTGAGTCAACGTTATCCATAGAAGCGCCTACACGGTCAGATGCCAATAGCTGTTTGCGCCCAGGCATACGCCTGCTCGCGAGCCACCTCCGGGTCAGCATGTAGCTCGTCAAGTCGCCGGTTCAGGCCGTCGACGAAGCCGAGCACCGCTTCACGGTCCCGGTTTGCGGCCTTGAGCAGGCGCGCATAGTCGTCGAAGACGTTCAGGATCGCGAGGGCCTCATCGGCCGGAAGATGCCCAAGGGCCGTGAGGACTTGTGGGGGCAGGGGTCGGGATTGGAACATGGGTTTACTCCGGGCGGGTGACGACGGCGCTGCCGGTGAATCCGATGGGGCTGCACCACGCGATGATGCCGGATTGCACGGTGCAGGAAACGTGCTTTCCTCCCACACCCCGAGGCAGGACTACCGACCCCGAGTATGGGAGGAAGCACGCACGAACCTGGCCCGCCGCCACGTGGCACTCTGCCACCCTCTCGCCCCGTAGGACGGGTGCTTTGCCGTAGAAGCCACCTGGCAAGCAGGTGAAGATGGCTCCGACAGAGAGGATGCAGGAAGCGAGCATGGCGCGTCTACGCGGTAGCCAGCCTATCCTGAACGACAGGAGAGAGGAACGACCACCATGCCGAAAGCCGCACCCCTTAGCCTGCGCCCTGACTACCCCGGCGAAGAGGGAGATGCCGCCTTGCCCCGTGGCAAGAGTGCCTCGGGAGCTACCACACGCACGTTTGAGTTCTCCACGAGCCGCAAGTCCGGGTCCTACAAGGAGTTTGCTAGCGGGCTCTATCTGAGCGTGATGTCGCAAGATAGCCGGTCGGAGCAGGATGCCATCGCCGATGTCCGGCAGGCAGTGCGGGATGCCACGCGATTCCTGGAGTCGCGGTTTCAGGAAGAGGGCTACCGCTTCCAAAAGACCGAGACTCCCCCACGTATTCGGAATGAGTCCGGCGCGGGTTGGCCAAAGGCGCAGGTGATTGTCAACTACTCCTTTGACGCCCCAATGGAGAGGTGGAAGGAAACCAGGGGCGACGAAGAGGTAGAGTTGCGCGGTGTGCGCGACCCGTTCTCTCCCGTGCCTTTCAACTTCGTTGAGGGGCTTCGTAAGCCCCTCAAGAACGCCATCAGTGCAAAAGATGAAGTCTGGTGGGACCCAGGGGGACTTCGGTGGAACGTCCGCAGAAACGCCATGGCCGCCCGCGTCGCAAGCAAGTTCAGCTTGGCATTCAACCCGCGTAGGGCAACCATGGAAACCAACCCACTCGACGGCATGCGCAAGCCGCAGGCTCTCCGCACCGTCAACGACATCCTCCGTCGGCACACGAGCGGCCTCTTCCGTGACCAGTACTGGAAGCCCATCCAGGACATCCGAAAGGACTTCGAGCGGGCGAACATCCCCCTCGAGGCCCTCGAGGGGTCGGGCAAGTACGAGAAGAACGATCAGGGCGAGCCCATCAGCAAGATCTGGCGCTACCAGGTTGAGTTCCGCAACGAGAAGGGCAGCCTGATCGGGATCTACATCCGAATCGTCGCGTCGGGCGCGGGCCCCGTCAACAACCCCCTAGAAGTCTACGACGTGGTGGCCTACGCCTCATGAACACGCAAGCCATGTCCGTCCGGGTGGCTGCGACCTTCTTAGCTCGAGAGCAGGCAAGGTCGAAGAGCGACATCCTCCGAGCGATTCGGAACATCCATGAGTGGGAAGGCTCGGGCATCGTTCGGACGTTCCACCTCCCACTCAAGAACGACAAGGTCGCCACCTTCGGGATCGTCAAGGCACCCGAAGGGATGTGGGCCACCGTGCGGGTCAGCCGTGGGTCTTCGCCAGGCGACCGATGGTTCGTCAACCCTGACGGGACGGCAAGCTCGTCCGTGCACGCAGCCACGGTCTACGACTCGCCCCGTGAGGCTGCCGAAGCCGTAGCGGCTCACGCAGAGACGCTGATCCAGTCGATCGGGCTACCGGACGAGGACCATGCTGAGCCAATCTGGAAGCGGTGGTTCGGTCAGAAGCCGTAGCGCGACCCACCTCGTTCAGCCTGCGCCCATGTCTGCGTAGGAAGCCCCTATGGCCACCATCGTTCAACGCAGCCAGGAGTTCGCCCACAAGGGCCTCGCCCTCATTGAGTCGCAAGGGGAGTGCCTCACCACGGCACGATGGCTCGTGGAAGAGGCCAACCGCATCACCGACTCCCTCTCCGACCGCACCCTCAAGAAGTGCGAGTACGCAGGTGGCGTGCTCGATGTCAGCACCGCCGCAACCATCAACCTGTGGGGCGTCTACGCTCACCCGAAAGAGTGGAACGATCCCGAGACGCGCCTGGCCGAAGGATGGGCCGAAGTTCGCATGATCCTCCGGGAGCTTGCAGGCTTGGACCCGATCCGCACCCATGCCCGCGACCGTGAAGAGTGGACGCAGCACTGGAAGGATCTCTACGAACGCGGGGACGAAGCCATGAAGCGCGAAACCGTCAAAACCGCCAAGCAGCGATACCCGGACTTCGACCTGTCGTTGATCGGGGTCACCGAGCAGGATGAGGCTATCAGTGCCTCACTGCGCCCCCAAACACCGCCCCATGGATTCCGCCGTGTCAAGCTCTGACAGCATCTTCGCTGACCCCAAATTCGACGACAAGTGCGCCTACCAGCGGGCGGAGGGCACCACCTATCGCCCACGCAACGATTATGTGGACGGGAAGGTGCTGGTCGTCTACATCCGCCCCGACCCTCAGCACGACTACGGCTTCATCGAGACCATCGTGTACTTGGGAAGCACCATCGAGTACGCACTCGAGGGGGACCCAGGCGCTATTGAGAACGACTGGTGTGAATACATCGAGAACCAAAACCGGAAGGAGCACCAGGATGGCCTCTACGTCCTGACGTGCCGTTGGTGTGGGCCCGCCGACGACATGGAGCTGGGCGTGCTTGAGGCTCGCCCCATCAATGACGAGGAGCGTGTCGCCATCAAGGAGTCGGGTTTGAAGGGCATCGTGCACGCCTGGATGCCCATGTTCCAGTTCGCGCCTTGCGCGTGCTGTGATCGGCCGGGCGAAGACCACATCGACCACGCTCTTTCCTGCCCTACAGGTTCAGGGTCATCTGACCCCGTGTAGATGAGGCATGTTCAAGCACTACCTCAGGAACCTCCTCCTCCGCACCCGAGGCGTCCACGCCTACCCGGCAGCCCTCGCCATGGTCGACAAGATGACCGAGGCAGAGGCAGAGGGCTTCTACCGGCTCATGCAGAACATCGAGTTGGACGCCAATGCAGACGCCAAGTCGCAAGAGCGCAAGCGGCGCGGCTGGTGAGTATCGTGATTCGCAAGGGCTGGTCGTTCGGCCCTCTGCGCCTCAACCTCTCTGCAGGAGGGGTAGGGATCTCTTGCGGAGTCAAGGGACTCCGCGTCGGTATCAACCGACATGGCATCTACATCCACGCTGGTCGTGGCGGTGTCTACTACAGGAAGTACCTGTTCACGGGCCGCCGCGAGACTCTCACCCCGGAAGGAACCCACCCATGAAGCAGAACCGCAGTCGCCAGATCCACGCCGACATCGAGCCCAAGTCGTGGGCCGCCCTGGTCAAGCTCACGGCCCACTGGCCTGCGGCGAAGCGCACGCAGGGATACCTGTGCGGCTTCGCACTCCAGAGCCTCGCCAACGACCTTCGCGAGTTCGGCAGTGCGAGCGTTGTGCGCCCGCTGAATCGGGGGTCCAAGCATGTCCAGGTGCGCACCTTCGATGACAACGTGATCGACACCTGGGACGAACTGGGCCAGCGATACGGCTCGCTCAACTGCGCCCTGCGAGTGGCCATCGCGCAGCTCATCACCTCGATCCGCGCGGCGAACGAGTACGACCGGACCGGCGGTGGCTCCGACTCCATCGCTGCCTGACCATTCCGTGTAGGTAGGGCCTCACCTCGAGGTTCAAGCATGACCGAAGTCGTCTCGCCCCCTGTCCAGATCCAAACCACCATCCAGATCGGAACCTCTGACATCTCCGCGATGATGGTGCAGAGGCAGCTTGACAGCCTCAAGCTGGAGGAGGGACACCTACTGGGTGTCCAAAAGGCCATCCTGGCTGAGATGGGCGAGGTCACCGCCGAACGGTGCCGCTTACTCGATGAAGCCTTCGCGGAAAAGGCTTCGCTCATCGACCCACTCGTCGCGTCGCTCAACGCGCTCGTCGGCGGCAAGTGCACCCTCGTCGCCAAGCCTCTCCATTCTGTAAGGGCATTGGATATGGGCCCGTGGGCGCTGTTCGACCCTTACCTGCCCAACCCGCAATACGGCCAGTCCCGCCATCGCAATTTCGATCAGAAGACCTGGGAGTCTTCCTGGGTTCTCGTGTACGAGGGTGAGGACGACGATGGTGAGGACGATGATGGGGATGAGTCCATTCATCTCGGAGACCTGAACCACAAAGTGTGCCTGCTCCGGGCCGACATCTCCGAGTCCTTGCGGGCGAAGATCAACGACATCATCCAGCGGACTGCAGCGAACACCCTTCGGCTCGCGGCCGTTCGTGCTGAGATGAAGGACATTCCGAATCTCGAGCGGCGCGTTTCGGCGGCCCTCACGCAGCAGATCCTCTCCACGCAGCCGGAACTCGTCCGCCAGGTCAACGCCGCCATCTCCGCGACTGGTGGGCTCCTACTTGAGGTTCAACAGTAGGTTCAGGGTTTCCCTCCATGGCGTAGACTCCATTCAAGGAGATCCCTATGCCCCGCAAGCTCCGCGTGTATCGCTGGCTGTCGTTGGCCATTCGTGGAGTGAAGCTCTCGCAGTCCAACCTGTCCTACGTGGTCATCGTCGCTGCCACGTCCAAGCAGGAAGTGGCCCGCATCATCGGCAAGGACCGCCCCTCACAGCTCTGGAACCTCACTGATACGGGGAACGCGAGCGAGGTGGCTACGGCGATGTCGAAGCCGGGGACGGTGTTCTACCGGGAGGATCGTTACCACGACACCCCCTGGACCGAGCTGGCCGATCCCTTTTTTGCGCGCGGGTAGGTTCAGGTTGCGGGGCCCCGGCGTAGTCTCTGCATCACCCCGGAGACGACCCCATGAGTGACCTCAACACCCTCCTCGACCAGTGGGAGCCCATGCTGCGCAAGGTCGCCAAGGCCAAGGCGGACATGGAAGCCAACTTCTACTACATCACCTACCGTGAAGCCTACGAGGCCGCTTGCGTCGAGAAGGACTCTCTCGCCGCCCGCATCGATGCCGCCTCGGAAGGGGGTGCCAAGTGAAGGGCGACCTTCTCGTCCAGGCGATCAGCATCGGGCGCGCTGCGGCGGGCGACTACTTCACCAAGCGCGACTGGAAGCGGGTGGGCACCAAGACCCTCCGTCAGCTCGCGAAGGACCTGGGGCTCGCCAAGGGCACCTACGATGTCCGGTTCTGCGAAGGTGGGCATGCCGTCACGGGTGAGTGCATTCTGCACTCGGACTCCCTCTACGTCTGCCTGACACCCCGTCTGGACGATGCGGGCTTCGCTCGCTCGGTCACGTCTCGGAAGGACTACGTCGGAGGGATGAACCACTCGATCCCCGTGTCCTATGAGGGTCTCCTCAACCTGTGCCAGAGACTCAACCAAGAGACCGCGTTTTAGCCACCGTGCGGTGTTCAGGTCAATTACCCGTAAGCGTATTGTCCGAGGAGGAGGAGCATGAGCCGACGAGTCGAATCTGCGGCCAAGGACCCGTACGGGTCTTACGACGACTTCATCATCGTTGTCCGCGATTTCCCGTGGTGGAACCCCATCGCCAAACTCCTGAGGTGTCCTCAGGAAGGCACGATGACCCGGTACGCAGGCTCGTGCACGGTGTGGCACGACGCGGATACGGGTCGCCGTGCAGACCTCGACACCGAGTTCTGGCTCAGCAACGTATGGCAGCGACAACAACGCATCGCGAGGGGAGCCCGATGACCAAGACTCAATCGGCGATAGGATGAACCACTTGATCCCCATGTCCTACGACGGCCTCCTGTTGCTGGCCCGAAGGCTCACCGATGCGTCTACTTAGCCCCTTCCTGGACTTCGTGGAGGTCGATGGCGTCCTGTACCGGCTCATCGGGCACGCGGGTGGTGACCTGCGTGCCCGCCGGATCTCTTCGCGCCCTTCCAAGGGCAGGCTCGGTGGGAGCCCCCTCTATTGGCCCGAGACCTTGGAGGAGTTCCACGGCCTCGTGGAGACGCATAGCGGCTTGAGCGTCCGCTACGCGGACAGGGCCGACGCGGACGTGTTCCAGGGCGTCGCCCGCCTGGTCATCGAGAATCGAATCCACGCGACCGCTACGGGCAAGAGGATGGACGAGTACGGGCTCTGGCACAGCTACCCGGACACCAGCCCGGGGATGTTCTTCGGCTTTCGGTTCACGGATGGAGCCAAGTGGTATCGGAGCCCCGTGATTGAGGCGCAAAGGGCCGCCCATGTGGTCATCCCCCGTGAGTGGGTGCCCGCCCTGCAGGAGAGATACGGGTTCTTTGCGGGTAGGGGGGGCAACATAGCAGGAGCCTCCCCGTGAAGTTCGACTCAATCGGCGACAGGATGAAAGACTACGAGTCCGTCCCGAAGACTCGCCTGATGCCCAAGTCGCCCGTCCTCGCCCGTCTCGATGGGAGGGCTTTCCATACCCTCACCAAAAAGATGCGCAGGCCCTACGATGCGCGCTTCCATCGGTGTATGCAGGAAGCAGCGATCCACCTCTGCGGGGGCATCTCGGGATGCCAGGTGGCCTACGTCCAGAGTGACGAGATCACGCTCCTCCTCCTGGACACCCGGACGTACACGACACAAGCCTGGTTCGACAACGAGGTGCAGAAAATGTGCTCCGTGGCGGCTAGCATGTGCTCCGTGGCCTTCTATGCGGCCTTCCTTCGGGAGTTCGAGGGGGACTTGCCCTCGAAGGTGCTCCCAACCTTCGACGCTCGGTTCTGGAATGTGCCCGTCCACGAGGTCGGGAATTGTCTGCTTTGGAGGCAGCAAGACGCCGAGCGCAACTCGCTCACGATGGCGGCGCAGGCCCACTACTCCCACAAGGATCTGCACGGGAAAGGGCGGTCGGCGAAGCACGATTTGCTGCACGCGAAGGGGGTCAACTGGAACGACCTGCCGACCCCGCAGAAGCGGGGCGTGTGCATCGTGAAGGAGGAGGACACCGACACGGGAAGGACCCGGTGGGTGGTCGATGAGGACATCCCCATCTTCTCGACTCCCGAGGGTCGGGCCTACATCGAGAGGTTTCTGGTTCAGGGTGGGCCTGATCCCGCGTAGGGGAAGGGTCACCACCCCTGGAGCCCACATGCCCACCGCCACCGCCACCGTCCGCACGATGTCCGCCGAAGGCATCGACGAGAAAACCCGCGTGTTCTGCCTGTCTGCGCGAGAGGCCGTGAAGATGGCCTACGTAGCGGACGTGGGTGGGCACGGGTCGCTCGTGCCTTCGACCCCGTATGCTGCCCAATGGCACGACGAGGCCGAGTCTCTCATCCAGACGTCGACCGTACGGCCCGATGTCTTCTTCATCAGCACCCCCGACCGTTCATGGTTCGGGTTCCCGGAGTAGTCATGCTCTACGTCGTCGTCATCAACGGCCAGCGCGGAGGGCCCGTGAACAAGGCCCGGGCGCGAAAGGACATCCAGGATGCCGTCCGGCGCAATCCTGACGTCCCGATCGAAGTCTTTCAGCTCGTGCAGACGGCTGACATGGTTCCGAGCCCGGTCGACCGGGCCAAGAGCCGGGCCAAGAAGGAGGCGGCACGGGCCGCTTACGAGGCGCTGGCGGGCGAGCGGGCATTGGCTCGCGCCCGTGTGGCGGAGCTTCGGGCCGAGTTGGCCGTGGCAGAGAGGCTGGCCCTATGAACAGCTTCTTCGTCTACATCTATGACGGTGGCCGAGAGCATCTCGCCACCGTGGACGAGGACGCCTTCTGGCGTCTTCGCTACCATCAAGCGGCCCTGAAGGTTGGCAAAGTTCCCGACGAGGTGGCGGCCGATGTGTCCGCCGTGCGAGGACGGGCAAACCTGATCCCGTCCTTCTCCGAGGACGACATCGAGGCCATCCCGGACTCCAACTTCGTCCGCGTCATCCTGTGAACCCCTGGAAGGCCGCAGGGGTCGTGGGGGACACCACGCAGCACGATGCGGCGATGGAAGCCATGATGGCGGCCGTGCGCGCTTGCGGATCCAAGGCTGTGGCCGAAGTCGTCTTTCGCGAGGCCCTCTTTCAGGTCTTCGTCCTCCCCGAGCGCGACCCCGCGTTCCAACAAGCCCACCAATGGCGGAAACCATGAGCCTCAAGAAAGAACTCAAGGCGGCCACTCCAGAGGAGATCGCCGAAGCCCTCCTCGCCCTGAGCAAGAAGAAGTGCCCAGGCATCGCCTACGACGTGGGGCTCCTCCTCTACGAGGCGGGCGCATCCAAGGTCGTTCCCGGTCCGAACCCGCGGACGTTCGAGCGTGAGGGCAAGGTCATCATCCGCGCCATCGATCCCGCACGTCGGGAGGAGGCTATCGCCTGCTTTCGGCGTGTTCGCGACTGCCCCGCGCCGGAGCCCTTCGACATCGACGACCCCAAGTGGGGGAAGGTCACCAAGGCTGAGCGCCGCAAGGCCGAGCGGGACGCACTTCGTCTCGCGGGCAACCCCGAACTCGACCCGGCCATCGCCTTCATCAACGTCTTCGACAAGAACGGGAAGCCCAGCCCAATGGCTGGAGGCACAACCTGCAAGGACATGGATGACCCTGGGAACACCTACTACGTGCTCTCCGACTGCAACCAGATGACCCACATGGGTCGGGGGGCGCAGACCAGGGAGGATGCCGAAGCCCTCGTGGCCATCTGTGCCGAGTACGGCATCAAGGCCGAGATCCTTGGGTTCGATGATCCGGCCACGATGACCCACACGGTCTCCCTTGGCAGCCTCGGTGTCGCCTTCGCATAGGGAGTCCGCATGAACCCCATCATCCAGTTCCTCCGCAAAGAAGCACCGCACCCGTCCGGCCTCATGTTCGACGATGTGATGGCCCTCAACAACGAGGCCATCGAGAAGTCGCACGATCTTGTGCAATGGCTCTTCCCGTTGCCCGAGCCGTCGAAGGCGCAGCCCACGGCCCCCTACCTCTCCCCCGATGACCTGGAGGAGCTTCGCAACGACCGCTTGGCAAGGCGAAGCGTGATGGAGGCCGCGATCATGATGACCTGCTTTCTGGCTGGAACGACAGCCTGGCGGTGGCCCCGCAACCACAACCACAAGCGCATCACGCGCATGATCCGCTGCCTCACGCTCATCGGGAAGGAGGAAGCGGCGCGGAGACTCTGCGACTTCGCGTGTGCCCATGCTCCGCTCGTGCCGGACACAACGCGGTGGCACTGGAACGAGGCCCGTAACGCTGAGTCCGTGTTCTTCACGTCGTAGCGAGTTCAGGGTCGTGGTCGTTGCGTGTAGACCACCTATGACCCCGTACCCGACCCGCTTCACCGCCGCCGCCTCCGAGCCGACCCGGTGCGCGTTTCGCTCATGCATGCGGGCGGGCGAGGACAAGGGCACGTTCGTGCAGGGACGTGGCTACACGAGCTACCACAAGGTGCCCAAGCCCGTGTGCATGACGCGACACCTGCACGGGTGCCCCATCGATATGCCCGAGCCCGACCCCGAAGTGGCCCGGTGCTGCTTCCGCCCCGACTACGGCACCATTCGATCCCGCACCAAGGTGAAAGCCTGCTCCACGTGCGGGGAGGAGGCTCCCGGATGGGCCGCCAAGGTGCTCAATGGACTCCCGACCCTTCCAGGGGTCAAGTGCCAGCACCCGATGGATCGCCGTGGATTCACGGGTCTTATAGACTGGACGGAGTGTCTGGAGTGCAGAGGCGTGTGGGATAAGACCGCCCCGGCCCCCTACGAGGCCCCCAACCAGACCTTCGATACGCTTCTGGAACGCATCGAGGCCGTGTACTCATCCGTCAAGGAGTCTCCATGAAGGTCACCCTCGTCCAAGGCGACATCACCACCCAAGAGGTGGACGCCATCGTCAACGCTGCGAACTGTCCGATGCTGGGCGGCGGGGGCGTCGACGGCGCCATCCACCGGGCCGCTGGCCCCGAGCTGCTGGAGGCGTGCAGGCGCTTCCCCGTGTTGCCCGGCGACCTGGTCCGCGAGGACGATTTGACGCAGGCGGTTCTGCGTCGCGGTCGCGCGCTGGATGTTCGGTGTCCGGTCGGCCACGCCCGCTTGACGCCCGGCTTCAACCTCCCTGCGAAGTTCGTGATCCACACCGTCGGCCCGATTTATGACCCCGAGAACGTCAAGAGGTGTGGGATCGGCCTGGAGTCTGCCTACGGGTCCAGCCTGCAACTCGCGAGGATGGTCGGGTGCCGCACGGTCGCGCTCCCCGCCATCTCCTGCGGGGTCTACGGCTACCCGCTCGATGAGGCCGCCGCCATCGCCATCGAGGTGGCCGCCGACCATAGCCCGTACTTCGACGAGATCCGATTCGTCCTCTTTATGGACGACGTGGTGGCGGCGTTCCAGAAGGCTGCGGTCGACTTCCAGAAGATCATCGGGGGTGAAGAGTGACCATCCCTCCCGAGATCATCGCGCAAGCGACCGAGCACGCACAGGTTCGCAGGTCCGTCGTACGCGAGGACCTCCCTGCGGGCATCGCCATCGTGCACGACGGCACCCGATTCCGGTTCTACAGCCATGACGCTTGGGAACGTCCAAGCGAGCAACCGTTCCTTCCGTGGTCACCGCCTGCGTGGCCCCGACTCGCCGTCGTCGACCACGAAGGCAACATTTCAGGTTCAGGTTGACGGGGCTGCCGCGTAGACCCTCCGTACCCCCACCTGGAGCCTACCGTGTCCTTCATCACCCCTGTCAACCTCGCCGACGACTTCCTTACCTGGGGAGTTCGCATCACCTTCGCCGACGGCACCATCAGGGATGTCACCTGCGACCAATGCACAGAGGTGCTGGCGACGCGCGTGTGTGAGGTGCTGCTGAACCACTGGCCGTCGCCCGAGAGCGTGGACAAGTCGTTGGAGACCATCGAGACCATCGAGACCGTCATCGACGCCCTGCGTGTGAGGCGCGAGTACACCGTCGTCACCATCCACGGCGGCACGGACACGGGCATCTTCCGCGCCACCGTGGAAGACATCCTGGACGGAGCCTACGAGTGGGAGGAAGTATACGACGCTGCCGACAAGCTGCCAGGCCGCAAATACGACTTCGGCTCCACCTTCTACGAGGATTCCGAGGAGGAGGAGGTTCAGGACTGACCCCTACCGCGTAGAGGAAGTGGTTGTCGGGTAGCTCAACCGGACAGAGCAGGCCGCGCGACATAGGCCCCCGCGCTGCTAAAGACGGGAGTTCGATTCTCCCCTCGGCAACCACCATCTTCTGGAATCCCTCATGTCTGCCAAATACTGCCGCAGCTTCCACCTTCCGAACAGCCCGGGTGCCACCTCCGACGATAAGCGGATGGACGACACGAGCGGGCTCATTGGCGTGGAGGTCGTGATCACGGAAAAGCTCGACGGCAGCAACCTCTGCTTCACGAGGGACAGTGTGTTCGCGCGGTCACATAGTGGGCCGCCCCCGCACCCATCCTTCAACGAGGCAAAGCGTCTTCAACCGAAGATCGGCCCCTTGATTGACCCGAACCTTTCGGCGTTTGGGGAGTGGTGCGCGGCTGTGCACTCCATCCGATACACGAGCCTTCCCCATTACTTCAACATGTTCGGACTGCGGGACGACGAGTCCGATATGTGGTGGGCTTGGGACGACGTGACACTGCAAGCAGCCATGCTTGACCTCCCCACCGTGCCGGTTCTCTTTCGGGGCACCGTCCGCTCCAACCGCGAGCTTCTCGAACTCGCCGTGGAGCTGAGCCGCCAGTCGTCCGTCTACGGCCCGGAGCGTGAAGGCGTGGTCGTGCGCGTGACCCGTGCATTCGGCTCGGAGGAATTCTCGCGCCTGCTCGGCAAGTGGGTGCGCCCGAATCATGTGGCGGGCGAGCACTGGTCCAAGGGGTCGTGGGAGCGTCAGGGCTTGGCTGACCCCACAACCGGGTAGAAGGGGCAAGGAGACCCCGTGAAGCAAGACATCTACGTCAGCATCGACATCGAAGCTGACGGCCCCATCCCCGGCCTGAATTCCATGCTAAGCCTCGGTGCCGCCGCGTTTTACGCGGGTAGCCGTGAGCCCGTGAGCACGTTTGAGATCAACATCGAGCCCCTAGAGGAAGCCACGCCCGACCCCGACACGATGGCCTGGTGGGCGTCAAAGCCTCCCGAGATATGGAGGCACGCCACGAAGTCCCCCGTAGATCCCACCGTCGCCATGATGAACTTGACCATGTGGGTTCGGAGCCTGCAGGGCAACCCCGTGATGGTGGTGTTCCCCACGTGGGACTACATGTGGCTGCAATACTACATGGTGCGCTACCTGGGGCCCAAAGGCACGCCGTTTGGCCTAGGAGCCCTCGACATCAAGTCCCTCACCTTCGGACTCGTGCCCGAGATTCAGGGATTCAAGGACACGGCCAAGAGCAAGTTGCCGAAGGCCCTCCTCGAAGGATGCCCGCCGCATACGCACAAGGCCCTCGAAGATGCCATTGGGCAGGGCGTGTGGCTCGTGAACATGCTCGCGCTCCGCAACCCCGCGCAGTAGCCTACCGGGTGCGGAGGAGCGGACTACGCGCCTTCCAGTCCGTTGCGGGGGCGGGCACGGGAGCCTGCGGGACAGGCGCAGGAGTCACGGCCTTCTTCGGTGGGGCAGGCTTACGGCAGTTGCACATGGGAAGCTCCTCGTTCAGCCGCGGGTGAGCGCAGCGTAGCACATGCAGGAAACAATCGTGAGCGACATCACCCCATCAAAGGAATTCACAGTCTTGCAGGCATATGTCTGCGAGAACTTGGTGCCTTCTGGCCTTGTTCGGGCATACCGTCTGCGCCCATTGGATTGGGACGGGCATGGCCACCATGCATATGTGCTCGCCACCACTTCGGGGACAGTGATTCAAGGACCCCTTGTCTGCGGACTTGACGGTCACGGCGTCATGTCTGGCCAGCCGTTTGACTGGTTCGTGAGCGATCTCACCCCGGACGAGGTGTTGGCCGCGTTCTGTCAGAAGACGTGGCAGAGCGAGGTGGCCGAACAGGACCTCATTCGCATGGGCAAAGAGGACGTGCGATTGGCCGACCTGGTGCGCTGGGTCAACACCGGCATGTTGGGGCAGGAGGAGTTGGCCCGGAGTCTCAAGGACTTGGGCTATGCCTGGTCGACGGCTGAGGGTGTCGGCTACGGCTACCCCTTCTACGACGCCCCGTGGATCGTGGCCATCCAGCAGGTGATGAAGCACCACATCCGTTTCCCGAACTGAGGACGGCGATGAGATACGCAATCGATGTTCATGGCACCCTGGCTGATCGACAACCAGACGGCTCGGTGTTGCCATCCAACCTGTTCCCGTTGCTTAGCGGGCTCATGCTCGCGTGGGTTCAGCGCGGCGACAAGGTGTTCATTCTGTCTGGGCCAACCGCCAGGACCATCCTGCATGAGGTGACCTTGTTGGGCCTCTCGCGGGGCGTCCACTACACGGACGTGGTCTCGATGGTCGACTTCATCCGGGATTCCGACGAGCCCATGTGGGAGGACCCCGAAGGGAGCGGCAACTGGTGGTGCGCGCCCGAGGTGTGGCAAGCCACCAAGGGGCGGATTGCCATGGACTGGAAGCTGGATGTCGTCGTGGACGACACCGCCGAGTACCAGGCCGCCATGCCCGCGTCCACGACATTCGTGCTGGTGCGCACGCTGGGTAGGTAGGGTCACGACGAGGTGACCCGTGGATATCAGGACTGCCGAGTTCCACGATGCCACCTTGCGAAACTGCGGGCTTCACCCGTCCAAGAAGGAGTGAGATTGGTACGGTGCGGAGAAACCGGAGTCGACATGAAGAATCAGCCAACCATCATTGGTGTGAGCGGAAGAAAAAGACACGGCAAAGATGAGATCGCCCTGGCCCTCGCTGCCCACGACTTCACTCGGGTCGCGTTCGCAGACGAGCTGAAGCGGTTTGCGATGGACATATGGGACCTCTCGTTCGAGCAGGTGTACGGATCGAATGAGGACAAGGAGACCGTGGATGAGCGGTGGGGTCTTTCCCCCCGCACAATCTTACAGCAATTCGGTACGCAGATCGGCCGGAACGTGCACAAAGAGACGTGGGTGCGGCGCACGTTCAACATCATCGAGGATGCGGCCTACTTCGGCTTTCCCGCACGCCTTCCCGACCTTGCCGCGCGTAGATTCCAGGCCCGGCACGTCACGAATGCCACCCGGTGGGTGATCCCGGACGTGCGTTTCCCTTCGGAGGCCGAGGCCGTCAAGGCTCACGGCGGGGTGATCATCAAGGTTGTGCGACCGTCCATCGTGTCTGACGACATGCATGACTCGGAAGTGGGTGTAGACGAGGTGAAGGAGGACTACCTCATCGTGAACGATGGCACGCTGGAAGACCTGCGGGACAAGACCAATGAGATCTTGGCAAGGATCCTGGCATGAAGCAGGCCCTCGTGGACGTCGATGGTGTCCTTGCAGATTTCCACAAGCACACGCTAGATTTCCTGGACCATCGGTTTGGAATCCAGCACGACGTGGCGAACTTTCCAACATGGGACTTGTTCGCGACCGTTGACCGCAAGTACCAGGCTGAGACGGAAGCACACTGGGCGAGTCCAGGGTGGTGTGCCACCATCCCTGTGTACCCTGGCGCCGTGGAGGGGGTGGCGATGCTTCGCGAGGTGGCCGAGGTTTACTTCGTCACCGCGCAGATGACCCATTCGCCACACTGGATGTGGGAGCGGGTGCAGTGGCTCAAGCAGAACTTCGGGGCCGATGACCGACATGTCGTCTTCACGTTGTCCAAGCACCTTGTGGTGGGCGACGTGCTTGTAGACGACAAGCCTGCAAACGTGGCCTCGTGGGCCGCTGCGCACCCTCATAAGCACGCCCTCTTATGGAATCAGCCCACGAACGTCTTGGCAACGGGGTTCCATAGGTGCAGCTCGTGGGCAGACGTAGTCGACATCCTTAGTCCCTGACTGGGTTTACCGGGTGGCCTGGTCGTGTAGTGATTTCGCAACCTACGCCCCGAGCGCATCATGACGACCCTCGCCGACATGTCCGAAGATGAGATCGCCCTAGCCCTTGCCGCTCTGCACAACCAGAGTGTGGTCATCGCCACCGAGCGTCACCGGTTGGATGATGAGCTACGCCGACGGGACCAGGCAACCCGTCACAAGGTTGTGGTGGAGGCGATGGGACACGACAAATTCGGGCTGAGCCTCGATGTCCAGCTCGCCGTATGCTGCCGCATCCCCGATTCGGACTGGATCGAAGGAGATTGGGAGGCGCAAGAACTCGCAGCGGAAGTCCGGAGCGCCATTGGCCGGAGCGGTGGTCTGATTCAGACAGTGGTGATCGGGTTAACCATGTTCAATCTGCGGGACGATGGGGACCGCTTCTACATCTGGCCCAACAACCGCATGGACTTGAGCGCGTGGGAGGCCCTGATCGCGCTTACCAGCGGGCGGCTTGCGCGGTCATCGGCATATGAAATCAAAGCCCTCGACACGGTGCTCCCGCTCATCCGGGCAAGCATCCCGAAGCTGTAGGGGGCACCTATGGGTATTCGGGTCACCAAGCAGATCGGCTACGGGCTCAAGAACCTTCGCACGCGCAAGGGCAAGCCTTGCGACCCTCGTTGGGACTACGCGAAGTACCTCGCCGACTGGTGCACGCCCGACGGTGATGGGGAGCCCGACAAGGAGCGGGATCTCCGGCATTACCTGGCCTGGTGTGAGACGAACAAGGAGCGCCTCCTGCACGTCCTGGCAGTCGAGCAGGGCCAAAATGGAAGGTCCGACCATTTCCTCCTGGTGGAAGGCATCAAAGACCGCATTGAGCGAAAGGATGCGCATTGGACGGCCCCCTACTCCACGTTCGCAGGTGGGGAGGAGGGTGGGCTCAAGAACGTGTTGCTGTTCACGCCGGCCGAGCACTACCACGACTGGCGACGGCACGACAACATCATCGACTACTATGAGGAGCAGGGGCCAGACGGTCTGCGTGTGCGGGCCACCTTCCTGAAAGGGTACTCTGGCGTCTATCCGTACAGCGGCACCATGAAGCGGTTCCGACCACCGAACCCCGAGCTGACGGACAAGCTCGTAGAGCACAACGCTCTCCTGCGGGCGTATGGGCGTGACCCCACGGGCAAGCGGGAGAGGGTCGACGCACCCGAGATAGATTACATGGAAGGTAGGGAATACAACCAGCTCATCGGCGTCTATTCGAAGCGGTCGTCATCCCCCCTCAAGGACCCCGTCCTTCTCCGACACTTCCGAGAGGACTGGAGGCCAACCGTCCCGATTGGCGTGCTGGCCCTCATCGAGTACCTTGGCTGTTTCCCTGATGCCTACGGCCCCAATGGCGTCGTGAACTCCCTGCGCCCGATGATCTACGTTCACTGGGGCTGACCTGCATTCGGTTTGGTGTAGGGGGCAGCATGCTTACCTGGCTCTCACACTGGAACAACTGGCCCTTCCTCCTCTCCTTGCTCGTGGGCATTGGCCTCGTGGCAATGACGGTGTTGGGCTTCTCCAAGGACATCGACCAAGGGGTCGATGTCGACGCCGACCTGGATGTTGGCAAACCCGACCTCGGGAAGTCGGCATCGTTGCGGTTCGGCATCCTTGGAGTCGGCAAGGTGCCCCTGTCCGTTGTCCTTGAGGTGTTTCTCGTGAGCTTCGGGCTCATGGGCCTCCTCATGAACGCCGTGCTGTTCGACCTCATCGCGAACGTGTCCGTTGTGCTGTTTCCGGTGACGTTCTTGGTGGCCCTTGGTGGGGCCACAATATCGACTCGGCTCGTGGCGGACCTCATTTCCAAGTACGCCCCGGCGGACAACGCGACTGCACGACGTGCGGGTGACCTCGCTGGCATGACCGGCACGGCCCTGAGTTCGATCACCCATCACATCGGGCAGGTTCGGGTCGTGTTCCCGGACAAGTATGCGCCTGACGCCCTCGTCAATGTGTACCTGGACCCGTCAGAAACGGACACGATTGCGCGAGACACCGAAGTTCATCTGATCAGCTACGACACCACCCGCGGAATGTACCGCGTACGCCCCCTCACACTCACATAGGAAGCTGCACCGAATGCAAACCACCCTCATCATGATCGGCGTTGCTGCCGTCTCCATCGTCCTCCTCATCGCCGCGGTGATGATCGCGATCAAGAACTTCTACGTCGTCCCGAACGCGGACGAGGCCCTCGTGAAGACAGGTGGCGAAAAGCCCGTGGTCTCCACGGGCGGTGGACTGTGGGTCATCCCCATGTTCCATCGGGCCACCCGCGTCTCGCTCAAGGCGGTGCGCATCCCGATCGAGCGCGTCGGGGGAGACGCGCTGCCGACTTCGAACAAGATCATGGCCGAGATTCGGGGTGAGCTGATCGTCCGCGTCTCACCCGAGGACGTGAAGCATGTCATCACCGCCGCACAGACCATGGGTGCCGCTGGAGCAGCCGGTGAGAAGCAGATGGGGGCGATCATCAAGGATCAGGTCGACTCCCTCGTCACGGATGCCCTCCGCACCGCCGCGTTCAAGAAGTCCTTCCTGGAGCTGAACTCGGAGAAGAAGGAGTTCGCCGACGAGGTGACGAAGCTCCTCGCTGACGACCTCGGCAAGCTCGGCCTCACGCTTGTCGCCGTCACCGTGCCCCACATCAAGCAGGGCGAGTTCACCAGGGACGTGGGCGACGTGTTCGCGGCCGAAGGTCAGCGCAACGTCGCTGAGACCGTCGCGCAGAACCGGCAGGAGACGAACCTGATCAACCGCAACGCGGAGATCAAGGTCCAGGAGCAGGACGTCGCAGCCCGCAAGCGCGCCCTGGAATTGTCCCGCCAGCAGTCCGAGTTGGAGGCCGAGCAGGGACGCCAGGTGGCCGAGTACGTCGCCACCAAGGACACCGAGACGAGGATGGCCGTCCTCACACAGGAGCAAGCCCGTTCCGTGGCCGAAGCCGAGCAGAAGAAGGCGATCGCCACGGCACAGATCGCGCAGGACCAGGCCGTCGAGGCCGCCCTGATCGCCAAGAACCAGACCATCGCCGTCGCCACCGCGAAGGCGGCGGCCGAGCAGAAGAAGGCCGAGGAAGAGGCCACCCGCGTCAAGCTCGAGGCCGAGATCACCCGGCAGCGCGCCGTCGAAACGGCGAGCATCGAGAAGGACAAGGCCGTCAAGGTCGAAGACCAGCGCCGGGTCCAGGCCGTGTCCGAAGCTGAGGTTGCCCGTGAGATCGCCATCGCGAACAAGCGGGCCGAGGAAGCCAACGCTCGAGCCACCCAGGCGTTGGCTGAGGCCGAGCGCCAGAAGGCTGAGCAGAGCGTCGTGACCGTCGAGGCCGAGGCGAAGGCCGACCGTGAGAAGCGCGTCGTCGTCATCAAGGCGGCCGAGGAGGCCGAGAAGGCCCAGGTCGGTGCAGACCGGGACGCCTACGTGCAGACCAAGAAGGCCGAAGGTGACCGGGACGCCGCCAAGATGCGCGCTGAAGCCACCAAGGTCGAAGCCGAGGGCCGTGCCCACGCCGTCGAGGCCGAGGCCGATGGTCGGGCCAAGGCCCTCCGGGCCGACGCGGAAGGCAAGGCCGCCGCTGTGACGCTCGAAGCCACCGGCAGCGCCGAAGCGGTCACCCTGACGGCCACCGCAGCGGCCGAAGCTCGCACCATCCGAGCCAACGCCGAATTCGAGGCGTCGGACAAGGAGGCCAAGGCCAAGATCGCCCTCGCCGAAGCCGTGCTGGAAGAAGGCAAGGCCATCGCCGAGAGCGAGCGCCTGCTCGTCGAAGCCCGCAACGGCGTGAGCAAGGAACTGCTGATGCGCGACGTGACCATCGCCATCGTCAACCAGGCTCCGGCGATGATCCGGGAGTTCATGACCCCGATCACCGCGGTCAATGACGTGAAGGTGCTCCAGATCAACGGTCTCGGTGGAGGCGACAACGACGGTGGAGGCATCCCCGGCACCATCATCGGTGCCGGCCTCGCTGCCAGCGGTGCGCTCCCGCTCGTCAAGGAAGCCATGAAGGGGCTCGCGGGCAACCAGGATGTCCAGGACATGGTGGGCATCCTCGGGAACGCCGCCACCGCGTCCATCCGTGGGGCCGCCAAGGCCATCCGGGCCGAAGACGGGGCGGTCTGAGCCATGAAGGTGCGAGCCGAGACATTCCACCCCCTCTCCATCGCTGAAGTGGGGACTATCCTAGATGACCTCGCCACGGAGGTGGATCGCAACCCTGCGATTGTCTTGAACCCAGCGTTCATGGGGATGGCTCGGCTCGCCATCACGGCATCGGGGCACGCCAAGTCGGCCCAACCCCCTTCGGGGACAGTGGAGCGCACACCCACCACCATGGAGTGTGCGCCCACTGTCCCGCTGGCCCCTCCAGCGCCACCGAGTACGGATCACGAGGCCCGCATCGCGGAGCTAGAGGCAAGGCTGGCTCAATCGGAGAAGGGGCGTGGCGAGTTGGCGGCCTCGCTCTCTGCTGCCGAGTCGTCGGCTCAATCCTTGGGCAACGAGATCCATGCCCTCAAGGAGAGACACGCTGAGTATGTTGCGAAGCATAGGCAGCAACTTGAAGATGCGGCCATTCAAGTCCACGACGAGAAGGCGAGCCTCCTCAACCAGATTGCAGCACTGACGCAGCAAGTCACCATGCAGAAGACCGCCACCGCCGATGCATTGAGGTTGGCCGAAGATACACAAGTCAAGTCTCGGACGGTCGCCAAGGAAGCCGTCGTCCGCATCCTTCGTCTGCTTGAGTGGTCGGGGAAGTCCCGCTTCTTAATCGCCGCCACAAACCGACCTCGCAAGGCCTGTCCCTCGTGCCTTGGGACAGACCCAACTGGACTCCGACCCGGCAAAGAGGTGGGGCACACCAAGGACTGTCTCATCGCCAAGCTCATCGCAGAGGCCGAAGCCGGTAGGTAGTGTGGGCGGTGAGGTAGATCATGAAGGTTGATGCGCTGAAGCTCCGTGGAGTCGTCTACGGTCAGGCCGTGGGCGATGCACTAGGGCTTCCAGTAGAGTTCCAATCAGCAAAGGCCATTCGCTCGCGGCTCCAGGATTGGAGGGACGCGAAGGGGTGGCCAGAGACCTACCGAGCCACCGCACGTACCAACTACGGATGGACCGCAGGCGAATGGAGCGATGACACTGAACAGGCCATCTGCTTGCTCGACTCCTACTTGGAAGGAATCGAAGCGGGGCAGGATCCATCGCACCCCATCAACGTGCAGATCGTGGCCAAGCAGTTCCTTCACTGGGCTGCCACCAACGGTCGGGGGATGGGCAATCACACGGCCAAGGTGTTCGAGCACTTCTTGTTCCCCCTGGAGCCCCTCACGGCGGCACAAGACGTGTGGGAGCAGTCGGGCCGCCAGGCGGCTCCCAATGGGGCTGTGATGCGCACCGCCTATGTGGGGGTGCTACGACCCTGGGACATCTCCTGGACCGCCCAGGAGGCTGCCAGGTGCGCCACCACGACACACGCGGACCCGCGGTGCCAGGCGTCGGCCGTGGCGGTGAGTGTCGCCATCGCCGAGCTGGCGACAGGCTCCTCGATTGCAGGGGCCGTTGCTTCTGCAACCCGACATGCCTCCGTGCATGACCCGGATGTTCATGTGTGGTTGGGTGGGCAGAGCCTCACCGACCTGCGACTGGACGAGGGGATGGACACGCATGTGCGTGGAAACCCTTTCCCGCCCATCGGATTCACGTACAAGTGCCTCGGAGCCGCCTTTTGGGCTTTGTGGCATGCACAGCTCCTCTCCCCCCTCCGTGTTTCGGATCGCGAGCGGTTCGCCAAGTCCCTGACCGCCGTGATCTGTGCGGGTGGAGACACGGACACGAACGGGGCCGTGGCTGGAGCGTTGCTCGGGGCCTATCTGGGGGAGGCAGGGATTCCACCCCTCCTCCTCAATGGTCTACAGCCCAAGTCCGAACTCGACCGTCGTATCGACGCCATCCTGACCATCCACGAGGCTCGCTCATGATGACCGCAAGCATCTGCCCATTCTGTGAAGGCATGAAAACAGTGCGCAAGTGGGTCTACGACCGGCATGATGATCCGGATGCGTTCGATAGCTGGCACATGTCTGAGAATGACAAGGACGAACCCTCAATGGATCCGGTTCCGTGCAGGGTGTGCAACGGCACGGGTGTGGTGTGGCCCCCTGGTGCGCCCGTTGAGACCCCGACCAAGCTCCCTCCGCCTTACATGGACATCAACGAGTTCTGCGATGAAGGATATTTGCAGGAAGTCAACCGCAAGTACCTACATCCGCTCGGGCTCGCGTTGACCGTGCAGGTCGATGATGACGGCACAGCGAAGATCATCGGCGTCCTCGACTACCGAGACGACCCCGAAGGGGTGACCTTCGGGGACGATGTGCTCTCCGTGGAAAAGGCTCGCCACATCTCGGACATCTTTGACGACCGCGTCGAAGCGAGACTCTTGGCGCTCGGCTACGTGATCCAACCCCTTCACAAGAGCACCTGATGTCCTCGTTTCCGCCCCCCGAAGTCCCCTACGAAGTTCCGAGCATGGTGCGCGTCACGGACGCCTACACGGTCATCGTAGGGTTCATCCACGATGAACCCGACGTGGAAGTCCTCGCCCGAAGCGGCGACCAGTTCTTCCGCTTCTACAGCCCCAAGCACGCCAAAGTGGTACGAGATTTCTGGAAGCACATCGGCGTCACGGACACCGGGAAGCTCCAGGAAGGTGCCTATCAGGACACGCGCGGCGGGTGTGGGCCCTACACCCTATCGGGTCTGGCCATCGGGGAGGATCTTCCTGAGCCCGAGGCAGAAGTGGCCGAAGGTGATACTATCGACATTGCACGGGACGACACCGCTGGTGAGGCTCCCGTACAACGCAGTGTCGGCACACGGGTACTGATCGGTGTGACCATCGGAGCATCCACATGAACTTCTCTCGTCGCGGCTTCCTCAACCTCCTCGGCATCGCCGGCGTCACCGCCGCTGTCACGCCCGTGTCGCTGTTCGGATCGGACGAGGAGTCCAACATCATCATGCCCGACCGGGCACTGACGAAGGGCCACTTCGTCGTGAAGCCGAAGCGGTTCATCGAGCGCATCCCTGAAGACCAGCGCGTTGCACATGACGATCCAATGGCTTCACGGGTCATAGGCCGCCTGACCCGACACCGGGAGCCCACGAAGCCGTTCCTCATTCGGGATGGCGAGTTGGCCATCGACCCGCGTGTCCACTTCGAGGGGGCATCGGTCGCCGACGCTCACGCCGCGTTCTACGTCGCCTCTCACGACTTGCGGTCGCAGTTCGCTGCGTTCACTCGCGAGACATTGAGTCAGGTGAGCGAACACCTGCGCCCGATGGCGACGCTCGTGACCATTGCGGACGCCCCTATTCACGCACGCCCCCTGTATACCGAGGAGCGAGGTACTGCGCGCGGGTTCACCGTCGCTGCCACGTTCCGGCAGTTCGTCGTGCTCGGGGCTAGTCAGTCAGAGATCAGCACGTTCGAGACGTACTCGGAGCACGGGGAGTACCCCGTGGATGTCCCCCGCGATGTCGAGATGGGGATGCTCATCCGGCTCGATCGCGAAGTCATTGCGCAAGGCGAGGTGAAGGTCGACCGCGTCGCAGGCATCCTGTCCAGGTTCACGCGCACCTGGGCCGCGTAGAAGGCCCATGAACATCGAAATCGAACGCCGATTCCTGGTGCGAGCGGACGAGTTGCCGCCCGGCCACCGATGGGTCCTTCCGTACAAGGACTCCACGATCATCCAGACGTACCTCACGGTGCCACCTGGCTCGCCGCCTGGTATGACCGAGCGGCTACGATTGCGCATGAAGAGCACGGAGTTCACCGAGTCGTGGGAGTACACGCACACGGTCAAGGTCCCCGTGCCGGAAGTCCATGGGAGCCAGGAGGACGAGCGTGTGGTCTCCCCCTACGACTACCACCGGCTCCTTGCGCGTGCAGATCGCTCCTGCGTGCCCGTCCACAAGTTGCGGCGGGTGTTCACCTGGGACCCGGCCCCCCGTGATCGGGATGTGATGCAGAAGGGCTGGACGTTCGAGCTGGACATCTACGGGGTTCCCTTTGAGGGGCTTGTCGTCCTCGAGGTGGAGCTTCCGGCCATCAACAATCACCTGGAACTCCCGTCGTTCATCCCCATAGAGCGGGAGATCACAGGGGAGCGCGCCTACTCGAACTTCGGGCTCGCCCGGCTCGGGCGTTGTCCGTGATCGTCATCACCGTGGCCCGCAAGCCATTGGGGGCTGGCAACGTGGCCGCCAACGTGTTGGCTCATGGGTGCGGTGCCTTGAACATCGACGCCTCACGCATTGCTCCCGTGGATGGCGAGCATGTGGGACCGGGCGGTTGGGCCGATCCGAACAACCGAATTGGGCCCGTGGGGTCTGGAAACTTCGTGACGCAGCGCGACGTGAGCAAGATGGCCGAAGCACAGGCCGCTTCCGTGGAGCGGGCGAACCGAATGGGCCGCTGGCCTGCAAATCTCGTCCTCGGTCACAGGGACGGGTGTCAGCAGGAGGGCACCAAGCGGGTGAAGGTGGTTGACGCCACCGCCCACGCTGCACACCACTCGTCCCGCAGCCACGATAGTGTCGGCACGCAGGCGCACGTCCATCCCTCGTTTCGGGACTCCGAAGGCAAGGAGACGGTAGCGGCCTGGCACTGCGTAGACGGTTGTCCCGTCGCCGCCCTGGATGTACAAAGCGGGGTTCTTCACGCACGCGGGAACACGACTCCAACCACCCAAGGTGGCGGACTGTACGGGCTCAAGATCGCCGCTAAGGACGCAGGGCCAATGGACGGGGGCGGAGCGTCCCGATTCTTCAAGCAGGTAGGTAGGCGGTAGCAAGTGACTGCTACGTCCCCTTACGACATGAACGCGCTCGTCCATGAGAAGGTCATGGGCTTCTGTGTCCACCAGTGGGGGTATGACTACCACGAGCGGCGAACCTACTGCGCGAGATGCCCTGCGAGATATGGGTTCGTGGTGCACATGCACACACCGCTCTATTCGCACGACCTCAACATGGCCTGGCTTGTGGTGGAGAAGCTCCGCGAGACCGGCGAGTACGTCACGATCACCCCGAGCATCAAGAACGCAAGAGGCTACACGGTGAGCCGGTCGAAGGCCCTCAACCCACACGGAGACGGGACGGCGGACGGCTGGGACAACACGCAGGACAGTGTCGTGGTCACGGCACCGAGTGCGGCCTACGGCATCTGCCTTGTGGCCGTGGCGGAATACCTCCCCGAAGGTGCCCTGGACGAGTACCAGGAATGACCGAGACGGCGCGTATCCTCGATCTACTCGCGAAGCGCGCGGAGGCATCGAAGTGCTACGGGACGAGTGAGGCGAGCGACGCAGGGTCTCTGTCCGGCATCACGCTCCATGTCCGCGAGGCGGACGTGCTCGTGTACATGGAGGCGGACAAGTCGGGTCGGGCAAAGGTTGCCCTCTCCTTTGCAGCCCCGCACGGGTCTACGAGGTCGGTTCATCTCAATCAGTGGGCCAGGCCCGAAGGAGAGATGTCGGACTCTGACCTGGTGACCGACTTGTGGCGGTCGTTCTGGGAGTTCGAGGTGGCAAACCTGGAGCTTGGCCGACTCCAGTGGATGCATGGGCCGCACCTCCCGCTCATCAAGGAGGAGAAGATTCCCGAGGCCAAGCCGAATCTGGTCAACCTCAGCGAACAGGACTTCCTAGACCTGTTCGAGTAATCGCCACCAACGGCGAGAGGCCCCGACTTTGTCTGGCCGCGAACCCGAAGATTCGTGGACAGGAAAAGTCGGGGCCTCTACCACGAAGAAGCACCTGCTTCACCCAACACTCCCTCTACACGGGACGACGCGCAGGCTGAACGGCAGCCGCTCACTTTCCGTGCTGGACGGTGTTCAGTCTGGAGCGCGTTGGCGTAAGGATCAGAGGAGACCGAAACCATGGCATCCAACAAGCTCATCGCCTCCAGGGCACAGCAGATCATCGCAATGCTGCAAGGGGACGACCAGGATTGTATCCGCGCCTACATGGACGACAAGGTGCAGGAGGCACTGCAGGTTCGGCAAGCCCGGAACACCATAGGCACCACGATGGCCCTAAGCTTCGTGGCCGTCCTTGGCATTGCAATGACCGCGACCGGAGCCCACGTCCTCGGCCCCTACATCGCGCGCCAACCCCACGTGACCCAAGTGGTTGAGTCGAAACCCATGAAGTGGGCACCCGTCTCACAGAACGGCACCGTGTATCGAGCAAGCAACGACGAAGTGGTGTGCGTGCGCATGGCGGGGGAGACGGTGTTCATGTGCGCGCCCCGGAGCACCGAAGTCGTCCTCCCCCCTGTGGTGGAGTGAAGGTGACCGTCATCGCCGTCTATGGCGGGGCGTTCTCGCCTCCTCACATGGGTCACGCCATGGTCGCGTCCTGGATCCTTCTGACCGGCCAGGCGGACATCGTGCTCCTCGTGCCCTCGGCTGCGCATCCCTTCGGCAAGGGGATGGCTCCGTTTCGGCGACGGCTCGACTACTGCGTGGCGATGGCCAGCGACCTTGGGGCCCAGGTGCGCGTGTCGGATGTGGAGCTGTCCTTGCCTGCCCCGAACTACACCATCAACCAGCTACGACGGCTGCAAGTGGTATGGGGCAAGGGCTTTCGACTCCGCTGCGTGATGGGGGCCGACAACCTTGCGTTGCGTGCGAAGTGGTACGGCTTCGACGACATCGAGCGGGAGTTCGACCCGATCTACGCCCACCGGGAAGGTGTTGAATTGCCGGAAGGAGTGGAGCTTGCCTCCCCGCCATTCCCGAACATCTCGTCAACGACCGTGCGGGAGCGCCTCGCGGCCGGGCTCCCAATCAACCACCTGGTCACGAAGTCGGTGCTCCCCTTGGTGCTCGAGGACTACAAGGCCACCCGATGAGGGCCTATGCAGGCGTCGTGTCCTCGACGATGGCCCCCACCGTCAGGCTCCCGTCCAAGTAGGACTCAGCGAGCGCCACGGCCGCGTTGAAGTCCTCGATGAACGGGGGGTTCTTATGCTTGTAGGGCGACCTGCCGACATGGCGGACACCCTCCAGGTCCAGGTAGGCCCGACCGAACATGGTGGGCACTTCCACCATGTAGTGCGGAGGCAGGTGCAGGCTCTTGACGGCCGCAACGACCTTCGCGATCTCGCGCCCCTGTCGACTGATGGCGAAGGGGGCCGTGAGCACCCACCCCTCTGGAAGGTGGGGTGGGAACTCTTGGTTGAGGTGTGCGGAGATGTCGTTGTTCATGGTCTCCCTACGCGCCTAATGCCTAACCAGAACCGATTGATGGTGCTTCGCCACGGAGATGCACATCTGGATGAAATCGTCCTGAGGCACGTCTCGTTTTGCTAGGTTGACCTGCTTCTGCACCCACTGGACGTTGCTGAGGACATATCCCTTCGTGGAGTCAATCCGGTCAAGGGATGCGGAGGGGAACTCGCCTCGACACCGCCTAAGATGCAAAGGCTCGCCTGTAAGGGCGCAGCATCGACGTTGCGTTAAAAACAGGGCCCATGCCTCCTCGATGGTGATCTCGAACGGGATGTCGCGGAGATTCGCGTTCCGCCTTGTGCGTGTCCACTGTGAGCTGGATATCTCACCGTGCCCTTTCCACCGAGGATGGGACGCGCCTGTTCGTGTGACGAGGCACCCGCATGAGGCTGTCGCGCCTTTCACAAGACTATCGGCCTTGACTATGGGCGTCCCTCCACAGTCACACCGGCACTTCCAGTAGGCGTTGTGGTTCTTAGGGTCAATCCGATCCCGCAACAACACGGTGAGGAGGCCGAACCTCTTCCCCGTGAGGTCGACCACCTGGCTCTCGTTTTTACAGTGGACGCACCCCCGAAGATCGTCCACACGATCTTCCGCTTGCTTTAGCGTGTGGTACCGCCTAGTGTCCTCGAACCCACATTCGCAACGCACATGCACCATCCGCACAAGTTTCGTGCGGCTCCCTGCCACTATCATTTCGTCGGGAAGTTCCTCGACGATGGTCCAGCGTCCAAGTGTGGAGCCCACAACGAGTGGGACACGGGGTCGCGCCAACGCTATGCCCAGTCTGCGACATGCTCGCGAAGGGCGAAGATGGCGTGGGTGACCCGCGTAGGAGATACGCCTAGGTCATCGGCGATCTCCCGCCGGTTCTTGCCGGCGACGAGCAGCCCGGCAATCTGCACAGCGAGGGTGTCGATCCCAGCCCCGGTCGACCGCTTGCGTTCCACATGGATGTTGAGCCTGCGCATCGCATCTCGCATCCCGTTGTCGTAGCCGTTGGGGTCGCTGGTGGAGACGAGCGTGCGCTCAGCTACGGATGCGGCGTCCACGGTTCCTGTGGCCCCCGCGTCGTCCTGCATCGATGTCGGGGCGATGAGACCCACTTGCTCGACCTCGCGACGCCTCGACTCCCGACGATGATAGTTGTTTATGATGCATTCACATACCATGTGAACATAGTGGCCGAAGCTCGACTTCTTCACGTCGAAGGGGCACTTGCCTCGGTTGCGTGCTAGGATCCCACGGTAGATTTCTTGCAGGACCTCTTCTGCATCGTAGCCGTGTCGGGCAATGCGGGCCCCGAAGCCTGCAAAGAAGAGCTTGCGCACCTCATGCCCTCGCTTCTCCAGGTCGATGCCGAGCCCGCTGGCCTGAGCCGCTGTGAGCGGCAACACGGGGGGCACGCGGCGAGCGGAGGTTCGCTGTGGTGCGGCGACGGGCTTCGCCACTGCGAACATGTCGAGGGTGCTTCCACCGATAGGGAGTCGGGCCGAAGGGTGATCCTGCCACCGACCGAAGTACTGGTCGAAGCTCATGGTGGGGCGAGGGGTTCCCGTAAGGGCGGCCAGAAGATGCCTGGTCGACGTGTAGCGGGCCTGCACCATCCCGCCCAACGAAAGGATCTCAAATTCCCCTCTGACTCCAGCCTTCGGCTGTTGCACCACCCGGATTTGATGGAGGCCGTGTTCGTGCCGCGCGTACAGGATTTCCGAGGGGGCGCTCACCATGATTGATCTCTCCAGCAAGCTGCCGACCCTCTAGGAAGTGTGGGGGCGAATGGCAGAGCTTTCGGCGAGTCTATCGGATCCGCTACCAGCCACGCAATAGGGGCATAGGCCGGAAACCGAAAATAATATGAAAATACCTCTAAAGCCAGAAGTCCTACTCGGACTCTACCACGAGGTCGGTCGTGTAGACGAGGCTCCCGTAGTCCAGATAGGATCCCTCCACGCGCCCTGGGATGGCTTGCTCGTCTTCCTGTAGCCTTCGGGCGAAGGCTGTGAAGACCCCCGTGATCTCGCTGGCTGTGAGGCCGTCTGCCTCCAGCATTCGGACGAAGGCCACCTGGTTGGCCGCGAGGGCCTTGGACAGGAGCAGGGGGCCAAAGAGGGTGGCGATGTAGCCTTGCCACTCGGCAAGGGTTTGCGGGTTGGTCATGAGGTTCTCCAGTAGGTCTACGCCGGGGTGCCGCTACCCTGAACACCGACCTTGCCCAGTTGCGTGGCATAGGGGGACATGGCCAGCTCCAGGACTCGACGATTCAACTCCACGAACGAGCTGTGAAGCCGCTTCATCTCGAACCACTCCTTGCCCAATGCCTCGGACTGGCTCTCGATGATCACCCGGTCGAACAGCTCCGACTCGAGCCCCTGGAGGTACCCCGCGAGCTGGTCGATGGTGGTGTCGGCATCCCCCACGGGCTCGGCATACACCGCGTCCAGGATGTACTCGTCCACGGAATTTGTCTGCCCGCTTCGCCAGGCCCGGGCCGTGCGCTGCTTCATCGTCTCGTTGTTCCAGGCATCCCGATCCAGATGGATTACCGTGTCGAACGCCTGCAGGTTCTGTCCCGTGGCGTAGGTTGACGTGAGCACGCAGGTGAGGAAGTCCGGCTTCGGGGTAATCACTCGGTCTAGCACGAAGCCCTTCCACTCGCCCTTGGGCCACGTCCGGTCACCCTCCTGGTACGCCTTCGCCGTGTAGGTCTGGATGACTTCTCCGTCCCTCCAGACACGAATGGCACCGGCCACACACTCGGCATGCAGGTGCGATGGGAACCGCGTGGAGAGATGCTTCGCCGTCGTGCCGGCCAACGCTGGGCTGTCCGTGAAGAGGAGGGTGCGGCGTCCCGAGCCGACCCGCTCGTCAATCACATCCACGGCCGCAGTGAGCTTCGGGCTGACCAGGGTGGGGTCAGACCTCTCCGGGAAGTTGATGAGGTCGAACAGCTTGCGAAAGTCCTTCACGAGCCGCACACGCGCCGCCTCGATAGACGGGTCCGTAGCCGTCGTGTCCCGATCCCTGTACTTGGCAACCATCCCACGAATCGTGTCCGCGATCTTCACGGACGCCCCGCGATAGGCGGCCTCCACCTGCGGATCCATCGTCACGGCCACCGTGGTCGCACGAAGGGCCGGGAGGGCAACCTCCTCGACGTCCCGCTTGTCGGCGAAGTAGAGGTTCTGCTTGACCCACACACGGAAGTCGCGAGCCGTCGTTGGATCGTTCTTGATCCCGATGATCTTGCCACCCACCTCCTCACAGAACCGGGCACGGAACGCACGTAGCTGTGCCCGGCCCTCTTTGGTGTTGAGGTCCAGGTTGTTGCTGATCGCCACAAGAGTGAACACCTCCAGGGGTGACTTCTCCATCGGGGAGGCCGTGAGGAGGATCTTGCGCGGGTGGTTGAGGCGCATTGCAGCACTCGCCGTCCCCGAGCCTGGGTTCTTGAGCGCCTGCGCCTCGTCGAAGAGCACGGCTGCATACCTGGATGCAAAGTCGGGGTCGGATGCGACGGACTTCTGGAACTCTGTGTACGACATCACCCGCACACGGTCACGCAACGCCTTCGGGTCCTCGATGAATGCTTCGATCTCCTTGGGGAGGTTGCCCCGCAAGGCCGGCGGACACACGTAGAGGAACTGCTGCCCGTCCTGCAAAAGCCCGTCTCGGATCATCTTCTGCATCGAAGCGATTGCAGTGGCCGTTTTGCCGAGGCCCGTGTCAAGCGCGATCACGCCCGAATGACCACGGGACTCGAGCCAAGCCATCGCCTGCTTCTGCTTGTGGAAGAGCTTGCGGCCCGGCTTGAAGCCACCGATCTTGTCCGTGTCGAAGTACTTGAGGTTGTCCTCGGCCAAAGCCAGCTCGTGCTTCGCGAGCTGCGCGAAGAAGTCCTTGAGGAGCTTCGCCGCCGTCGTGGACAGGGCCATTCCGCCAAGGGCCTCACGCACCGCCGCGAAGTCCTTGGGGTCAAACGTGTAGGCCGACTTCCTGGATCCCTCCTCGTACTTGAGGGTCGGAACCATCTTGGACAGTTCCGAGATCGCTGCACGCATCGCCGTGTGCTTGTGGCCACTCGGAATGCGCAGGTAGAGGGCACCCTTGACGCCCACGGTGACGTAAGGCTCCCTGTTCGTGCGGACGATTGGAGAACCATCGGCCGCCTTCGTCTCCATCGGCACGGGGATCTTCGACTTGGGGTCGAAGTCGTAGGCCACACCCTCAATCATGCGGCCCGACCGGTTCACCAGGTCGTTGAGGTAGCACCCCTTGTACCGACCCGAGACCACCACCACATCCCCGTCTACAGTCTTCTTCGTGGCGTAGATGCGGGTGAGGTTGTGCGACTTTGCCTTGTCATCGGTCAAGGCGGCATACTCCACCTGGCCTACCGTGAAGGCCGTGATCTCTTCATCCCCAAGCCTGCGAAGGTCGTCGATGTTCGGGAACACCCGCGTCAACGCCTTGCGCGCGGCTAGGTCCTTCCGACGCTTCGTGATGAACTCCGGGATGGTGTGCAAGCCACCGTCCACGTCGAACACCAGCTCATCTCCAGACACCGGGTCCGTGCCCGTCATCACCGGGCGACCCATGATCTCCTTGCGGCCAGGAGTCATCCCGTTCGCCACGATCTCCTGCTCGACGCGGCGGTCCAGCTCGCGAAGGATGGTGCGCGAACGCTGCATGGAGTCGTAGGCTTCCGGGTCGTTGCGGCGCAACTCCTCGAGCTTCTGCTCCTTGTCGCTCATCACACGGAACATCACCCAGCCAGGAGCACCCGCCGTCATCGTCGTGAGGTAGACGCCCCGGTCTCCCGCCACGTCAGACACGAGGCTCGCGAAGAACTCCGCGAGACGCCGAAACAGCATGGTCGACCGATGACCCTGGTCAAGCTGGGCCAGGAGCGGGCGGATCAACGTTGTGACGTCGTTGAACTTCGTGCGCGTCACTTCGCTCGTCAACCGGGGGAACATGAGCCGCGACTGTGTGCGAAACAGATCCACGTAGCCTTCGGGCGGGGCCGGGTCATCCAGCGACCCTGCTCGCAGCACGTCATAGAAGTCGAAGAATCCCATGAGTCGAATGCCGAAGGCGCGAGTCAACTCCCGGCGTGCCGCCATCGAGTACAGAGGGCGGTACTTCGTGGCAGGAGGGAGGGCGATATCGTCCGCCAGGTGAAGGCTCGCGACCCGCTGCGGGGAGATACGGTTACTCAATGGGGTCTCCAGGCTCCTCGACCGAGGAGGGACTAGGCGTTCAAGCGTTTCGCGTGATGTAGGGGAGAAGCTCGGCCCGCAGGCTCGGGTTCTCGTGGGCCACGCGAATCATGGCGGTGCGAAGCGCAGACGCATCCCGGGACATCGAGCGATACACTGAGATCGTCTCGAACCGGATGGCCGGGCGTCCATTGACCTCACCGCGCATCGCCCAGGTGAAGTCTCGACCGCCACGGGTGGGGCTGAGGGTGGGGAAGACCTTTTGTGCCGCAGCGAGGTTGGGGAACACCTTCGCGCCACGATCCATGACTACCTGGACAGGCATGTCCTCGGTCCAGCCCTTCCATTCGGCCGTGCGGTCAGACGCGCGCTTGTACCCGACCTGCGCCGCCAGTGAGCCGCAATAGGCTCCGGTGTCCGTCACCTTGCCTTCCATCTTCTCCATGCACTTCGTGATCTTGTGCTTGACACCTTCGGTCATGGTGTCCCACATCTTCTTCACGGAATCCTGCGTCCAGCCCTTGGGGAGGTTCTCCCACGCGGCGTTCTTGGACAAGCCAGGAGTGAGGTTCTTCCATAGCTCGGGCATGTTGGAGAAGTCGAGCAGGTAGCCTTGCGACGCCCGATAAATCTCTGCGGCACGCTTGAACCAGTGAGCCTCCTCCAGCTTCTCACCTACCGTCCTTAGCAGCGTGCCGTCATTCAGCTTGACGGTCATGTAGTAGATCATGCCCGAGGGGGTCTCCTGCTCGATGACCGTAAATCGCTGAATCGTGTCGTTGGGGCTACCTTCCCAGATCCAGTGGGTGATGCCGCTCACATCACGCTCCTTCCAGTTCCGACCGGTTCGGTCGGGGCCCGCGGCCACCTTGGAGGATGCAGACCAGCGGCTGGTTTCGTTGGCCATCCGGTTCTGCATCATGATGCGGGCTTGCTCCTCCATCTGGTCCAACATAGCCGTGTGGGCTTTGCTCAACTCAGCCCGAGTGCGAAACGAGCCCGTGGGGACAAGCTCGAATGCCTCATCCATGAGACGCAGGAAGCCGCCGTTGTTCAAATCGGCCCCCCGATCCTTGGCCAGATCCATCGCCTTGTCGATGACTCGCTCCATGACCGCGGAGACACTGTTTGGGTCGATGACGGAAGCCCAGCGCCCGTGGTGGGGATCGTTGTCCGCGAGCCAACGGTTCACGTCGGACCAGAGAGTCTCACTGTCCTTGACCTTGACGAGGTCATCCACCACTCGAGGCGGAAGGTCGTCGTAGTCCAGTACGGATTGTCCAGTGCCTAGGGAATTCACGTGCCGCTTGAGAATTGCCTCCTGCCGGGACATGAGCTTGCCAACCTTGAGCAGCGGGAGAAGATCATCCCGAAGCTCAGGGTGCGTGTGGGCGAGGCGAATGAGCTGTGCGCGGAGGGACATGAGCGTAGACTCCTGAGTCACTCTCACATCACCTATCGAAGGACTATCACTCGCTCGCGTGTCGAAGGGCGACCCGGACGGACATCCCACCAGGGAGCTTCACGCCACGCTCGCCTACAGCCTTCACGAATTCGGACACGGCCTTGCGCCACTTGCCCGGTGACTTCTTCTTCCAGCCCAGGAAGTGCTTGTTCTGGTACGGGGCGCTCTTGAACTTGGACGTGTCAAACGAGAGGCCCACATAGGCACGCAGGAAGTCTGCACGCAGCTCCGTTGGGATGGGTCGCACGAGCTGCACAAAGGCATCCACCGCGTCGGCCAGGTCCGTGTGGAACTCAATGTCACGAAGCTCGTGGTCCAGCCTCCCCTTGCCAGGCGCCTGCGTCGGGTCCCCGTAGACATCATAGCCATCTTGACGCAGGGATGGGCTTGGTAGTCCAGCACCCCACGCCTTGACTTCCTGTGCCACGGCCGTCAAGAGAGACTGCCCCACATGCTGCACTTCATGACGGGTCGTGGTGGCCAAAGACTCGATCACGGCCTCAAATACCTGAACCGTGTTTGGGGTGTCATCGATTGGCACATCGATTTCAAGAGTTCGCGTGGACTCGTTCCACTGGCCACCTCGTCCGGCATGTCCCTTGAAGTGAAGCACCGCGGACAGTGATTCAAAGTTCTTGGCCCTGAGATATCCAGCCACCGTCTCCCTAGTCACCTGTTGGCCAGACTTGTTGGTTTCCCGTATGAACACGTCCAGGTACTTCCATCCCGCCAGGTCAATGGGGATAGTCGTGGTGGTCTTGGACGAGTATGACTTCGGGGCCTGCGCGTACTTCTTGCATGCCGTACGGAGCAACGCCAGGTTCACGAGCCACATGTCATCAGTGTCGGTGCGCTGCCGCATCATTGGGTCTTGTATCGCATCCTCGGCCATCCTGATCGACGAATCCATGGCGGTCGTGACCTGCTTCACGGCATCTTCCAGGCTGACCATCGTGGACTTGAACTTTGGTGTGCGCTCCCCGTAGCCCACCCTACAGTATGTTGCGAAGTCAGGGTCCTTCTTCACGGCCACGTAGAACGACTGCTCGTAGGAACTGTAGATGTACGGTGCCTCGAACTTGATGGTGGCTCCCGGCTTTAACTTGTCGATCGCTGCGGCAACCCCACGCTTGGCCGCCTCAATATCCGACTTCATCTTCTGGATCTGCGGTATGCGATCCTGGAAGATGGGGAGCTTCTCGTTGCAATAGGCCCACACGTGGCCCGCATACACCGAGCGGGCCCACTCGAAGATGGCGCGTTCAAGGGCCGGCGGCCCCTGGAAGATGCCTGCAGTGTGTGACGTGTTCATATACGGAGCCATCCTATAGGCTTGGTATGGTGCGAGGATGAAGGAAGGGAGACACGGTGCTTGAACTGAACCACCTGCAGGGCCTACGCGAGATATCCATGTTCTCGGGGGCAGGCGGAGGCATCTTGTCGAGTCGGCTTCTCGGATGGGAAACCGTACAGTACGTGGAGTGGGACTCCTACTGTCAGGAAGTCCTCCGCGCACGGATCAAGGACGGTCATATCCACGATGCACCAATCCATGACGACGTAAGCACGTTCGACGGCACCCCGTTTCGGGGCAACGTGGACGTGATTCATGCAGGATTTCCCTGCTTCGTCGCTGGAACGATGGTGCTCACGATGCAGGGGCACATTCCTATCGAGGACGTGCGCGAGGGTGACCTGGTACTCACCCACCTGGGTCGCTGGCGTCGCGTGACCGCCACGATGGTGCGCGACGACGCCCCTGTTCGAGAGATCAAGGCGCAGGGAGTGCCTGGGGTGGTCTGCACGGACGAGCATCCGTTCTACTCCCGTGCGCGCGGGCGAAAATGGGACAATGACAGGCGCTCATATGACCGCGTGTGTGCCGATCCCGAATGGATGGACGCGAAGGACATTGGCAAGGCCCACTACCTGGCCGAAGTGCTACCGCCCGTGATGGATGACGACCGCACGGAAGCCTTCTGGTGGCTGGTGGGGTGGTACTTGGCCGAAGGCTGGACAATTGACCGGGATCATGGGGGCCGGGTGATCCTCTGCGCCAAAGAAGGGGCCGAAGCGGATGAGGTGGCCAAGAGGATAGAGGCCGCTGGATTCCACGGCACCCGCAGTACAGAGCACACCGTGGTGAAGTTCCACATATGCCGCAACGAGTTCTATGACTTCCTGCAGCCATTCGGGAGATACTCCCATGGCAAACGGGTGCCAGGGTTCGTGCTACAGCTCCCACAGGAGAAGGCGAAGGCTGTCCTTGATGGGTACTTGGCTGGCGACGGCCACCACGAGCAATACCGAAAAGGGGATGGGTCTGTCCACTCGGCTTCGACCGTTAACAAGGCGTTAGCCCTTGGTATGGCTGCTCTGGTGCATCGGGCATACGGTGTTGTCGCAAGTGTGACCTACACGCGAAAGGCACCTACCTGTGTGATTGAAGGCCGCACCGTCAACCAGCGTGGGGCGTACACGCTCACAATGGCAGAGCGAAACCGATCGGCCTTCATTGAAGGCGACTACGGCTGGAAGCTGGTACGCTCCAACAAGCCACACGGTGTCGCTACGGTGTACAACCTCTCCGTGGAAGAGGATGAGTCCTATACTGCAGATGGTGCCGTCGTGCACAACTGCACGTCCTTCAGTCTCGCCGGTAAACAAAAGGCAGGTGACGATGAGCGCAACAAGTGGCCGGATACCATTCGTGTCATTCGCCAAGTTCAACCCCGATACGCATTCCTGGAGAACGTGCCGGGACTCCTTTCAGGGGGACACGGGTACTTCGGAACCGTTCTCGGGGACCTGGCCTCGAGCGGGTATCATGCGACTTGGAGTTGCCTCCCCGCAGCCGCCGTCCGAGCACCCCACCGACGCGACCGACTCTGGATCCTCGCCACCCGGGCTTGAGGCTGAAGTCTTCGTGATCGAGCCCCTTGCGACAGCGATGGGGGAGACACCCAATGGAGAGTGGCCGTGGCCACAACTCCTGGGCCTCCTAGGGAAGGCGTCCTACGAGCAGACCTGTGATCGGAACGGGCCAAACACAGAAGGCTTGTGGCCTACGCCTGTGACCAAAGACGACGCCACGAATTACGCTCAAGGGGGGATGAGCCTCGGGTTCGCCGCTCGCAACATGTGGCCCACCCCCAACACGCTTGATGGGGCCCCACCTCGAGACCCGGAGACCGTGCATGAGTGGAACAATGCGCGGGACGGCCGCACGGGTCGCCAAGCACTGGCCAACCTCCGACAGGCTGTCGTTGACCCCAAGTACCAGGAGCGTTTCTCCACGCCCCGGGCTGAAGACTCGGAATCCGCTGGGGCACACCGAGGCGTCCCCGACACGCTGACGTCGTACACGCGGGCCCGGCCTTCACCGCAGATGTTCTGCACGCCCACGGTGGAGGATGCGTCCCGTAGTGGGGATCCTGCAATGGCCGAGAAGTGGGCGCGAGGAGAGCGGGTGCCCGACACGCATCAGCGACTTCGCACGCAGGTCCTCGTGGAGTCCTTCCCCACGCCCACGGTCTACGACTCCACGGGCACGGGGAGCAAGCGGGCCGAACAGAAGGACGGATCCCGTCATGCGGTAAGCCTTCACCATCTGGCGGCCGACTGGAGCACCAACGAGGAGCGCGAGACGTTCCCCACGCCCACATCCTCTATGATGTCTGTGGGTGACATGGAGCAGGCCAGGTTTGCAGGGAACTCTGGAAAGCGCCCAAAATACAAGGAGGCAAACAAGTCTTTGCCTACGCCCAAGGTCGCAGGAAGCAATCGCACATCCAAGCAAGCCCTCTTGAATGAGAAGGGGCATGCGTCGGGACTCGGGCTAGAACAAGCAGCCGAACTCGCGGACGGGGTCATCCCGCAGGAGTTGGAAGGCATTGAGCCTTCCACCCTCGCTCCAGGAATCCGTGCACAGTGGCCGACGCCTATGGCGGGTTCAAACCGCACGAGCACCAAGGCGCAGACGGGACGACCGACGTCTGGGCCATCGAGGGGCGGAGCCTCCTATGGCTTGGAAGATGCCGTGCTTAGGGTTGAGCAGTGGCCGACGCCCACAACCTCGGACGCTACGGGAGGCCCCGGCAACAGCGGACGCGAGGGTGGGGACAACCTGCGAACGGCCGTGTCGAAGTTCCCCACGCCACGAGCCAACGACTGGAAGGGGGCTGATCCTGCACGGGACGAAAACAGGTCGGGTCTGCGCCACGGCGGGGATGACCTGGCTACGGCCGTGGACAAGCTGGTGTTCCCCACACCTACGGTTTCCGACGCGACGGGTGGTCGCACCACAGCCGGTGGCCACAAGTTCCCCACGTCCCTCAATGCCCATGTGCGGGGGCTACGGGATGGGATGGACGGGCGCAAGACCTGGCCGACCCCCTTGTCTGGGAATCCCGACTCGGGCTCGGGGGGCAACCACGGAGGAATGGCTCTGTTGGATGCTGCAAAAGAGGAGACGAACAGGCGAACCTGGCCGACCCCTATGGCGGGCCCTATACACGTCCAGGACGGCGGGGGGCACGGGGGTGTGAAGCTCGCCGAGGTGGCCACAGAGGCGTCTTTCGGCACCCCCACGGCCTCCATGAAGGTGCGTTCAGGCGAGTTTGGGGAGGGGAGGGCCGCCAACCCTGCCGAGCTGGCTTACCAGGAGTCGGGGGCCCGCGGACAGCTCAATCCTGACTGGGTCGAATGGCTAATGGGCTGGCCGAAGGGATGGACCACCACGGACCCGTTGCCGCCCGAAGTGTTTGCGGACTGGATTGAGCAAACCCTCTCCGGGACGTGGTGGGACCAGGAGCCTGCTGGGGTGCCTCGCATCGCCGTAGGCATTCCTCACCGCGTCTCGCGCCTCAAGGCCATCGGCAACGGGCAGGTGTCCCTCTGCGCTGCCTGGGCCGCCGTGTGCCTCTTCGAGATGGAGCAGCAAGTGCGCAACGCCATCGAGGTGGCCAACCAGGGGAGCCCTCCCGAAGTGGACTTCTTCGACCTTGTGGACGGGTAGCTGTTCAGGGGGCGTGCCTACGGCGTAGGGGCATCTATGGAAGACCCTGCCCTCCGCACCTGTCCCGTCCCCTCCCACCCGCAGTGGGCGCATCTCGTTAGCAGAACAAAGACAAATTACACCTGCATCGTGTGCGGGATGGATGTAGATGAGGGCAAGCCCCACTTCGTTGCCCGCGTGATCCGGGGCGGTGGCACCATCCTTCATCCTGACGACGAGCCCCTCTACGAGGCCGGTGAGAGGCGAACCGGCAATTCCGACTTGGGCAGGTGGCCCGTGGGCCCCAACTGCGTGAAGCGGTTCAAGCTCGGGGCGTGGGTCGCTCGACACGTTCCCGCGTAGAGGAGGCATGATGCGTGAATTCTTCCGAGCCGGCGACGCCCTGTACCGCGTGAGCGAGATCCTTGAGATCGACACGCAGAACCTCGTCGATTACAGGGTAAGCATGACGATGCGCGACGGTCGCGTGGTTGACCTTGCAGGCGCGGACGCGATTGAGCTGGTGCTCCTCGCGAAGCCTTCGGCCCTAGAGGGGCAGCGACTTCGCACAGTTCGGCATGCCTGGGCCTTCCATAACCTCGTGGGCCACCCTGGAATGCAGCTCCTCGCGTGGCTTGGCCGTCCCAAGCTCGGGATTCTCCTCCACGACGCGACAACTCCGCGCCCGAAGCTGCCGTGAGCAGGGCCAATGCTGCTCCCTTCCGGGTAGGTGCTGTATGATCCCGCAAACAGAAACCCGCTCCGTCACCTCCTCAGGCGTCATGGCCACCATGATGTATGGGATTGCGCCTGGCTCCGAAGCCCACATTTTCGGCATGCTGCGCGGCTCGCTGTATTCGGACAAGCCCTTGGCCGTGGTGCGGGAATCAACCACGAATGCCTGGGACGCGCATCAGGATGCGTTCATCGGCAACATGCCGATCAATGTGGTGCTCCCCACGGACCTAGAGCCCACGTTCATTGTTCGGGACTACGGATTCGGGCTCTCGTATGAGGGCATCTGCAATACCTTCGTGTTGTACGGGGCGTCCACCAAGCGAGGGACGAACGAGCAGATCGGGTGCAAGGGGATCGGGTCGAAGGCCCCCTTCGCCTATACGGATCTGTTCACGATCATCTCCTACAATCAGGGGGTGAAGTCGACCTACACAGCGTTTCTGGACGAGACGGACGTGGGCCAGTGCAACAAGGTGCATGAGGAGCCGTGCGGGTCTGAGACCGGTCTTGAAATCCGTGTCCCCGTGCTCCCCCAAGACGTAGCGGCATTCCACCGAGCAGCCGAGTACCTGTTCCAGTTCTACACGCCGACCCCCAATGTCAACATCCCGATCACGCCTCGGGCGATGGACAAGCGCGCGAACGGCTTCCTGAACCCGATAGGGTCGCCTGACAGCACGCCTGGCTCATGGATCGCTGTCGAAGGGATCGTCCCGTACACCCTCGACTACACCAAGATGCTTGACGAGCTACGCGAGGCCGGGCTTGAGGAAGCCGTGAAGGCGGCATCAGGTGGGCTCTACTTCGACATCGGGACCGTGTCGGTTTCGGCATCGCGTGAGGAGCTGGAGTACACGACCCGCACGAAGAAGGCTGTTGTCGCCAAGTTCAAGCTCCTGCTCGATGAGCTTATCGGTGACGTGAAGCGAACCATCAAGGACACCTCCCTCTCTACGTGGGAGCGGAGGGTAGCTGTACAGCAATTCAGCAAATCGACGCAGATCCCGATTTCTGCCCGATATGCGCAGTGGGTGAAGCCTTCTCTCGTGGTCTACTCGCACCAGCCTATCCTCAACGGGGACGGGAATGCGATGCAGGACGACAAGGGGAACAAGATCACAAACGCCCCAAAGACGTTCCGCCTGCTCGGTTACGACGATACGTACGACCGCAACGGGCACTTGACCCATCGGGCGACGAAGCTCAGCGAGATGCGCACCGTAGACGTGCGCCCTAACGCTAGGATCGCTGTCCAGGACACCAAGATCGCCGCACAGAATTTCCTCCTCGACCGAGTCGCCGACCGTGTCGCAGTCCCACACAACAATGCCAAGATTGAGGACATCGAGGCCGAGATCCAGTCCGTGCTTGTCAAAGCTGGACTAGAAGGCATCCCTGTCGTCCGGCTCACGTCGCTTCCCACGAGAACCTCTGTTGACAAACGTCGATATGGTCGGTCATACGGCAACGAGAAGCACACGGAGCGGCGATTCGTCCTCAAAAACAATGTGTCCGCACGCGCTGCACTTTCCGACAACTGGAACATCATCGACCACGAGCCAGGAAAGGACGATGTGTACGTCATTCTCTCGCACTTCGTGCCCGTGGGATCTGGGCCAGCAGGAACGGTGTTCTACGAGGAAGTAGAGCAGGATCGCCAAGCTCTCGCCCGTTTTGGGGAGGTGCCGCCGCCCATCTACGGCATCAAGACAACCCAGAAGCATCGGGTGCTTGAGACAGACGTGCTGGGCACGCCATATGCAGCATGGCGGAAACAGAAGTACCAGGAACTGCTTGCTAACCATCCAGAGATCGAACGCCATATTGAGCTGGTCCACTGGGGCACCATCGCAGATCGATACTGGTATCTCGCCAATATCAAACAGGCTATGCCGTGGATGCTAGCAGAGTTGGGGGAAAGCCACCCCATCCCTACATTCTTCCAGAATGTTCTGTGCGGGCAGGATGCGCACAAGTCTCTGTCAATACCAGAGCGCAACACCGCGAAGCTCTTGTGCTCCATCATCAACCCCCCCAACAAAGCCAAGGATGCCGAGCAACACTTGCAGAAGCGGTACCCGCTGTTCAAGGTCGGCGCGTTTGCGCAAGACATTGGGGTAGGGGGTGACCACACTTCCACATCCAAGAGAGCCGCCTGGCTCGAATACTTCACCCTCATCGATCAGGTACGACCATGAGAACCTACACCGACACCGGCAGCACCCTCAACGTAATGGTGGACGGCCAGTCCTATACCATTCGTAAAGGGTCCAAGAACTTCGATGCAGCCCGTGCTGCCATGCAGGCAGACGACTGGGATGCCCTCATCCCCCTCCTGTCAGCGGGCCATACCATCGCTCGGTGGCTGGCTGACACCGGGTTCGCTGTCAAGGACAACCTCATCACCTACGAGGGTCGGCCAATCGACCAGGCGCTCAACAACCGCCTGCTCCAGATGGCTATTGAAGGGGCGAATCCCACGAGCTGGCTGCGGTTCTGGGCGCGCCTCCAGGAGAACCCCTCCTACCGGAGCGTGCATCAGCTCTACGCCTTCCTGGCCCGCGAGAACATCCCGATCGACGACGACGGGTTCATCGTCGCCTACAAGTCGGTCACCAACGACTACAAGGACTTCTACACTCGTACGATCGACAACAGCATCGGCACCATCGTGAAGATGCCGCGCAACCAGATCTCGGACGACCCGAACCTCGGCTGTCACGAGGGTCTGCACATCGGCGCGCTCCCCTACGCCCTCTCCTTCGGGACGGACAAGCGGATCATCATCTGCCGCATCGACCCGGCCGACGTCGTCTGCGTCCCCTACGACTCGAGCTACCAGAAGATGCGGGTGTGCGAGTACGAGGTGATCGGCAACTACAGTGGGCAGCCACTTCCGTCC
>ERZ761596.19-NODE-19-length-52309-cov-36.119321_pt1 | contig 52309 bp, 81 predicted proteins | sample MGYA00512166_ERZ761596 | MGnify/ENA primary metagenome ERZ761596 (study PRJEB28899, sample SAMN03785556) | bioreactor sludge metagenome | biome: EBPR Sludge; feature: EBPR Bioreactor; material: 0.22µm filtered reactor supernatant | place: Saint Lucia: Queensland...
CGCCGGCCTCTTGGCGAATCTGCTCGACCGACTGGCCCCCCGCGACAAGGCCCTCACCGATCGCTGCGCCGCGCGTCGCGTTCGCCGCGCCCGCAATTGCGCGCCCCGCGGCCCCGCCAACGAACATGCCGGGGACCATTTCCGCGGCCTTGTCGACCATGTACCCCGGACGAGACAGGTACGCGCCGAGCGTCGGGAAGAATCCCTTGGTCTCGGCGATCTCCTGCGCCTGCCGCTGGTGCTGGGTGGAGTAGCCCTTCTCGATCGTCTTGCCAACGTCTTCGAGCAGGTCGCCGGCGCGACCGAGCGGCGCTTCGAGCAGCCCGCCGGTGGCGAAGTTGGCCAGCCCCACCGCCGCCTTCGGCACTTCGACGACCGCGCCCTTGAACAGCGAGCGCACTGGGTCTTCTACGAAGCGTTTGAGGAGCCCGGATTCGGCCGGAGCGGCGGGGGGCGGCTGCATGCCGCCCTGCAGCGTCAGGCTGTCGTCAACAAACGCACGCGCTGCAGGGTCGTACCGAACGGCCATAGTGACCTCTTGTGACTATCGCCCGAAGGATACCTCACTGCACGCCCAAGCGTCGAATTACCGGCACGCCGTCCGGGCCGGGCACCAGCATCATCATTTGGCCCGTGCGCGGGTCGTAGTACGCGCCCCCGAGGGGGAGTTCAAACCCTTCGGAGGCTTTAGCTGCGGCCGCCATTTCCGCCGCCTCACGGCGCTGGGCAAGCTCCTCCTGCGTAAGCTGCCGTTGCTGCGCCAGGGTCATGCCTGCCAGTTCGCGGCGTTGGGCCAGCTCCTCACGCCGCAGCGCTGCGTCCTCGTCGGCGCGGCTCTCCGTGGTCGTCTGTCCGCGCGCTCGCACTGCGAGGTCGCCCATGCCCAGCTGGCGGCGCAACCCGAGTTCGTCCTGCAGCCGCCCGGCGGCGCCCGTCTCCTGGAGGTACTGCTTGACCAGATCGGACTCCGCCTTCTTGCGTTCGGTCAGGCGGTCCTGGCGCGCAAGCTCCGCCGCCCGGCGCTCCTTCCGCTCCCAGATTTTCTCCCGCCCGCCGATCGAGGCGAACTTCGGCCCTTCCGGCGCGTCCTCTTCGGCCCACGTCGCGCGCAGACGTTGCAGCGCTTGGTCGAGTGTCATCGCAGCCGCGGGCGTCGCGGCGGGGGCGGCAGTTTGTGCGGGCGCGGGGGCCCCGCGGGGCTGAAGCAGCGCGGCACGAGCATTGCGCGCCGCCTCCTGCTCGGCGGCCTGCCGTTCCGTAATCGACGCGATCTCGCCCCGCACCCGAGTCAGCGCAGCGTCGCGACGGGGGTCGGTTGGGGTCTCGGCAGGCGGCGCCGTCTCCGCCTCTGCGGCGTCCAGGGCGGACATGGCGGTAGGGGAGGGCGGAGCCGCAGGTGCGGCCTGCATCGGAGCGCTCGCGACGGGGGCGGGGGCCGGCTGTCCGGCGCCAGTCACACCGCGCCAGAACTCGCGCCCTGCGTTGCCAACTTCCTGCAGCGCCATACCAATCCCGCGGGTCGGCACCTCCAGGGCTGCGCCAGCCCCCGCAGCCAGCATCCGGCCGGAGGCGCCAAGCGCCTCCATGTTGCGGCCGGCGTCCGCAGCGCGTTGGGTGTCCTGGTAGGCCCGGCTCGCGGCCTGCCCCATCACGGACTCCTGAAACGGGCGAGCTACCGCCATGCCCACGTTCGCAAGAACCGGAGCCGCCGCGCGCCCGATGCCGGCCAGCTCCTGCCCGGTTCGCGACTGCATGAACGGGACGCTGGGGCCCGGTGCGGGCGGCTGCGGGAGCTGGCGAGCGTTCGCCAGCTGCATCATTTGCTGCTGAACCGGATTCGGCGGGGGCGCCGCGGGCTGCGTCGGGCGGGCGCCCTGCGCTCCGGGGATAATGTCTTCAGAGCGAATACCGAACATGCCGGCCATGATCTACCTCACGAACACGTAAACCCGCTGTGGTTGAACCCCCACGGCACGGGCTGGAATGTGGCGCGCGCTACCCGGACCTTCGCGCGCTCGATGTCCGCGTTGAACAGCGCGCGGTACTTGGCCTCTCGAGCGCCGTCCTCTCCGTCCGCGTCCTGCGACCCGTAGGCGAACATCGCGGCGCCGTGCACGAGCGCCATGCGAGACTGGCGCGGAATCTCCGGCACAACCTCCAGCGTGTCCAGGCTGCACTGTACGGCGGGCAGGCGAATGACCCGCAGGAGCACCTTGCGCCCGTCGAACTCTGCGCTCGGACGAGGCCACACCCGCAGCGCTACCGCGCCGGCGCCATTGACGCTGTAGTCCGTAGCGAACACGAGTGGCTGGTCGTCTTTGGGGGCGCCGTAATTGACGCGCTCCAGCCACTGCACGACCTCCGGCGACGGCACGTACCCGTCGATCGCCGGCCCGGCCGCGCGAACCAGCCCGTGCTCGACCCCGTCCACGCGCGCGGACATGACCGCAAGCACGCTCTCACTGAGCGGGTAGAACTCGACCCCGGTGCGGAGCGTCACGCGCGCCGCGGCCGAGGTCGCGTCCCGGATGCACAGGGTGTCTTCGGCGAACTGGTCGTGCGCCTGCGCCACGAACTCACACAGCGCCGCCGTGGACCACAGCGGGGGGTCTGCGAAATCGCGCAGCACCTCGCTGTGCAGGTGCTCGATCACGTCGCCGAAGGTCTGCATGGTGGATTACCCGGCCAGGAGGCGGTACGGGAAGCGCAGGCGGTTGCGGTAGTCGACGATGTTGCCGCTGGCGTCCGTGCGGGGCACAGACTCGACCGCATCGTTGAGCGCCTCGACGACCTCGACAGGCACCTCGACTTCTTCACCGGCACGAACGAGGAACGAACGGCCGTTGACACCGACGAACAGCCCGGTGGGCGGGATGTTGTCGTTTTCTTCCAGGATGATGCGCACGCGCGGGCTGTCGGACAGGGGGGTGTCGGCGAGCCCGCGCGCCTTGGCACGCGCCGAGCCGCTGGCCTTGCGGGGCTTCACAGCCGCCTGCTCCTGCTCCTGCTCCGGCTCGTCCTGGTCCATGCTGCCGAGATTGGATTCGATGCTGTTCATGACTTGTCCTTCGTGGTTGCTTCACGGTATGCCTCGGCGAACTCTTCGTCCGCCGACTTGGGGAGCGACTCGAGTCGCTGCGCGATGAACTTTAGCACTTCGGGGCGTGTGGTAAAAGCGTACTTCTTCCACGGGTCCTGCCACGCGCCTTTCGACTTCTCGTTCTTCTCGGCGATCTTCTTGTCCATCACCTCGACTTCGAAGCCGTTCTCGAGGGCCTCGACTTTCAGTACACAGCTCATTTTCCTCTCCTCGAACGAAACGGGGGGCCGAAGCCCCCCGAGGTGCGCAGCGCCCTTGCGGCTTAGCCTCGGGCCACGAACACGAACGACTTGCTGGCCACCATCAGCGCAGCCGGCACGGTGACCGTGCCGGCTGCGTTGATGACGGGGCCGCCGGAGGTTTCCAGCGTGCGGGTGCCCGCGGCGATCGTCTTGAGCATGTGGCCGGAGGTCATGCCGTCGAACACCTCGTGCGTGAGGCGATCGGTCAGGTTGATGAACTCGAGCTTGCGCGGACGGAAGCCGAAGTTGAACGTGGTATCGACGGCGGCGACGGCATCCGTGGCGAAGACGTTGATCGCCTCGTTGACGACGCCCATGCTGTTCGAGACCGTGGAGGTCGAAATACCCATGGTGTGCTCCTTGTCTGTCAGCGAAGGGGAGGGGGTGCCCCCTCCCCATCAGGTTACGCGGTAGCCGTGACTTCGGCGCGGAGCAGGAACGCGTCCTGCAGGATGACCGCGGTCTGCCATGCCTTCCAGCCGACCGTGCCGCGCTGGGCCAGGGGGTCGCCCGGGGCCGGCTTCGGGTTCACGACCATGGGGGTGATCGAACTCTTGCCCTTGAGCGGCACGATGCCGAAGGCGTCGCGGGCGAGGTAGAGGATCGGGTACACGTCCCAGTTGACGCCGCCAGTCGAGCGGTAGGTGGTGCCGCCGCCGGTGGCCGCACCAGCGCCTTCCCACGGGGTGAAGATGGTGCTCGACACGTAGCGCACCGACTCCACAGCGCCGATCTCCGACTCCCACGGGGTCGTGGCGCCGTACTGCTTCGGGTGGATGAAGCCCGGCAGGTTGCGGATGTCGGTCTCGAGGTCGGGGTGGACCAGCGCGACGTACGCGGCCTCGACAGCCTCGGTGCGGTAGTCCGGGGTGGACGACAGCACCTTGGTGAAGCGGCGGGCGTTCTGGCGGTTCAGCGCCGTGGTGATCGAGCGCTGCGCGCCCAGGGTGATCGGGCCCGCGACGAGGTTGCGCGCGCCGACCAGCGCGCCGGCGGCGCCCAGACGGAACACGTTGGTGCCGGCCTTGACCACGTTGTAGCGCACGGTCTCGAGGGTGTACGCCGCCTGCTCGCCGAGGATGTCGACGGCCTCGCTCAGCACCGGGTCCTCGTGGGTGTCCATCACCACGTCGGTGATGGTGATGTAGTCGCCGTACTGGCTGAGGGTCGCGGTGTAGTCGACGTTCGCCAGACGGTTGCCCGCGGGGGTCACGCCTTCGACCAGCGGGGTCAGCGCCAGCGGGACGAAGAAGTTGCCCGAGCCCGAGCCGGCGGCGCCCGTGGCGCCCGACAGGAAGTAGCGACGCCACTTCGCAGACTTGGTGGAGTTGGTCGGGATCGGCTGCGATTGCCCGAATTTCTCGAGCAGCATGACGGGGGCCGCGCGCTCGAGCAGCTGCTTGACGACGTGCGCCGCGGTACGCGGGCTGATGTCGCCGTAGTTCGTGGTGTTGGCCATTTGAGGGTCTCCTTAGCCGGCGGTTAGGGGGTGGTTTTCAGCGCCGCGGGGTTGCACGTGGCGGCGAAGTCGGTCGCGGTCACGCCAGCATCGGTGTCGAGCTTGGCGGTGATCGCAACGACGGACGCACGCAACGCTGCAAGGTCGGACGCGACAGCCGTGAGCGCTTTCTTCTGCTCGGGCTCGAGCAGCATGGCGCTGACTTTGATCTGCACGGACATTCAAGTCTCCTGCGTTCGTTACTTGCGGGACACCGCTTCTTCCCAGGCCGCGTCAAAATCGTTCGGGTCCTGGGCGGAGGGCGGAGCCCCACGCTTTGCGCCGACTGCCCCCAACGCCTTAGCCGCTTTCTTGGCCGCTTCGGAGAGTCCGGCTTCAGGAGGTGCCGCCGGAGCCGCCGGAGCCGCCGCTTGTGCGGGTGCCGCCGGAGGAGCCCACTTCACCTCGTCCTTGAACCGCTGGATCATCGTGATGACATCCTCAGCAGTCCCTTCCTTCACCACGCCGCGGTACGCCGCCTTCAGGAACGAAGGCTGCTTCTCAATCCAGTCCATGACCGGCTGGTACACCGCGTCGTAGTCGGCGTGCGCCTCGTAGATCGCCCCCATGTGGTCGTCGGTCGTGTACTGCTGGACCGTGGCCTGGATGGGGCTGATGACCTTGCTCAGCTCACTGAATGCGTAATTTAGAGTATCCACCTGCACTTGTCGAGCAAGCAGCTCAAACATACGTGCAGCGTCCGGCCACTCGTCGCGCAGCGCGGTCAGCTCCTCGCGCTCGGTCGGCGAGTAGATGTCCGCCGGCGCGGCCGGTTCCGGGGTGGGCTGCGCGGGGGCAGCGACGGCCGCGTGAGCAGCCTCGGCGGTCGCGGGCGCCATCTGCGCCGCCATGCGCGCCTCGAGCGCGCGGAACCGCGCCTCCCAATCTACGCCTTGATCGCTTTGGTCACCGCCAGCAGGCTGCTCACCCGAACCGTCCGGTGCTCCTTGAGCATCCGCAGCAGCGGGGTCTGCTCCTGCAGCCGCAGGTTCGCCTGCACCAGCTTCGCCATCGGCTTGCTGACCGGGCTGGTCAGCATCTCCCGCAGGCACGCCTGCACCGTCCGCCGAATCGGCCGGGGTATCCGTTTCATCCGTCGCTCCCTTCTCCATCAGGCTGTCGAAAACGCTCGAGAACTCGTCGTCCTCGGGGGTCGTGCTGCTCAGTTCCTGGCCCATCTCTGCCTCTCCTTATGGGGTGCCCGGCAGGGGCACCGCCGGGACTTGCTGGTAGTCGAGAATCCGTTGGTACGCGGCGACCGCGCCCTGCGCCGCGCGCACCTCGCCAATGTCAGTGGCGATCAGCAGCCGCGCGACCTCACGCTCCCGCTCCGCTTCGATCAACAGCCGGAGCGCCAGCCCCGTCGCGTCGTCCTTGCTGTTGTGCAGCACGCGGCGCGCGTGCGCCATCCGCTCCCGGCTCTGCACCAGAGCGCTTGCCAGCTTCGTCATCGAGGGCTCCTTCCAACGTATCGAGGGTGGTGTTTGCCAGCTCCGCGGCCATCTTCGCCTGCATCTGGTCGGCCGCAGCGGCGTTCTTGTCCGACTGGGTAAGCGCCTTGACCGCTTCCGCAAGGCTCTTGCGCACTTCGGCGCGCAGCAGCTCGGCGGTCTGCTCCTGCTGGCGAGCCGCCTCGTCCGCAGCCTGCTTGTCGCGGCGCGCGGCCTCGTCCTTGTCGACCAGGACCGTACCAACCTCCACGTCCCGAGCTGCCAGCTTCTCGCGGACCAGCTCGTACTTGTTGAGGTATCGCTGCTCGTCCGGCGGCAGGGTCTGGGAGAGCGAGTCGAGCACAAGCCCGCGCACTTCCTTGGCGATCAGGCTGGTGGCGCCGCGCGGCACGACTTGGTGGTCGCCGCGAATTGAGGTCTTCGGGTTGAAACTCGCGTTGAACGCCACCAGGGACCCGAGCACCGACTGCGTGAACAGGTCGAAGTTGCGCACCACGTCCTTGAACGGCAGCGCAGCGTCCCCACGCAGCATCGACGCGCCGGCGGCGGTACGAAACGGCTCGGATGGGCCCTTGCTCATGTCCCCGCCGGTAGCCGGGTTCACGAACGTCTCGGTGTCGGCGAAGTCGCGGAACAGGGAAATGACCTGCATCATCTCGTCGATGTGCGACTCGATCGCCACGTTTCGCACGGCCGGGATGTTCGAGTTGGGGCCGTCGTCGTCCCGATACCAGTTCTTGAACCCGTGGATCGAGGTCAGGTCCTGGTCCTGGCGCAGCAGGGCAAGGTTCAGCTCGAGCTGCGGGCCGCAGACCACGCCGCCGTTGTCCATCACCATGCGCGAGGCGTTCGAGACCGCCATCTGGCTGTCGCGCATGATGTTCGGCAAGCCGTTGCCGGTGATCGTCGACTCGTCCTCTTCGAAGATGAAGTGGTGGTACGTGTGCACCTTGCGCTCGGGCACCAGCTCCCGCCACGGGTTCACGTCGGCCTTGATCACGGCGCCGTCGACCATCCACACGACCGCCTCCACCTGCTCGCCGGGGCGGGCCTTGACCTCGTGCCCGGCCGCCAACAGGTCCGCAGCGTCCAGGTATCCGTCCCAAACGATCGCCTCGTATTTGCGGCCGTTCTGGTCGTTCACGTTCGCGTGCCCGCCAAGCGCGCGCATCTCCGACTCGTACGTGCGCTGGCGGTAGTTGCCCTGGGTGTTCTTCAGCACGTCCATGATCACGTCGCCGAAGAAGTCGTCCCGGTCCGCCAGCTCGCGCAGCTGGTGCTTGGCGAACACGTGGCGCTGGAACTGCCCATCCATCTGGTGCAGGTACTTCGCGCTCATGTCCGGGTAGTAGTCCCAGATCGACACGTGCTCATACTGCGGCCGGAGCACCTCCACCGACTGCGGCCGGATCACGCCGGTGAGCGGGTCCCGCTCCCACGTGCGCTGCGTCTGGGTCCGCACGAACGGCCCCCGGAGCACGCCCATGCCGTACACGATCCCGCTCATGAGCACGCGCCGGCACAAGCTCACGTAGTCGAGCTGCCGGCTGCCGCCGATGTCCACCAGCTGGTCTTCGATCTCCCGCTCCAGGTTGCGCGAGCGCTCCCGCGCGAACTCCATGATCGCCATCTCGATGAGCTTGTCATCCAGGGGCTGCTCCGGGTTGGCGTTCAGCTGGAGCGTGGAGAGCACCGCGGCGAGGTCTTCCTCGGCCAGATTCGGCACGGGGGAGGGGTTCAGCGTCCAGTTCTTCTCCGAGGTCGGGAACAGGAGGTGCATCAGGCGCGAGAGCATCGACACGCACTTCACCCGGGTGAGCTTCGGGTACGCGTGTGAGCGATCCTTCGCGATCCGCTGCTCGACATCCGGGTCGTAGCGCCCCAGGAACTGCCGCAAGTTCTTCATCCACTGCAGCTCCATCTGCCGGCGATCGCGCTCGTACTGCGTGAACTGCGCCTGCAGGCGCGAGCCGGCGCCCTTGAGCTTGTCGTGGTCGGGCTTGCGCGGCGCGGGCGCGGCGGGGGTTGCGGGCAGATTCATGCGGCACCTCTGTGCGGAGTAAGGCAGGCGAAGCCAGGGATATTACCGCGCATGGTACGCGCCTGCGTGCGTCTGCGGCAGCGCCGCGCGGCGCTGCTTGTCCGAGGCGTACCTCGGGTCCGTGTTCGCGAACCACTTGCACAGGTAGCCGAACGCGTCCGCGGGGTGGCTGTACTTGTTCTTGTCCGGCTCGGGCGCGGTGTCCTCCGTGTCGCCCTTGCGCCGCTTGTACCGCCAGCCGGTCGCCAGGGCGCGGATCAGCGTGCGGCAGCTCGGGTCGATAACCAGCGCCGGGCCGGCGGGCGTGATCCGGGTCGAGAAAAACTCGATCGCCTGCACCCGGGTCTCGAGTCGGTTGTTCATGTCGGGGAACCGCACGATGAACTTGTGCTTCTGCTTGAGCACGTCCACCACGCTGCGCTCGTCGCTATCCTTGCCCGAGTTCGCCGCCGGATCCGGAGAGATGAAGAACTCCTGCGCGTCCGGATACCGCAGGCGCAGGTGCGGGCGCAGCCGCTCGCTGCACAGCCGATCAGCCCCGTATCCGGCCTGGACCAGCTCGGAGAGCACCCGCAGGCGGCCATCGTGGTCCATCTGCCCGAAAATCAGCGCACTGCCGCCCAGCCCCGGGTCGAACCCCGCCACCAACGGCAGCCGCGGGTTGAACAGCAGCGGCGTCTTGTTCACATGAATCTGTGGCTGGAACGTCTTCAGTACCGGGGTGCCGTCCAGGCTGTACCCCCACTCGACCTCGATGAACTGCTTCACCCAGTGGTCTGACTTCCCATCCGCCAGCGAGGTGTAGTACCGCGTGCCGCCGGGCAGGTTCTCCACGTTCTCCGCGTACGCCGAGAACCCGCTGGGCTGCTTGAAGTAGCGCCAGTTCGTCGGCATGGCGCCCGGCTCCTCGAGCTTGTCATGCCACCAGCTGTCCTCGTTGCCCGGGTTGCTCGCGCCCCACATGCCCCAGTTCGTCGCGCCGCCATCCATCGCCGGCGGGTAGCGCCCGCAGCGGGCCGAGAGCGCCTCGACGATCGCCTTGTCGATCTGCACGAACTCGTCGAGGATCGCGAACGTCACCTCCAGCGAGAGCACGCGCTGCACGTCGTCCGGCGTGTCCAGCGGGCGGAACAACACCTCGCACTCCACGTCGTTGAACCGGAGCACGAATTTCGAGTCCTGCGCCCGCCACGACCCCGCCTGCCCGTCCTTGAACCAGTAGTTCCAGCTGGTGATGGTCGTGTCGCGCAGCTGCGGCATCGTGTTTCGGACGATCACCGCCCGGCTGCGGCGCACGCCGTCACGCGGGCTCGGCGTCTGGAGCGCAGCCATGTACGCGAGCTTGAAGAAGATGCCCGTGGTCTTCCCGGATCCGACCGGGCCAAGTATCCAGTTGAAGAACAGCTCGCCGGGCGTGTAGTCGCGGATGAAGCCCCGGACGGTTGCCGGCGGGGTGTAGCTGACTAGGTGGTTGCTCATCGGGTCACAGGTTGATCTGGATGGCGAAGGTCGGGGCGTCGGTCTTCGTGCCCGGCTTCGGCATGCGGTCAGCGGCCCCCACGATGTTCTCGGAGGCCTTGAGGCGCACCGCGGGGGGCACGTCCGTGTCGTTCATGAGCTTGTACTGCACATCCAGGGCTTGGTCGGCCATCAGCCGCGCCTTGAGCGTGAACAGCCCGCCCTCCTTCTGCCGCGTCGCCATGGCTGCGTCGTACTCAGCCTTGAAGATCGGATTCTCGACGAGGGCTTCCAGGTCGTCCCTGGTCACCCCGTAGGCGTCGCAAATCTCCCGCACGCTACTGAGCCCCATCGCCAGCTCGGTGGCCAGCCCTGGGGGAAACCCGAGGTCCGTGGGGTTCTCGGGGCGGACGGGAACCAGCTGCTTGCTCGGCAGCTTGGTCGTGGTGGGCAGTTTGGCCATGGCGGACTCCTTACCGCGGGCTCTCCGCGCGGGCGCGGTTGCGCTCCTTGAGCTTGTCGAGATACCGGCGGCGGGCGGCACGGGCGGCTTCGGGGTTGGCCTTTCGGTACGCCTGCTGCTTGCCGTACGCACACTTGCGGCAATAGTACGACAGCCCATCGGGGGTCTGCATGTTCTTGCCGAACTCGGCGATCGGGAGGGTCTGTTCGCAGCAGGAGCAGCGTTTGGTCTTGGTGGTCATCAGCGGCCCCACGGGCGTATCGGATGGGCGCAGTGTACACAAGCGCGAAAAGAGGTACAAGCCAAGATTTTTGCGCGGAAAAATTTTATGGGTACAAGGCATGCAAGTCTTAAAAAGTTGCCTGACGTTGGGACGGTATGGAGAAAGACCCCCCTCCCCCTCCGCGCCTGTTTCCCCCCTCCCCGGGGGGTCCGCGGAAAAAAGAATTCTTTCCCTAGCTTAACTTGCATCCCCGTGGAATATCCGTACAGTCTGGATTGTGGGCAGCAAGGGGCTGCCTCTCACTCAGGAGCTACACCATGCACACCATGCGCAACATCTGCATCACCACGCCCAGCCTGCGTGACCGACTGGCTGCCTCGAACGTGTTCGCCTTCGGCACTCGCAAGGCGTTCGACATCGAGGTGCGCCGCCTCCGCCGGCTCGGCATGTCGGCTGACCGCGCGTTCCGCGTCGCCGCCCTGCGCTTCTTCCGGCGGGTGGTCGAATGAAGCCGCGGGCCGAAGTGAAGAACCTGCTGCGCCCGGAAGGGCGCGGCTACATCCGGGCCGCGCTGTGCGGCCTGATCCTGGCAGCGCTGGCCGCTGCCTTCGTGTGACCTTCGGGGGCTTCGGCCCCCACTTCCTTGGGAGATCCGCCATGAACGACAACATGAACGTCCTGGCTGCCTACGAGTGGGCTGCCAACCACACCGCCGCGATGTCTGCGGCCGGCGTCAACACCCGCACCGCGAGGTTCAGCAGCATCCTCGACGTGATGTGCCGGCAGCGCTTCGGCATCTACCCGCCGGCGCGGCCTATCGAGCGCTGGAAGGACGGCCCGACCGAGCACGTGCTGCTCGGCAAGCAGGGGGCCCGGGGGGAGTTCCACCTTCTCTCGACGGTGCACGGCTGCTCGATGACGCCACGCAACGCAAGGGCGTGCTGGACCTTGTTCGGTGAGCGCACGCCGCGGCGCATCCAGCGCAAGGCGGCTCGAGTGCAGGCCAAGATCGCAGCGGCGCCGTTCCTGCTGTGATGGACGGGGGGCTTCGGCCCCCTGTTCTTTTTGCCCCTGTTCTCCCGCGTGACCGTAGTAGATCGCCGTAGCCCGCGCGCCCTGGGTCACTGAGTGACTTAGGCCACTAACTTGCACACGCGCGGAAAACCCGGATAGTTTGGGTTGTGGCGGCAATCCTGCTCCACGCACTTACATACGAGGTTTCATCATGAACGAGAACACTTCCAAGCTGGTCGCCGCGGTCGTTTCCGATATCGTCGGTGCAGGCGAGCACTCCCACAAGTCCGCCACGCTCGGCGCGCAGCTGAGTCGGCACGTATCGGAACTCTTCGCTGCGGTGAATGGTTCCGATGTGGGCTTCGTCGAAGTCTTCGGCAATGGTCGGCCCAGCAAGGCTGCGGATTTCATCCCCGGCACCTTGGCAGCAGGCGTCAAGGCGAAGACCGACCGCATGAAGGATGCGGAGCGCGTGAAGTCCATTCTCCACGTGCTCAAGCAGCGCCTATACGAGGCCCGTGCGCTTCGCAAGGCAGGCGGCATGCCCGCCAAGGATGAATCGGTGCAGGCTGCGCTCAAGCGCTACAAAGCGCCCAAGGCTGCCACGCCTGCGGCCGAGCCCGCCAAGCCTGCCGAACCGGTCGGCGCGGTTATCATCCCGGCCGATGCGAGCATGGATCAGGTCGCGGAGGCCTTGTCGGTGTGGGTCGCCAAGCATGGCGCGGCTGCTACCGGCCTCGCAACGAAGTTGAAAGATTTCCTGCCGATTAGCGTCACCCGCGGCAAGAAAGCCGCGTAACCAACCAAGCCCGCTTCGGCGGGCTTTTTCACGTCCTGCCCCAGCCCGCTTCGGCGGGCTTTTTTGCGTCCGCGTTTCGGGCGCCCGCCTGCGCGTGACCGTAGTAGATCGCCAGCACGTGCGGACTTTGACTCAACTACGAGAAATGTAGGTCACTCAGTGACCTTGGGGAGTGGGGGGGGGTGCCCTCCGCGCGTGACCGTAGTAGGCCGCCGCAAGGACATACACTCAAATGCGCGAAATGTAGGTCACTCAGTGACTGTTGCAGTGAATTACTCGTTAGGGTATGCAAACATGCGACCTGTAACAAACCAAATTCGGGGGTGATTAGCGCCAAGTGCTTGATTCCACGCGACAAATTTTCCGAAACACGTTAGTAGTGGGCCGCGTTTTTGGGGTCGTCCAGTCGGAACGGGCTCCAATCCCAGCAACGGCAAGGCTTCTATAAGAGAGTAATCAGATTAAACATATAAAACAAGAAAAAATGGTACACCCTTAGTAATTTCAAGTCAGGCACAAAACGTTTGTTGGGGTATAGGGGGCATGGAGCCGCATGCGCGGCGTGTCGAAACCCCAACAAACGTTTGGTGCCTAATGCGAAATTTGGGAGGGTGTGCCAAAAAAAAGTGATTTCTACGCTTACCTTGATTAACATCCGCGGATGCCGCGCCAGCACTGGCATTGCGCCCCGCACCGAGAATACGGAAACGCCCTTTTCAGCGCGTTTTTGATTACGACCTTCGATTTTAATTGTTGTGTTTCGACGACTATTGACTTGGTTATATACTCCAACGCATACTACTGACTCGCAGCCACGCATTCCCAAACCTTCCCCGGAGCCAGAAAGTGGATATTCAACCCAACCTAAACTGCATCGAAGCCGCGCGCGCCCTCGGCATGAAGCCTTCTACCTACTGGCGCGACGTGGTTGCCCCCGCCCTCGCAGACCCCTCGACCCCCGTCCACACCAGCCGCACGTTGCGCAAAAGGGCCGCGATCGACGTGCCAGACATTATCCCAACGAAGACAGAGATGGCCATGTTCGAGGAGATAACCAAACTGTCGTCTCCTGCAACCGCCACCGCGGCGACCGCGCCCGGCCTGCGATTCTTCAGCCGAGCCTTGCGCAAGCAGTACGGCGTGGACATGGAGTACGTGGCGATCCGGATGCTGCGCTACCTCGAGCAGCGCCTTGAACAGAACCCCCGCCCGCCTCATGGCCTGCCGCACCCTGTGCCGGCCTACCTCGCCCTGATCGTGCCCGGCAGGATCACCGACGCCACCCTGCGCCGCCTGCGCCCGACGCACCCCCGCACCCTGGGCACGGGAACCGGCACCGCCCCGATCCCTGTCTTCCGGGTGGCTGCCGCCGCGCGTGCCGCCGCCGAGCAGGCCGCCCCGCCGAGACGCAAGCTGTTCGCCACCACGCGCGCCGAGCGCCGCGCCGCCGCTACCGCCCTCCACGCCACGCTCCTGCAAGAACGGCTCACGTACGTGGTGGAGCAAGGTCACTCAGTGACGTTGAAGGGGCTGGCCGAGTTCGTGGGAAGGCAGGCCGCAGCCGCGCAAGGCATGGACCCTGCGGCCCTGCCCAAGCTCCCGCCCTCGCTGCGGCCGAACCCGGCAGCCCTGATCCAGTACGTCGCCGCCGAGATGCGCCAGACCCTGGACCACCACGACCCGAAGCTGTTCGCCCTCCTCATGGAGCAGGCCCGCGCCGTCGCCGCCCTCCTGCCGGACAACCCCGTGGCGAACGTCACCCGCGACGCGCTCCTGGCCGCATGATGCGCCCGCACGTATTTTGGGCTATTGACATTTTAGGTAACTTAGTGTATAATAGTCGTACAGTGGTAGAAGTAGCAGCAAACAGGACGGCAAGGTCACTCAGTGACCGACCCGCACCGAGTGGCATCGCCGGGATGGCGCCCCACGCCCCGCTTCTGGCACCAGTTCTTTTGACCCTGATGAAGCACGACACATGCAGGCTCTCGCCGGGAGGCGACGCTGGAACCCCTCACCCGGGGATCACGCACCTGTGTCTGCGAACCCACGCCAAGTCGCAGCGTCGGCCGGCGGGAAGCGAAGTCACTCAGTGACCGAGTCAGCCCCCGGCCTCCGAGAAACAGCAACGGCGTGGGGACACTGCCCGGGCCGACTATCGGCCAAGCCATCCACAACGGCCCGGAGCAGAGCAGACCACAGCGCGATGACGAAGGGTGGAAGGACTACGGTCATGCGGCTCCCAAAGCCGCCACTGCATGGAAGACGACAAGGGGGCGGCGGCGCGCAGGCGACCGGACTCTCGGCTCAGGCCACCCACATACCGGGCAGCCGGCGCGCTCCCCTTGTCGTAGCAACCCAACAAGCAAGACAGAAACACAACGACCGGCCACCTGCGAGTTGAAATGGGACAGCCCCCTCGCGAGTGTTCAGGACGGGCCCTGTGGTCACTCAGTGACCGCGGGGCTCAATCGTGCGCACTCAGCACGGTCACCACCCACCTACCCAACCGCCTACTTAGGAGAAAGCCATGAAACTCACGAAATCTGACCGCGAAGCCTTCGTCCGTGCCGTCCTGCAGGATGTGCCGGCAGAGGACTGGGGCGCACAGCTCAACGCCGTCGCGCGGGACGAACTCCTGCCTCTGGTTGTGGCGAACCCGCATGTAGCCAACGTAACCCATGCCTGGGGCGGCAATGCAAACATCTACCTTAAGAACGACTGCCCTGAAGTGGCGGACGTGCAGGCGAAGCTGGCCGCGGTGATCGCGGCCCGGGATGCGGAGTACACCGCCCGGACGGCCCTGCAGCACAAGCTCGAAGCGGCGATCGGCGCATGCTCGACCCTGGCCGCGGCGCAGAAGGCCCTGCCCGAGTTCGAGAAGTACCTGCCGAAAGACCGCACGAAGACGGGCGCCACCAGCCTGCCCGCAGTAGCGAACCTCGTCGCCGACCTCACCAAGCTCGGCTGGCCGAAGGACAAGGCCGCGCCCTCGGTCACTGAGTGACCCCCCCCCACTTACTTAGGAGAATCGTCATGCCCTACCAACCCCCCGGCCTGAAGGGCCAGCTCGTGGTCGTCGACCTCAACCTCAGCTGGGATCGCATCCTGCTCCCGGCCTCGAAGGTCTCCGCCCTGCTCGACCTGATGGCCAACGCCGTGCAGGTGACCACCGGATACGTGGGCGGCGGCCGGGAAGTCGTGGAGTGCAAGGGCCCGCCGTACGTGACCGGAGCGACGGTCGTGCCGGAACGCTACACCCTGGTGCCCCACACCGAAGCCAAGGAGTTCAAGGCCATGTACGAGGCCGCTGCGCAGATCACCCCGCCGCTCGACGGCGTGGAGGCGGTGACGTACGAGCAGTTCCGCGCGGCTGTCAGGGAGCGCGCAGCGAAGGAGGCCTCGTCATGATCCGGGCGCGCATCGACACCACGCTGCACGAAGCGTACCTGACCGGGATGCTGCTGTTCCCGGAAGACTTTCTGCCCCTCGGCCACTGAGTGACCACCAGCATACTTAGGAGAAAGACGTGCAAGTGAAACCTCTGCTGCGCCGCCGCACGTTCTGGAAGGGCTTCGTCGCGGGCACTACGGTCATGTCGGCCGTCATCGTGCTCGGCGTGTGGGCGGTGTCCGCCGCGGCCCCACCGGAACTCAGCCGGGGCGTGCAGCCCACGTGGGAGCCCCTGCCGGGCACGCACCACACTGCGCAGTTCCGCCCGGTCGACCTCGGCCCCTGCGACACCCGGGGGAAGGACTGCGTCGTGTTCCAGGACCCGTTCGCCGAGCCCGTGCGCACCGTGCCCGAGCCCAGCAGCCTGTGGCTCGTCGGCCTCGCCGGCGCGCTCGCTACCCGCAGGAGGCTGCGCCATGGACTGGAGGGCTGAACAGCTCGCAGCGCACTGTTTACTCCCACACCCATAGGGGGCTGCCATGTTCATACCCTGGGCGCTGGAGCTTCGCGTCCTGATAGAAAGAACCGAGCGCCCCATTCGCCGCACGCTCGGCTGGTCGTGGTACGCCCACGTCATAACGCAAAAGGGCTGGTCCCTGTTACTCAACCGCGACGGCACCGTGTCGCTCATCGTGGACGACGACACGCTCGCGCAGCACGACTTCCTCACGCTGCGGGAAGCCTGCCTGACCGGAAGCCTTCTGTACCCGGAAGACTTCCTGCCCCTCGGTCACTGAGTGACCACATACGTAGGAGAATCACCATGAACACCAACCTCAAGAACACCGTCCTGATCGGCAAGCTCTCCATCACGAACTGGGAGGCCAAGAAGAAAGCCAAGTCCGTGGAGCGGGCGGCCGAGTCCGCCGCCGGTGCGACCTCCGGCACGATCAGCGCACGCAAGGCGCTGCTCCCCGGCGCCGAGGCGCTCGAGGACATCCTCAAGCACTCGGCTGCCATGCGCACGTGGTGGAACACCGTGTCCGCACCGTGGTTCGACAACGGCATGCGGGCGTACAACGTGGCCGGGCACATGGACATCGTCACCGCGTACGGCGACATGGCCCGCCATCGGGAGCTGCTGATCAACGAGTTCCTCGACGAGTACCCCGCCCTGCGTGAGCAGGCCCGGTTCAGCCTCAACGACTTGTTCGACGAGGCCGACTACCCGCTGCCTGAAGTCGTGAAGGCGCGCTTCACCCACTCGTTCGAGTGCATGCCGCTGCCGGACACAGCGGACTTCCGCGTCGTGGAAGGTGTGGATCCGGCCGAGCTGGCGCGGCTGCAGGCAGACGCCGAGGCCCGCGCGCAGGCCCGCGTGCAGGAGGCGATGGGCGCTACGGTCATGCGGCTGACCGAGACGCTGCGCACGCTGGCCGACCGGCTGGCACGGTACTCCGAGAACGAGACCGCGCAGGTGAAGGGCAACCGGTTCTACGAGTCCTGGGTGGACAACGTGAAGGAACTCGCCGGGCTGCTGCCGCAGCTCAACCTCGTCGGCGACCCGACGATCGCCGCCGTCACGGCCGAGATCGAGCAGGTGTTCGACAAGCCCGCGCTGCACTACCGCGACTCGTTCGAGGACCGCACCGCCGCTACGAAGAAGGCCACCGAGCTAAGCGCCCGGCTGGCCGCCCTGTTCGCCGCCGACTGAGGGGGCCCCGCACATGAGCCTGCCCAGGGACAACAGAGACGCGGCCGAAGCGGCAGCGCGCCAGCTGCTCGCTTTTGGACTGGTGTGCGAAGTCGAGCCTTCCGTGCACGCAGGGGCTAGGGCGCACTGGCGGGTCGCCATTTGCATGCCTCAACGGCAGTGGTTCGAGATCGCCCTGCGCGTCGACGGCGTGTGGGTCGTGCTGCCCGACAACGGCACCGCTTCGTGGAGCGACCTGCGTGGGGAGGAGTTCCCCACCCTGCACCAAGCCGTCATGCACTACCTTCTCACGGTCACTCAGTGACCACAACCAAGCAGCACCACTTACCTACTTAGGAGAATCACCATGGCAATGCGTCTGAAAGAAGTCAACCAGCTGATGGTCCGCTCGTACATCGCCAAGGCCAACCTGCTGCTGCTCGGCAAGCCGGGCATCGGCAAGACCTGGACGATCGAGGCGTTCGCCCAGAAGATGCGCGAGACCATCCCGAGCTTCCAGCTCTGGCACTTCTACGGGCCGACCATGTCGCCCATGGACATCCAAGCCTCGATGCCGGACAACGACACCGGCACCCTCAAGGTGTACTCGAACGCCTGCCTGCCCAACGCCTACACCGCGCCCGACGCGCAGGGTGTGGTGTTCGTCGGCGAGATGCTCAACACCGACCCGACCACGCTGAAGCTGCTGCAGAAGTACGTGAACGGCGAAGACATGAACGGGGTGCTGAAGAAGCCCGCCGGCGTGATGATCGTGGCCGACTCGAACAGGCTGGAGGACAAGGCCGGCGTGATGCAGCAGTTTCGCGCGCTGCTCAACCGCTTCCTGCAGATCGAGGTGTATGCCGACGCGAACGACAACATCGAGTTCGCCGCCAAGCAGGGCTGGCACCCGGTCGTCCAGGCGTTCTTCCGCGAGAACCCGCACCTCACCGACAACTACGAGTCGGTGTTCGCCGCCGACGTGGGCAAGGGCAAGAAGGCCCAGGCCAACTCCGCCGAGGAGGGCAAGCGCGGCGTGTGGGCGTGCATGCGTGGCTGGAACCGGATCAGCGACCTCGAGGCCGCCGCCGAGCAGGTGCAATCCGAGCTGTCGCTGGACGAGATCGTCGGCAGCGTGGGCTCCGGCCCGGGCATCCAGTACAACACGTTCAAGCAGATGGTCAGCCGACTGGCCAAGATCGAAGACGTGTTCGCCCGCCCGGACAAGGTGAAGCTGCCCGAGAAGATCGACGAGCTGTACGCCCTCACCACGATCGTCGCCACCCGCGCGAAGGAGGAGCACCTGCCCGCCGTGGACGTGTTCATCCACCGCCTGCCGGCCGACTTGTCCGTGTTCGCGATCCGCACGATGGCGCTGCGCAAGTCGCTGAACCTGATCGGCACCGCCGAGTACCGCAGCTGGATGCTCGACCCTGAGATCAGCAAGATGTTGACTGCGAGGTGAGCCGTGAAGAAAGTTGAGTTCGGCATGCTCCTGAGCCCGTCTAAATACAACACCAACCCGGCGGTTCCGTGGGTGGGCTACGAAATCCCGGGCACCGACCCGCCCCTCGTCGTCGCACGCCAGCCCCGCCGAGACGGGCGGGGCGGGTACGCGCCGGGCGCATCGTGGTGTGCGATGTACCAGAAGGAGGGCGTTCGCATGTGCAGAACGGACGAACGCACCCGGGATCGCGCGATCCAGGCCGCCCTCGCGGAGCAGGCTGCGCTCGGCAGCGAGGAGGCGAGGCGCCGGGTGGAGACCGCTGTCGTCCGCCACGCCACCCGGTGGCTGACCTTCTCGGTCACTGAGTGACCACCAACTTACGTAGGAGATGACCATGCAAAGCAAGACCTGCCAGACCGCCGCCGTGCGGCTGATGCTGCGGTTCCCGTTCTTCAGCGAGCTGTACTACTCGATGTCGGTCGTCGATGACGAGGCAGTCCCGACGCTCGCCACGGACGGCCGCACCCTGTGGGTGAACCCGGGGTTCTGGAACACGCTCTCGCTCGACCTGAAGATCGCCGCCTTGGCGCATGAGGTCGGGCACAAGATGCTGCTCCACTCGTCCCGCCGTGGCGGGCGCGACCCGAAGCTGTGGAACATCGCCGCCGACTACGTGGTGAACGGCATCCTCGCCCTGAACGGGTTCCAGCTCGGGAAAGACTGGCTGTACGACGCCAAGTACGACGGCTGGGCGACCGAGGCGGTGTATGCCGCGCTCGAGAAACAGGCCAAGCCCCAGCAGAAACCTGAGCAGGGCGAAGGCGAGGGCGAAGGCGAAGGCGAAGGCGAAGGCGAGGGTGAGGGTAGCGGCGGCCAGGGCATGCAGGTGCCCGGCGTGCCAGACGACTGGGCCGACAAGTGGATGGATATTCGCGAGCTGTCCGGCTCTCCCGAGCAAGTCGAGAAGGCCGAGCGGGAGATCATCCAGCAGGTGCAGAAGGCCCAGATGACTGCCAAGGCGATGGGCAACCAGCCTGCAGGCATGAAGGCGTTCGACGACGTGTGCGAGCCCTCGCGCGAGCCTTGGTACAACCACCTGCATCGCTACATGCAGTCGCTCACGATGGCCGAGTACAACTGGGCGCGTATGAACCGGCGCCACCTCGTGCAGCACCGCATGTTCGCCCCGGCCAGCTACTCCGAGGCGCTGGAGCACGTGGTGTTCGCCATCGACTGCTCAGGCTCGGTGTTCGACGCCGCCTCACAGGCGAACTTCGCCGGCCACGTCAACGCGATCCTCGCCGAGACGAAGCCCAAGCGTACGCACGTACTGTACTTCGACACCCGTGTCGCGCGCCATGACGAGCTGGACTACGGTCAGGTCGACTTCAGCACGCGGCCGACCGGCGGCGGGGGCACCGACTTCCGCCCGGTGTTCAAGCACCTGGAGAACGAGGGCATCGTGCCCGAAGTCGTGGTGTTCCTCACCGACTGCTACGGTGGCTACCCCGACGAGGCGCCGGACTACCCCGTGGTGTGGTGCAGCATCGAGGCGCCCGAGTCGCTGGGCAGCTACGCCCCGCCGTTCGGCGACGTGATCCACGTGGAGGGCTGAGCCATGATCCTCACCAAAGAGCAGCTGGTCACCGGCTGGCGCCACGTGCAGGGCGGATTCCTGCTCCAGCAGAAGGACGCGCCGACCGTGTTCGTGAATCGCGAAGGCCTCGTGTGGGGGGACGAGTTCGATCCGCCCCCGCCCGCATGGAAGGTCCACTCAGGCGACGAGCCCGAGGCGATCGCGAGCTTTGAGGAACTCGCCGATGCGCTCCGGTTCGCCGCGGCGCACGCGGCCATGACACAAGGAGAGACGTGATGGCTGCTATGGCGCTGCGCTCGCAGCTTCGGTGGGACCAGGACGCGACCGGCCTGTGGTTGGCCCGCGTCTGGGTCAGCGCAGACAACACCGAGGTCGCCAGGGAAACGTTCGGGGTATGCGCAGTCGGCCCTTCCGCGGGCCCGGCGCTGCTGTCGATAGACGACGGCGAAAACCCGACGCACCTCATGCGCTTCGACACGCTGGCGCAAGCCATGCAGGCGGGGGAGGCGCACGTCGCGCTCGCATTCGAGGAGTTCCCGTCGTGGGTAGCGAACATACAGGAGCTATCGTGAACCTGACCTGGAAACCCACGAAGTTCGGGCCGAACGTGTGGAGGCTGTACCGCGGCCCGTCGATGACCGACATCCTGCTGCGCCACATGCCGAGGAAGAAGTGCTGGCGCCTGTACCACGGCCTCGTGCATCAGAACAGCCGCGGCGAGTGGCGCCAGATCGGCAACAAGATCCTCCTCGAGCTACCGTTCGAGCTGTCCGAAACCGAGGCGAAGACCATCGTCCTCAACCACCTCACGGTCACTCAGTGACCACCAACTTACTTAGGAGAAAGACATGGGACAACGACACAAGCACGCCGACGTGATCATCGCGCGGGCAGAAGGGAAGGACGTGCAGATTTGGAACGACGTAGCCAAACGCTGGCTCACCGACTGGATCGAGTACGAGGAGTGACACCATGAAAATCAAAACCGCAGACCTACTTGGTCGCCCACTTCGTTATGCAGTTGCCGTTTGCGAAGGGCTCAACGTCGGCATCCTTACCGTTGAAGAACAGTGGGAACGGTTTATCGAGGGCGCCTCGTCTGAAGACTTGGACAAGCACGCCGAAGGCTACGCCGCCATCAAGGCTGTGCTCAAAACCGAGATCTGTAACGTCCACGGTGACGGCTTCAAGTCCACACTCGATGCACAAGCGTGGCGTTTCGACGAGGATTGGGGCGTCGGCGGACCGATGCTTGATCGTGAAGAAATTACAATTGACTACCGGGACAACGAAACTCAGGCTCGCAAGTGGTCAAACAAGAAAAACGCCTTCACTACGGCCAGCGCCGGAAAGAAACAAGGATTGATCGCAGCCATGCGCTGCCTCGTAGCCTCCCGCCTCGGCGACGAGGTTGAGGTTCCCGACGAACTCGTGCAGTGACCACCAACTTACTTAGGAGAAAGACATGATCACCTACGCCAATGCCGACGCCATCTGGCGCACCCGGCGCGCCGGGTACGACACCCGCGGGCTGCGCGGCGAGTTTCGAGGTGCCCAGGCCTGCCACTTGCGTAAGCTGGGCGGCGTGTTCGTCGTCTACCGCCACGGCAGCCCGATCGTGTGGATCCACCCCGACCACTACGTCGTCAACATGCAAGGGTGGGAGGCTGCGCCCACTACCCGCCGCACCGTGCAGGAAGTCACGAGCGCCTGGGTACGCAGCGCCCGCCCCGGCTCCAAGGTCTCTACCTCGATCGGCGGGCACCCCTACTTCGCCGGCATCCGCCTGCACACGAACGGCGTCGTGTTCGAAGAGGACCGCCGCCCCTGGACGCGCCGGTTCATCTCGAAGGAAAGCCAGCGCACGTGGCGCGAGCTGATGAAGTGGCTGCGCACCGCTGCGGAAGCCCGAGTCAACATCGGCGAGTTCGCTGACGGCTGGGCGTTCAGTACGTATGAGCGTGGGCGCCGCCTCGAGCAGCTCAACCACTGGCGCCTTGCCGGCACCCCGCCGCAGGACGTGCCGCACGATCTGCTCAACATGCTGCTGGCCCCGCACGACACCTGGGAGAAAGCCGCAGCTTCCTTGGCTGCCTCCCGGGCGCACTTCTACCACCATATCAACGCCTACGAATACCGGGAGGCAAAATGACCGACGCTGAAACCATCCAGCGCCTGCGCGAAATCGTGCAGCGCACCACCCGCCTGGAGTCCCGCATGTGTCGGATCGCCGACCACTTCGGCATCCGCACGGGCAGCCCCGAGAAAGACCTGCGCATCATCGCCTCGGGGGATCAGGCCGTCCACATCGCCACCGACGCCATGGACGTAGCCCTGTCCGAACTCACGGCGTTCTTGACGAGAAATGGGATAAAAGGCAAAGTAGCCCACGTGTATTTCAACGACACCCTCGTCGCCACCCTGCCTGCGCTTACTTAGGAGAAAGACATGACCATCCTGTTCGACAAGATCATCCACGAGCACGACGGGGACCCGCTGTTCTACAAGCCCGACTACGCCCAGCCGCTGTCGGTGGAGCCGTCTGACGACTTCATCGTCCTGACCCAATGGGACGGCACTGGCGAGTGCCAGCACTGCATCCTGGTCGAGCGCCGCGATAAGGATGCGCTGATTGAAGCCCTGCAGCGGGCGGGGTGACCACATGAGCCACCTCGCCCGCCAGTGGTCCCTCGACCAGTCCCTGCGGGAGGGGGTCGAGTACCTGCCCACCTTCTGGAGTCTGGTCGGGCTCCATCAGGAACTGGCCCAGACCGAGCGCAAGTTCGAGCGGACGATCCTGATCGAACGTCGGGCGGAAGCGATCCGCCGCAAGGCCTCGCCCCGCCGCATCGCGCAACTGGACGAACAGATTCGGAGGCTGAAGTGACCCCACTCCACTACCCTGAGCAGTACCCGGAAGGCCCCTGGGGCGTCGAGTCTGAAGGCCGTGGCTGGTACGTGTGCGACCGGCGCACCGGCCGCAAGAAGCGCATCGGCCCGGTCGGAGGCAGGCGCGTGAACTGGTTCGATCGTGCGATGGAAGAAGCCGCGCGCCGCAACAAGGGCTCGGTCACTCAGTGACCGCCAACTTACTTAGGAGATTCTCATGGCAGGCAAGTTTAACACCTGGGTGCGGCAGCAGCTCGCCGACCGCATCCGCGACAATGGCGGGTACTGGGGCGATCTGCGCACCCACTACCCCCTCGAGTGGACCGTCTACCTGTACGACCAGCTCGACACCGCGGCCAAGGCACAGGACGCGCTGGTCGCTTGCGGGCACTACATCAACGAGACCGAGGCCGCGCTGCTCGCCCCGGACTTCGAGGCGTGGTGGGAAGCGAACGGCGACATCACCCGGAACGTCCACGAGTGGGCGGGCGATGCCGTGCGCGACTCGCTGGACGAAGATGAAGCGTACCGCACGTGGTCGCCCGAATCCGCCAGGGCGGTGTGCATGGACTACGCCGGGCGTGGCGCCGACAAGCCGTTCGACATGGGGCTCGCCCTGCGCGGGCGGGGCGGCAAGCACGTCGTGCTCACCGAGTTCGAGGGCGTCAACCTCACGTCGTACACAAACGAGGAGCTGGCCGTGGTTGTGGAGAACGTCGACCACTCAGACCAGTACGTCATGCACGTACGCAATACGTGGTGCAGGCAGCTCCTGGGCATGATGCTCGAGCTGGACAAGCTGCTCACCAACGAGGCCGCTCTGGAAGAGTACCGCTACCAGTACGGCTTTTACCTGTCCCAACAACTGGAGGAGGCGTATGCCTGAATTCCGTTTCGGTGTGGTGCGCCACATCATGCTGGATGTCGTGCTCGAAGCCGACTCGATCGAAGCCGCCACCGGGCACCTCGGCGCGTGGATGAACGGCCACACGGCAGCGCCCGTGGCCGAGCTGGACGACAACTTCACCGTGCTTGCCGCATACCGCAAGGATGGAGAGGTGTTCACCAAGCTCGACGTGTCCGTCTCCGTTCTCCCACGCCCCTCGGTGCCGCTGCAATGAACCCGTTCGGCGAGGCAACTACGGTCATGCACGTTGGGGCGCCGCGGGTGCGCGTCGACGCGATCGAAGGCGACTGCGTGTGCCTCGTCGTCGAGTGTGTAGGGCCGGACGGGCGCCCGGTGCTGACCTTCCAGCGCGCCCAGCTCCGGGTCGGCAGCAGCCTGACCCTGAACGACATCACCATCAACCTGCAAGTCACAACCAAGGAGTGAATCATGAGAGGTAAGAAAGCCAAGGCCCTTCGCCGCATGGTCGGCTACAACGTCACCGCCGACCGTCCGCAGCTGCCCGGCAGCCGGGTGTGGTCCGGGAAGACGCTGCGCCTGCCGAAGACCCACCCCCGCCGGGCGTACCAGTTCTGCAAGCGCCGCTACGGCATCCTGCCGCTGGCGGCCGTGCTCGCCCGCCTGCCCCGCGCGTAGGAGGCCGCCATGTTCGACCCGAACCGCCCCCGCGCCTGGGCTCCCCCCGCAGACGCCCTGTTGCGCACCGAGAACGACAAGCTGTGCGCCGAGCTACGCGCGGTGCGCGCCGAGAACGAGCAACTCCACCAAATGCTTGCTTCCCAAGCCAAGACGATCACCGCAGTGCAACGGCTCGTCGGTGCCCCGGCGCCGGCGACCATCAACGCCACCGTCGACGTGCGGCTGGAGGTGGACAAGCAGCTCACGCCCGCCACGAAGAAGGAGATCGAGGCCTTTGTCGAACGTCTGCAGAGACTCGGCGATGCTGTCGATCGTTGACCAAGTGCTCGCCTGCCGGATGCGTCCGGCGGCAGCACGCAGTGAAGCCAAGGACGACCGGGTGCGGCAGGTCGGCGAATTCCTCGTCGGCCGCAACGTGACCTCGCGGCACGTATCCGAGGCACTCTCGCTCAGCCGGGGCACGGCCATCGGCCACCTCGACGAACTGGTACGCCAGCGTCGCGCGACCACCTGGACCGTCCGGGGCGTGCGCTGGTGGACCGCCGCCCCCGCAGCAGTGCGAGCGCACAGGAAGAACACCGCGTGAGGTCACTGAGTGACCTCTACGTACTTAGGAGAGAAAGATGAGCATCGAAACCGGCAGGCCGGCGTGAGGAGAAAGCATGAATCTAATCGAATTCGGAGACTGCCGCGAGACGATGCGGCGCTGGGCGGAGCAAGGCGTGAAGGCGCAGATGTGCGTAACCAGTCCGCCGTACTTCGGCTTGCGGGATTACGGCCACGAAGGGCAGATCGGCCTTGAGCAGACGCCAGAGCAGTACATCGCTGCGATGGTCGAGGTGTTCCGTTGCGTGCGGGATGTGCTGTCTGATGACGGGACGCTTTGGCTGAACATCGGTGATAGCTACGCTGCGAACCGCAGCTACCAAGTGCCGAGCACAAAAGGCGGAAAGAAGCATAGCGAAACACAGGCTGCCGGCGGTAGGAGTAGCAAGGTTCCACCCGGCATGAAGCCGAAGGACCTTATGGGAATACCGTGGTCGCTTGCGTTTGCGCTGCGCGCTGATGGCTGGTGGTTGCGACAGGAGATTATCTGGCACGCCCCCAACTCGATGCCTGAGCGGGTCACTGACCGCTGTGTAGGCGCTCATGAGCACATATTCCTACTGACCAAGTCGAAACGATACTTTTTTGATTTTGCGGCCATTCAGGAGCCGGCCGTCGATGGCACCAAGCGCAGAAAGCGGGACGTGTGGGCGGTCAACACGGCGGCCTACAAAGGCGCCCACGGTGCTGTATTTCCGCCCGCCCTGATCGAGCCGTGCATTCTTGCCGGCAGCCGCCCAGGCGACATCGTGCTCGACCCGTTCATGGGCAGCGGGACCACGGCGGCGGTCGCCATTCAGCACGGCCGGCAGTATCTCGGCTGTGAGCTGAACGCGGAATACGGCGCGCTCCAGGCAAAGCGGATCGAGGAACAGGAGGCGAAATGACCCGCCTGCCAGCCGACATCTCCCGATGCTACGGCATCGACCGACACCCGAAATGCGAATCCTGCGCCCGTAAACATCAGATGGAGCGCGACGACGACACGAGGTGGTTCCCGATGGTCGCAGCGGTGCCCGACGAGCGCGGGCGCTGCGGTCTGCACATCCCCGAGACGGAGGCTCACGAATGACCCCCACCGAAATCGCTGCCGAGCTGCGCATGGAAAAGATGCAAGCTGCTTTGCGTCGGCATCACGAAATGGCCATGGGTGCGGGGCTGGACCCCTCGCACTCGCTAACGAAGCTGCGCGTGTCCGCATATCAGCAGACCTGTCTATACGCAGATACGGTGGCCGCACTGGAGGGATCGAAATGATCGACACGAAAGAACTGCGCCGACTGGCGCAAGCGGCAACGCCTCATGTAGGGCACGCGTGCGAATATAGTAAGTGTCACTGGTTACGGGAGGGGCACGTTGATTTCGAGAATGCCGACCTGTTCATCGCAAGCGAGCGACCACAGGAAGACGCGGCGTTCTATGCCGCAGCCAGCCCGCAAGCGATTCTCGAACTGCTCAACCGCCTCGAAGCAGCCGAGCGAGATGTCGCCCTGAAGGAAAGAGTGATTGATGCGCTTGGTTCAGAGCTAAACGCCGTAGCGAAAGAGCGCGACGCCCTGCGCGCCAAGATCAAGCAGATGGAGAAGCAGGAGCCGGTTGCGTGGATGCACGAAACGCGGCGTGACTCCGACGTTGTGACCGATGCTGTAAAGCACGTATGGGGCAAAGTAGCCGTTGGGTCAATGGCCGCATACTCAATCCCGCTCTACGCCCTCCCCGGCGCAAAAGGAGAATAGAAAATGGATGATGAGTACCAAAGAATGGCTGCTAATTCTATTGCTCACGAGGCGTTCTGTGCTGGGCAGGCATGGCAACAAGCCGCTGCGGCTCAAGAACGACCCTGCGTGCTCTGGAAGCCCCGTCTATTCCGTGATGGCAACCAGTGGTGCGCATTGTTTGGTGAAAATATCCAAGATGGCGTTGTCGGTTTTGGCGATAGCCCTGACGCGGCCATGTGGGCATTTGACGACGCTTGGCGCGAAAAATTGCCGCCCGCCCCCGGCGCAAAAGGAGAATGACCATGAGTACCGAATTCGAGCGCGAAAAGCGCTATCTTGTTTTCAAGCTGTCGGATGTCGAAGAGCACTTCACTCCCGGCGAGAAACAACAGCTCGCGCGACTTGCGGAGGTCCAGCGGGTAGGGCGTAGCGAGAGCGGAAAACCTCTGCTGGAGTGTGTAGTCGTCGAGTCGGACTGGCCGGAATACGAGCCGACATGGAAGGCAATTGAAACGCGCGTTACCGGCGCACAAGCACAACCCGCGCCGTCTCTGGCATCCGACGATGTCTCCCTCATCAGTGAGGGTAAGACGCAGCCAGCGCAGATTGTCAAGGACGCCATCATTGATGACCTTCAATCACAGTTCGACACCGAAGGCATTACAGAGCATGACTCAGGGGATGCGCTGATTCGACTTTCTGACGCAATCGCAGCGGTCGAGGATAACTTCACACAGCCCGCGCCGAGCGTGCTTGAGGGTTGGCCGACGGAAGAGATGACAACCGCCTTTGCCCGCGTATTCAACGTGCGCGACCAATCCGGCACTTTCACGCCAGCTTTTCGAGCCGCACTCGCAGTCGCCCCGGAGGCCAAGCCATGAAGACGTATTGCCTCGGATACACCCACGAAAGATGCACCACATGCCAGCACTGGAAGAATTGGCAGACTCTTAATCAGATGCCAGACGCACTACGAAAACCAATGCAGTCACAGGCGAGAAGGGTGGATGACGATCTCTGTCGTCTAACAGGGATGGGTGCGTACAAAGCATCGCCGGAGGCCAAGCCGTGACCGCCTCGATCCTCACCCAACTGCAAGCTGCCACCCAGGCCCCGCCTCGCGTGGACAAGCGTACCGCCCGCGCCGAGCGCATCGTGCCCGACTCGAGCAGCGACAGAATTCTCGCCTTGATGGCGGACGGCGAGGTGCGCTCGTCCATCTTGGTGTCTGACCTGCTGGACCTGCCTCGCACCACCGCCCGAAGCGCCATGGACCGGCTGGTCCGGTTCGGGCACCTGGACATGGTCGGCCGCGTCACATCCGACGCCGGCGGCCGTACCCCACTCAAACTGTACAGGAGGAAGAAATGACCACCCCCAGCATACCGCTGCCGAACGATCTGCTGCTGATCGCCCACTACGCCCGGGAAGCGCTAATGCGCCGAGACGGCGGGCTCGTGACGGAGCCCTCGCGCGAAGCCCACCGCGCAATCGTCGCTGCACTGACGCAGATGTATCTCGCCGAGCAGGAGCAGGGCAAATGAGCGCACTGCACCACCAGGAAGGTGGCGACCACTACAAGAAGCTCGGGCAGTATCAGCCGTGGGAAGTGCTGAGCAAGTGGCTGACGCCGGATGAGCTGCGTGGGTTCGCGAAGGGCACCGTCGTCGCGTACCTCGCCCGTGAGCGGGACAAGGGCGGAATGCAGGACATCAGGAAGGCCCTGCACACGCTGCAAATCTACCTCGAGCTGACCGAGGTATCATCCTGCGCCACCACAGCCCAGGACCCCGAATGCCAACCGATCCGAGCAATCCGCACGTAGACACGCCACATCGCAAGACCGTGCACCGCGCGGCTGATGGGTGGCGGTACGCCTGCCACTCATCACACTGTGGAGACGCGCCGCGCGGTGCCCGCAGCAGCTACCGGGCCGCCAACGGGCAGTACGTCACCACGGAATGGAAGCCGCTGTACTGCGGGCACGACGCGCGGGGCACCGACCTTGCCTGCGCCAGCTGCACGAACCTGCGCGAGAACCCAAAATAATGATACGTAAGAGGAAGAAGCCATGCACCTTAGAGATATACTCCCTGGATGCCCCGTGCCCTTCGCCAACAACCCGGAGGTGGATCGGTTCGAGTTCGGCAACCGCTACGCCGCCCTGATGCTGAACGGCGCGCGAGTAGAATTTGACGATTTCGACGCCGCCGCGCGGAGCCTGGAGAGTGCGCTGACCGCCTGCCCCGTCGCCACCGCAAACGCATACGTAGAGGGCGGCGTGCTCGTCGTCCGCATCGACGTGGAGCTGGGCCGCCCGTGGGGGCGCAATGTGCAGAAGCTGCTGCAGGACCTGCGCTTCGCAGTCGGGCACCAGATGATGACCGGCGAGTGGCCCGACGAGCTTGTCCGCTACCCGAAGCGGCACCGTAACTGGAGGGCCTGATGGACCTTATCACCCTGGACTTCGAGACGTACTACGCCTCGGACTTTTCGCTGTCGAACAAGGACATGACGACCGAGGCGTACGTACGCGATTCGCGATTCGAGACGATCCTGTGTGGGTTCTCGGTCAACCGGGCGCCGGCGTACTGGGTGCCTGCTCCGGACGTGCCGGCCGAACTCGACCGGCTGCGTATCGAGGACAACGCCGTGCTGTGCCACCACGCCCACTTCGACGGCCTGATCCTGTCGCACCACTACCGCCGGTATCCACGCGTGTGGTTCGACACCCTCTCCATGGCGCGCGCCGTGTTCGGCAGCAAGGGGGGCAACTCCCTGGCCAAGCTCGCCGAGCGCCTGGGTATCGGCCGCAAGGGCGAGGAGGTACTGAACGCGAAGGGCAAGCGGCTGCGCGACTTCTCGCCAGCGGAACTCGCCCGGTACGGTGGGTACTGCGGCAACGACGTGTGGCTCACGCACGAGGTGTTCGACCGCCTGCTGCAGCACTTCCCCAAGAGCGAGCTGAAGATCATCGACATGGTCGTGCGCATGTTCACCGAGCCCGTGCTGCGCCTCGACGCCGGCCTGCTGATCGAGTACGCCCAGGACCTGCGCGCGGACAAGGTGGGCGCGCTGATGCAGGCCGGCATCGCGCTGCCCGACGTGATGAGCAACGACAAGTTCGCCCTCGCGCTCGAACGGCTGGGGGTGGCCCCGCCCACGAAGATCAGCCCCACCACGGGCAAGGAGACGTGGGCGTTCGCCAAGACGGACAAGGGTATGGAGGCTCTAGCCGAGCACCCCGACGAGCGAGTCCAGCTGCTGGTCGCCGCACGCCTCAAGAACAAGACCACGATCGCCGAGACCCGCGCCATGCGCATGATCGGCATGTCCGGACGCGGCGCCGCGCCAATCTACCTCAACTACTCGGGCGCAGGGCAAACGCATCGGCTCAGCGGCGGCGATAAAATGAACTGGCAAAACATGGGCCGCGGCGGCAAGCTGCGCGACGCGGTCATGGCGGAAGACGACAAGGTTTCCGTGGTGTGCGACTCGTCGAACATCGAGTCCCGTGTGCTCGACTGGCTGGCCATGCAGATGGATGCCGTGGAGGTGTACCGGAAGTACGACGCCGGGCAGGGCCCAGACACATACTGCGTGCTGGCCGAGAAGATTTACAGCCGCCCGATCACGAAGGCGGACAACCCGGACGAGCGCCAGATGGGCAAGATCGCCAAGCTCGGGCTGGGGTATGGCATGGGCGGCCCGAAGTTCTGCGGGGCGGTTCGGGTGCAGACGAAGGGCAAGGTGCTCATCCACGACGAGGAAGGCCGCATGGTCGTGTCGGTCTATCGGTCCTCCCACCCGGAAGTCGTGCGGCTGTGGCGCCGCGCCGAGGACGCCCTGGGGTACATCGCCAAGGGGGTGGAAGGCGTGGCAGTCGACCCGCGCGGCGTCGTGGTGACGTGCGACGAAGGGCTGCTGCTGCCGAACGGGCTGAAGATCAAGTACCCCGAGCTGCGCCACGACGGCGCCGAGGGCTGGACTTATTTCAACGGCCGCTCGCGAGAAAAGATATATGGAGGTAAAATAGTCGAGAACATCGTGCAGGCCCTGGCGCGCATCGTGGTGCTCGACCAGACCCTCGCGATTCACAAGTACCTCCCAGTCGTGCATAGCGTGCACGATGAGGCGGTATCCGTAACGGATGCCGACGACGGCAAGGACGCAGCGAGCTTCGCAGTGGAGCAGATGCGTATCCCGCCGGCGTGGGGTCCAGACCTCCCGCTCAACGCAGAGAGCGGGTTCCATCAGCGATATGGGAGAGCGAAGAAGTGAGCGACCAACAGACCAACCCGGATAGCGCCCTGGACGCCATCATGGCGCCGATCAAGGCCATGCCACCCCGAGAGCAGCTGGCGTTCTGGCGCCGGTTCCGCATCGTGCACCGCCGGCGCATCGCCCGTGGAGAGGCGATGCTGTGCCCCGACATCCTCCGCAGCGTGGACGACATCATCGCCACCCTGAAGCCCCTGGCGGCGGGGGAGAACTGACATGGCCCGCGTACGCTACCTGTCCAGCACCCGCAAGCCGGGGCTGCGGTTCAAAGTCCTGGCCGGGCGCCCGCAAGACCCGTCCGACCCGGCGAACCCGAACATGACGGTCACCCTGGAGGGCGCCCACGGCATCCGTTTCGACCGCACCATCAACGACGAAATCATGGAGCGGTACGGCTACACTATCGAGATCGTCGACGAATCCCAAGGAGCCTGACATGCCCTCGTCCCCTGACTACAAGCGCGACTACGCCCAGGAGAAGCGCACCTCCGACGCCCGCGGCGAGAAGGCCAAGCGCGCCGCCCGCAACCGCGCCCGGCTCAAAGCGGTCAAGGCCGGCATGATCAAGCCCGGCGAGAAGAAGGACATCGACCACAAGCGCGCGCTGTCCAAGGGCGGCTCGAACTCGATCGAGAACCTGCGCCCGGTGGCGCCGGGCAAGAACCGCAGCTTCAAGCGCAACAGCGACGGGTCCATGGCATGAATAACCTCCACGAACCGAAAGACTGGGTCCGCGTGCCGCGCGTCGGCGACACAGTGCGGCTGAACGACTGCGGGCTCGAGACGTGCTACGGGTTCACCCACGGGCTCGCGCACATGAAGACGAAAACCTTCGTGCTCACGAACGTCGACCCCGAGTCCGTGACGCAGCCCGAGCCGTCGTACATCGTCGAGGTGGACGACCCGGAACTGAACGAAATGCTGCTGAGCCACTGGTGTTTCGATCTGGTGGAGTCGGCATGAAGCCTTTCGCATGGTCGTTCTCGTCGCTGTCCAACTTTGAGAACTGCCCGAAGCAGTTCTACCATACCCGGGTGGCGAAGGATGTCGCCACCACGCAGGGCGAGGCCGCGCTGTGGGGCGATCGCGTGCATCAGTACCTCGAGGCCGGGCTGCACTACGCCAAGGGGAACACGGCGGAAGCAGCCAAAATTCTCTCCGGGCTGTACAACGTGCCGGAAGACATCGTCGTCCAGCACGCGGCGATTATCGACGGGGGGCCTGACAAGGCGTTCGCCGGCTACTGGCCGTACGTCGAAGCGATCATGGCGCTGCCCCACGACGAGGTCCTGCCCGAACAGCAGTTCGCGCTGAACCGAGCGCTTGCGCCCTGCGACTGGTTCGCCGAGGATGTGTGGTGCCGAGGCATCGTGGACGTGCTGCTGATCCGCGGGAGCCGTGCGTATGCGCTGGACTGGAAGACTGGAAAGCGCAAGCCCGACTCCCAACAGCTGCGGCTGTTCGCCCTGCTGGTGTTCGCCCACTACCCACACGTGCAGGAGTGCAAGACCGAGTTCGTGTGGCTGAAGACCGGCGAGCGGGACGACGCCGTGTATCGGCGGGAGCAAGAGGCCGAGATGTGGCAGCCGTTCCTGCCGTCGCTGGCGCGGTACAACGCGGCGTTCAAGCAGGAGATGTGGGCGCCCCGCAAGAGCGGACTGTGCCGTGGATGGTGCCCGGTGACCAGCTGCGAGTTCTGGTCGCCCAAGAAATAACCCCGCCAGGAGAGCCCGGCGGGGTTCAAGCCATCGCAAGATGGAGAGAGGAAGGCCGTGAAGCCGCGTCCGACTGTACAGATGCGTACGTGTCGGTGTCAAGGCACGTCACGGCGAAGGAGAATACTGTGACGCCCGAGGGAAAAGTCAAGGAAGCCGTCAAGAAGTTGCTGAAGGAGCGGGGCGCGTACTACCACATGCCTGTGCAGAACGGTATGGGCAAACCGTCCCTGGACTTCGTCGGCTGCTACAAGGGGAAGTTCTTCGCGATCGAGACGAAGGCCGAGGGCAAGAAGCCCACCCTGCGCCAGCAGGCCACGATCGCCGAGATGGAAGCCGCCGGGGCTGTGGTGTTTGTCATCGCGGGGCTGGGAGCTACTGCCGAGCTGGAGGCGTGGCTGAAGGACTGGAGTCTGGAGGAGGGTAGCCTGCCATGAGCATGACTATCGGTAGGGACGGATTTGTGCAGACGCACGAGCGCACGACCCGCGCCATGGCTGGGGTTGAGCGCAAAATTGCCGAACTTGAAAACGAGCTGGAAACCATCCGCGTAGCAATGGAAGCGGAATTCGCGGCGCGCTCGTGGTGGGCTCGCAAGTTCGGCCCGCCTCGACAATGGCCTGCGCGGGGCTCTGAAGTCATCGTAGCGCTGCGGGAACGGCGCGCTCGCCACCGGCACCTCGACGATCTAGCCACCTTGCTTAGCTCCGCCATGGCACTGCCGGCAGCGTCCGTCACGATCGGCCCCGAGGTGGCCTATTGGGTGTGCGTGTACGACGGGTACGCTGGAGACGCCTGATGATCGTCCACCCCGAATCCAAGTCGCTGCTGCTTCGCCTGCAGCAGCCCGAGCTGGTCGAGAAGGTCATCCCCCGCTGGACCCGGCGCGTCGAGTATGAAGGGCACAACCTTGCCGTGAAGTTCGACCTGGACGTGGCGCGCGTGCTGCGCAACATGGGCATCAAGGCGCCAAGCCCGATCCGGTACTTCTACCACTGGCCGCGCCCGGCCAAGTTCACGAAGGTGCTCGACCACCAAGTCGCAACCTCAGAAGCCTTGACGCTGCACCAGCGCATATTCGTGCTGAACGAGATGGGTACTGCGAAAACCGCCAGCGCGTTGTGGGCCGCCGACTATCTCATGGGCAAGAGCGCGGTGACCCGCACGCTGATCGTCTCGCCGCTCTCCACGCTCGAGCTGGTGTGGGCGGACGAGATTTTCAACGTGCTCATGCACCGCTCCTACACGATCCTGCACGGGTCTCGCAAGAAGCGACTGGCGCGGCTGGAGCAGGACTTCGACTTCTACATCATCAACCACGACGGGCTGAAAGTCATCGACAAGGAGCTGAAGGCCCGCAAGGACATCAACCTCGTCATCGTGGACGAAGCTGCGGCGTATCGCAACGGCAGCACCGCGCGGTACGCCGTGCTGGAGAACTTCCTGCAGCCGTGGCACAAGGTGTGGCTGATGACCGGCACGCCCTGCCCGAACGCCCCGACCGACGCCTGGGCGCTCACCCGGCTGGTGAACCCGGGCAACGTGCCGAAATACTTCAGCCACTGGCGCCGGCAGACCATGATCCAGATCAGCCAGCACAAGTGGGCGCCCCGGCCGGAGTCGTACGAGATGGCGTTCCGCGCCATGCAGCCGGCAGTGCGGTTCAGGAAAGCGGACTGCCTGGACCTGCCCCCGATCACATTCGAGAATCGGCAGTGCGGGCTCACCAAGGAGCAGACCGGGCTCGTCAACGAGATGAAGAAGGAGGCTGCGGCCGAGCTGGCGAACGGGGTGCAGATCACCGCAGCGAACGCGGCCGACAAGGTCAACAAGCTGCGGCAAATCCTCTGCGGCGCGGTGAAGGACGGCGCGACCGAGACGTACCACACGGTGCCGCACGCGCCCCGGCTCAACTTGCTGCTGGAGTGCGTGGAGCAGGCCGCCGCGAAGGTGCTGGTGATCGTGCCGTTCAAGGGCATCATCTACGAGCTGCAGCGGGAGATCGAGGCGGAGTGGACTCGCGAGAGTATCGCGTGGCAGCTCGACGTGGTGAACGGAGACGTGCCCCCGTCCCGGCGAGCAGAGATTTTCCGCCGGTTCAAGGCAGACCCGGACCTCAAGCTGTTGCTGTGCCACCCGAAGGTCATGGCCCACGGCATCACCGCCACCGAGGCGGACATGATGATCTTCTACGCACCGATCTACTCGAACGAGGAGAGCCAGCAGGTCATGGACCGGATCAACCGGCCGGGCCAGACACGCAAGATGACGATCATTCGGCTGGGCGCCACCCAGCTCGAGTGGAATATCTACGCACAGGTGGAGGGCAAACGACTCGGACAGGAAAGCATTCTCGAGATGTACCGCAAGGAGCTGCTTGCGTAGCTCCCGATAAGCAAGGTAAAGTAGTCAAAAAGGAGAAGAACCGTGAAACCAGAAATCGAGGCAGTTCTTGCCTCTGTTCGCAGCTTGCCGCCATCCGACCGGGCGGAAGCGCTCCGCGCGCTACGCTTGGAGGAAGCCATGCTCCTGCAGGAGCAGCTCAACGTGCTCGTCAGCACCGCGCACAAGGTCAGCGTGGACAAGCGCGTGGCGAAGTACATTGCCCTGCGCAATGCCCGTGCCGACCGCAACGGCGAAGCCTCCACGCTGGACGGCCGGTTCAAGGCCGCCCTGGAGGCGATCGAGCACTCCCTGCTCCGTGACGCGCTCGAGCAAGGCGTGACGGGGTTCAAGACCGAGGCCGGCACCACGTACATGGACGAGCGCTGGCTGGCGTCCGTTGCCGACGAGAAGGTGTTCTACGAGTTCGTCCAGGAGACCGGCGAGCTGGACTTCTTCGAGCGCCGGATCAAGGCCACGCACGTGAAGCAGTGGGTGGAGGCGCACGGCGCCAACCCGCCCGGCCTGAACGTGTTCCGCGAGAACGTCATGAAGGTGCGCAAGTCATGAGCGCCGTCAGGCTCTACCTGAGAGCCATGGATGGCCTCACGGTCGTGGCGGAAGGCCCGGCGAGGTTCGAAGTAGGGACGCTCGGAATCAGCAACCCGCGGGTCGTCTCCCTGCCGGCCGCCGCACCCGGCGTAGTGGGGAAGGTGCACCTCAGCCGGGGGCCATCGGAGCCGCCGTTCGCGGTGCTCGGCATCACCCGCGCGTTCTCCGTCCGTCTCGGCGACACCGTCAACTTCCATCCGGACGGGCTGCGCATCGGGCTCGACAGTAACAAGCTGGGCACCATCCGGCTGGAGCCGCTTCTCGCCCCGGCCGCCTGCATGGACTTCGCCAGCCTGATGGAAGCGCACCCGGACGCCACCCCGCAGCAAGTCTGGGACGCCGCCTTCATGGCCGGCGTCGAGATGACCACCACACTACTTGGAGGCACCCGTGAGTGAGCAGTCACAGCTTCAAATCATGCTCGACCTGGAGACCCTCGGCACGTCTGAGCGAGCGGTCATCCTGTCGATCGGTGCGTGCATGTTCTACGAGGAGGGCAGCGGTATCCACGGCGAGCCCTTCGAGGTGCATGTCGACCCGAACTCGTGCGTGGATGCCGGACTCGTCATGGACGCCAGCACAGTCATGTGGTGGATGCGTGACGAGCGCGACGCCGCCCGCAAGGCCCTGATGGGCCACCCGCGCGTGGCGCTGAGCGACGCCCTGAACCGGTTCAGCGCCTGGATGGGCACCGACAAGCCGGTGTGGGGCAACGGCGCTACGTTCGACAACGTGATCCTGCGCAACGCCTACGCCGCGGCCGGGAAGCCCGCGCCCTGGAGCTACTGGAACGACCGGTGCTACCGCACCATGAAGGCCCGCACGCCGTTCGCCATGCAGCGCAAGGGCGTGCACCACTCTGCGATGTGGGATGCCATATCGCAGGCCGAGCACCTGCAGCAAATCATCCACACCCTCACCACCACTGGAGAATGACCACCATGTCCAACATCATCCCCTTCGGCCAAGGCAACGTCCCCGCCTACGTCTCCTCGTTCTTCACTGACGACGACTCGAACATCGCTGCCAAGATGACGATCCCCGCGCTGTCGTTCCGCGGCAAGGTGTGGCGCATCGTGCTCGACGACAAGGAAGATGTCGTCACCGACCGCGAAGGCAACCCGGCGCCGACGATCAAGGTCGTGATCCTCGACCAGATCAAGAAGAACTCCCGCGCGTTCTACGAGGGCCAGTACGTGGCCGGCGAGAACAAGCCCCCGCGCTGCTCGTCCGTGGACAGCGTCACCCCGGACGCCAGCATCGCCGAGCCGATCGCCTCGGCCTGCGCCTCCTGCCCCAACGCGGTGAAGGGTTCGAAGATCACACCCCAAGGCAAGCCGACCACGCTGTGCTCGACCAACAAGCGGGTGGCGATCGTGCCGGCCGCCAAGCTGGACTTCCCCGCGCTGCTCGCGCGCTTGCCCCAGACCTCGAACTGGGACAAGAACACCGAGAAGTCGGAGTGGAAGGCCTGGGCGCAGTACATGGACTTCTTGCGTGCCAGCGGCGTGACGAACACGGTGCAGGTCGTGACCTCCATCAAGTTCGACCACTCCGTCGAGTACCCGAAGCTGCTGTTCAAGGCCGACCGCTGGACCACCCCGGAGGAACTGCAGGTCCTGTCGCAGCGCTGGAAGAGTGCCGAGGTGCGGGACCTGCTGTTCGGCAACCAGACCCCGCCGGAGACGGATGACGGGTACGACGCCCCCGAGGCGCCCGCCGCCCAAGTCCCGGCTCCGCAGGCTGCGCCGGCCCAGCAGGCCCCCGCGGCGCCGAGCCGCGCCCGCAAGCCCCGTGAGGCTGCGCCGGCCCAGCAGGCCGCGCCCGCACCCCAGCCGACCCCGGCTCCCGCGCAGCAAGCAGCCCCGGCCACCGGCGCGCTGTGGGATGAGGAGCCCGCCGCCCCGGCGCCTGCCCCGCAAGCTGCGCCTGCCCCCGCGGCAGCCGCGCCGGCTACCTCCAACGCCGGCCTGAGTTCGCTGCTCGGGTCGTGGGACGACTGAGTCACTCAGTGACCTAACCGCAGGGGGCTACGGCCCCCTGTTTTTTCGACGGAGACTTGCATGCCTCGATACCTTCCGCCCGACCTGGAGCTGCGTGTCGCCCATACCCTGCTGCGCGCCCCGAACAGCCCCGTCGCCAACCTCGTGCGCATCGTCGCACTCTACCGCCTGCCGATGGCGCCAATCGCCCGTGCGCTGGGCGCCGTTGCCCAGACCCTGTACGTCTGGGCCGACAAGGCCGGCGATGTCTGCCCAACCGACGCCGTGGCAGAACACCTTCCCGCTGTGCTGGACCGCCTGCGCACGCTGGAACTTCGGGGCGAACTCCCTACCGCCCCCACCGCTGCCGCCCTGGAGGCGCTGCTCGCCGGCGCTGGCAGCCCGCGGCTTTCGGGCGGACAATAACCGCCTGACCACGGGGGTACTATGAATGCAGCTGATTTTCTGGGGCTTCTGCTCCCCGAACAGGGGTTCATCGTCATCGCGGAACCCATCACCATCCCCGGGCTGAACCACCAGCCCTTCAAGCATCACGTTTTCTCCGAACTTGCGCCCGCCCTGCGCCGTGTTGCTGACCTGAACTTCGAGCACAAGAACGTTTTCTTCGCACTGGCCGGGTTCTGCGAGGAGCGAACGTGGAACCCCCGATTCAAGAATCCGGACGGCACCCTCGGCAAGTGGCAGACCCGTACCCAGGCCAACGCCGGCTGGCTGCGCAGCCTGTTCCTCGACCTGGACGTGGATCCGTCCCCCGACAGCCCGGAGAAGGCCGCCAAGGTCTTCCCCTCCAAGGAAGAGGCTGCCGCTGCGCTGCGCCGGCTGTGCAAGGCCGCCGCCCTCCCCCGCCCCATGGTCGTTGACTCCGGCGGCGGGCTCCACGCGTACTGGCCACTCGACCGCGACCTCCCACGCGACGAGTGGCAGCCCCTGGCGGACAAGCTGAAGTCCCTCTGCGTCGCCGAGCAGCTGCGCATCGACCCGGCGGTTCCCGCCGACGCGGCGCGCGTGCTGCGCGTGCTGGGGTGCCACAACCTCAAGCGGGACACCGCCCGCCCGGTCACCCTGCTGCTCGAGGGCACCGTCAGCAGCCCGGAGCACCTCGCGCGGTGCTTCGCCAACTACGAGGCCGTGCAGGGTGCGCTGCCGGCCCCCAGGCGTGCGTACGCGCCCCCGGCGGGTGTCGGCGCCCTGGAGTCGAACATGGGGCGGGAGTTCACGCCGGTCAGCTTCGGCAACGTCGCGTTCGCCTGCGCCGTGGTCGGCGGGCAGGTTGCATGCGGGGGCGCGGGCACCTCCGAGCCGTTGTGGCGTGCGACGATCGGCATCGCCAAGTTCGCGTCCGACCGCAAGGCGGCGCTGCTTTCAGTGTCCGACCAGCACGCCTCGTTCAGCGAGTCCGAGATGCTGGAGTACGCCGACCGGTGGCAGGCAGGCCCGACAACCTGTGCGTACTTCCACCAGAAGCTGGGCTGCGCCGAGTGCGCCTCGTGCCCCCACTTCAGCAAGATCACCAGCCCGGCACAGCTCGGCAACATGGTCGTCGAGGCCGCCACCCCCATGATGCTTGTGGCGGATGCCGAGACAGGAGAGCAGCAGGAGATACCGCTGCCGTCCCCGCCCGTACCCTACGTGCGCCGGCGCAACCTCCAGACCGGTGTCGACGAGATCGCCATCCGTTCCGAAGACGCCAACGGCGTGCCGTTCTACGTGCCGGTGTGCCCGAACGACATCTACCCGGTGAAGATTCTGCGCCAGACCATCAGCGGCGAAGTGCAGGAAAAGACGCAGTGGCGGTTCCACCTCGCCCGCATGGCCCCCGTGACACTGGAGGTGCCGCAAGGCATACTTAGTGATACTAAGACACTACACAAGTTCCTGATGAACGTCGGCGTGTACGCCAACACCCAGGAAGCTGCAGCAACGAAGGAATACATGAGCGCATATCTCAAGAAGCTCGCGAGCGAGGTAGACCGCGAGCGGATCATCACCCGCCTCGGATGGCAGGACAGCCGCGACGCGTTCGTGGTCGGTAACCGGCTGGTCCAGTCGGACGGCTCGATCGTCGCGTGCAACCCCAGCCAGTCCGTTCGCAACACCGTGAAGGACGGGCTCCACACCCGCGGCACGCTGGCGGACTGGGCGCGTGAAGTGAACGCGCACTACGCCGGCGACGAGTACCGCAGCCACCGGTTCTTCCTCTACTGCGCCTTCGCGGCGCCGCTGTACCACATGACGCTCCACAAGGGCGTGCTGATCACCGCCGCCGGCAAATCCGGCCGAGGCAAGACCACCGTGCTCAAGGTCGGCAGCTCGATCTGGGGCCACCCCGAGGCCCTGATCCTGAACGGCAACCCGTCCGGCTCGACGACGAACGCCATGTACAACCACCTCAGCACGCTGCACTCGCTGCCGATGATGTGGGACGACGTGACCGAGCGCCCGACCGAGCAGATGACCGAGTTCGCGCTGAACATCACCCAGGGCAAGGGCAAGGAGCGCATGAAGGGTTCCGAGCACGACGGCAAGGTGCAGACGTGGGAGACCATGGTGCTCAGCTCGGCCAACTACGACAACATCGCCTCGACCCTGGCCACCCGCACCGACGCTCAGCCCCACCTGATGCGCATGATCGGCGTGTCGTTCGACGAGTTCTCCGACACCACGCAAGGCAAGATCGCGGCGGACCAGTTCATCTCCCGGATGTACGACAACTACGGTCATGCGGGCGCGGTGTTCATGCAGTACGTGGTGCGCAACTACGAGCGCGTGGCCAAGCTGATGAAGTGGGTCATGCGCAAGATCGACATGCGCACGCACGCCAAGGCGCACGAGCGGTACTGGACCGCCGTGGTGGCCGCGGCCATCGTCGCGGGGCTCATCGCCAAACGCGTGGGCGCCCTGCAGTTCCCGCTCAAGACAGACGTGGAGTGGATGCTGACCCACCTGCAGGACATGCGCGAGCTGCACGCTTCGGCCGAGGCGGACCCCACCGAGTTACTGGCCGGATTCCTCGAGGCCAACATCGGCTCCACCCTGGCGCTATCCAGCAAGCACTCCTCGAACCTCGACAACATCACCCTGCGCCCGCACGGGAAACTGTCGATCCGGCACGAGGTCGACAAGTCGCTCATCTTCATCGCCCGGCACGAGGTGGCCCGATTCTGCGCTGAGCAGAACATGAACATGAAGGAGTGGGCGGCGTCGCTGACAACGACGGGGGTGCTGGTCGACGCCAGCAAGCTGAAGACCCTGGGCGCGGACACGACGTTCGCCAAGGGGCAGGTGCGGTGCTGGGTTGTGGACGCCACACAGCTCGGCGCCCGGTTCGCCAATGCGTTCCAGCAGGCCGCCGCTGCAGCGCGGGTCGTCCCCCTGCGTCCGACCGGCACCTGAAACGCAGGGCCCCCGCGGGGGCCCTGCTCAGCCTTACGCGGTCTCGCCCTGCACTGCGACCCCTGCGGAGGCATGAACGGCGTTGAGCGCGGCAGCGGCTTGGTCGCCTGCGGCGCGTGCGGCAGCGGCGAGGGTGTCTGCCAACGAGCGCCGCGCCTGAGTCACGTTCCGGCTGCCCTCGATGGAAATCTCGTTGCGCAAGGACGCATTGACCTTCGCAGCGTCAAGCTTCAACTCTTCGACTGCGATGCGGTTCCGGTAGTACCCCCCTGCGGCAGAGATAAGCTGCGCTTGTGCGTCCGCAGCAGAGGTCGCCAGTCGTGCGGCAATCTCCGGCCCAACGGCAAGAATCCTGATGTAGTCCGCCGCGGCCTGGATGCACTTCATGCGGTAATCCAGCGCATTTTGAACGGCAAATTTGATGTTCTCGATCAGGATGTCGACGTGCTTGATCGCCACGTCGCGGGACTGCATTGCAATCTTGTCGTTTGCGTCCGCCTGCGCAAGACGAACGGCGTGCGCTGCGGCCCCCGGGGGGAGCGGGAACCCGCGTGCCGCAAACGTGCTCATCACCTCGTCGCGCGTCCGATTCACGTCGGCCAGCACGCGCGAACGATCCCGCTGCCAGATTTGATCCTCGACCGGGGACGGGATACCCACTTCGCCGGCCAGCATGTCACACAGTCGCTCCTGTGCGCGCAGCAGGGAATCGCATTCGTTCGGGAAGTACGTGGCGAAGAACTGCGCGAACGTGCCCGACAAGTCTTCAACGATCCTGCTGTATGTGGCGTCATACAGCACGCCATCTACCCCGGATGCGGTACTCGGAATAAGGACGTTTGGCTCAATCGCGCCCGGCGTGAAGTCGAACCCGGTGTACCCCGGAGTAGTCCAGCCCTGTGCGGCGGTGATTGCGCGCTCGGAATACTGGTCTACCTGTTCGGCCTTTGCTCGCCCTGTGGTCAAGGCAAGGTCGATGATTTCTTCTACAAGTTGCTCGGCGCTCACTAGACTCTCCTGCGGGATGCAAGGACGACGAATTCGATGCTTGAAAGCTCAAAGTCATCACCGCCCTGATTGTACAGCTCGAATTCCAGCTGATTGACCCGCAGCCCACGCCCGGTGTCGAATCGCTGCGTCTGCAAAGGCTCGCCAGAGTCGCGCGCAACATAGTCGTACGTCTGCCCCTCGGCGATCACGCGCAATACCAGCTTCCCGGTGGAACTCACGCCGACATAGGCATTGCTGATGTGCTTGAGCGAACTGGTTCCGAAGTCCTGCTTGCCGAAACTCACCATCGCCTGAATCGGAGTGCCGGCATCGTCATCCCCGTCCAGCGCGTAGATTCCGTCTTCCCGGCACCCGTAATACACGCCACCGATCACCGCAAACCCGCCGAAGTCATACCCCTCGTATCGGGTGGAGCCGTTGTTTTCCGTGTTCAGCACCCACGTTGCGACCGTGCCATTGTCGGGGATCTCGGCAGACGCAATTATCGCCTGAGACAGCGTAGCTCCAATCGTTCCGGACAGGCTCAACGCGACCGTACAGATTGCCTCCGACAAGATTTCCGCACTGATTTCGCCGCCACTGAACTGCAACAGCACCGCGCCGGAGAGCGAGGAATCGAAAACTGCGAGCATGTTGCCGGAAAGCTGAATCGTGCTGCTTCCCGCGGCAGTGGATGGGAATTGCACCTCGCCGACAATAGCGCCTTTGCCAAAGCCCGCCATCGGGAGCATGGCGCCAACCCCCGATGCGTAATCCCGATCCGCCCCAAGGCCGATCATCGGAAGCACTGATCCTTCGCTGCTTCCATAGTCGATCGTGTAGCCCGTACCGTATCCTGTCATCATGACCATGACACCTTCGCCAACCGCAAAGGTGGGGGCATCGACTTCATCGCCCGAACCGTACCCGGTCATCGGGAGCATTTCAGAGTAGCCAAAGGCGTAGGCTCGATCCGATCCGACTCCAATCATCGGCAGCATTTCGCCGAAAGAAGCGGAAGTGACCGGGCTTACCCCATCTGCGGCAATTGCATACCCGCCCGCGCCGATCATCGGCAGCATGGCACCATATCCACGCGCCGCACCGTCGCCGCCTGCGCCGATCATCGGGAGCATTTCCCCGTAGCTCGCGGCAATGCCGATCAGCGAAGGAGCGTCCACAAGGTCGCCTGCCGTGTAGAGCGCAGCATCCATAAACAGCAGGCCGTCGCTTTTCGTGTCGGTCTGGTAGATGAGCGCATCATCCACGTAGTACCGCGCGCCGACCGAGGTCGCATCCACGCGAAGTTCGTTGCTCTCGGTGACGCTACCGTACTGGTGTAGAACCACGCCCGATTCCATCACGCTGGCAATGCCATTGGCGACGAACCACGCCCACCGGATATCTCGATATCCGGACTCCTGGTAGCTTGAGTTCAGCCCGACGACTGCGCCGGTCGTGGCTCTCGGGATCGTGAATCGTGCGGAGGCTCCGCCAACCTTTGCTGCAATGGACCGCGCCTTGCCGGTCCATCCGATCTGGTAGTCGATGATCGTCTGCGACGGGATCGCCGCCACGGGCGGAGTGGGTGGAATGTAGCTCTGCTCGGGGATATAGACCGGATACGACTCTTCGGTGCACACGTAAGTGTACGAGGTAACATAGTAGCGATCCGTGGCGCCCGCACGATTGGAGCTTTCAGCAAGGCCGATCAACTGGATTTGATCGGGGACGTACTGGCAAACCGTCCGCGTTTGATACACGGTACGAGCGGGCATGTACGGGCGACCGGGGTCTCCTGCAACGCCCGGAGACCCGCGCACATAGGATCGTTTGGATTCCTTATACAGCGTATTCTGCACGGGTCATTCCTCCCACGGCGGGATCAATCGCCCGTCGCTTTGCCAGCGTGCCCCAGGTGTCAAATTCGCCGGGCGGCCGTCTTCATCCCGAACGTACGTCACTTTTGAAAAGTTGATCATCTGGTTCTCTGAAACATCGGAGGGAGGCGGAGCGTCTTTGTTGATGGTGGATTTCGGCACCCAGGTATCTCCAAAGTCTCTGGTCGTGAAAAACCGATATGCGCCGACTTCTTCTTCGACGGTGTATGCGGTGATTCCAAGCTCTTTCGGGCTAATCACGGTCAATTCGCCGCACAGGTGCTGCGGAAACGGCAGCGCCTTCGTGGTGAAACTGCGTCCATCTGGCGCCCATACAACGAGTCTCGGAGGCTCAAAAGGCTCGGCTTGACCTTCCACGTTGTCTGGCAATAGCTTCATCACAGGCGTATCGCCGACCAACATCAATGGCGTAGGGAAGCCATAGCAACTGCGCGCCGTGCCGTTGATCTCTCCTGTCCGGACAAACCCACCGGCAATTGTCCCGATGAATACCGCAACGCGATAACCTGCGGCGCCGTCCGCGTCGTAATAGCGGGCCGGGGCTACGGCCATCACCTCGCCGGTCACGAGCCGCACCATGGAAACCTGATCGGCCAGCGTGGCGAGTCGGGCATTGACCGCATCCTCGCTTGGGATAAGCGAGACCACTGCACCGAAGTCCGGGAAAAGAGTCTCGTCCAGATCGAGCAAGTCGCCCGCTGGAATCTCATTGACTGCTCCGGATTCGAGGTCGATCGTGCATAGGTAGGACTCGCGCGCGCTGGTGTTGTTGGGCAGCGGGGAGCTTGGCCGCCAATACACATAGACCGGGACCAGCGCGAAGACGACCAGCGGCGCAACGAGATTCAGGCCCGGAACGCCCTGAATGAATTCGGGCTTGCCGAACTCGATGTAATTCCACGTCTTCCCGCCATCGTTCGACAAGTAGCCTGCCGGCTTTTGCGCACCGTACCAAAGGTGCAACCACCCTTTCGCAACGCTTCCGTCTTCGCGCCTCCGAATGCCACCCACGATACTTGCGACGGTCAAGCGGTAAAGATCCACGGACGCAACGACCTGCAATGCCTCTTTCCACCGCCCCCCAAACATGGAGCGCAGCAAGGAGAACCGAAACCGGAAGTCGTCAATCTTCTCGGTAAAGGTCATCCACCAGCCGGATAGCGTGTTCATCGGAAGGACAGCCCGGATCTCCATTGCTCCCGCGCCGGCCGGATCCGCGAGGTTTTCCGGAGCGTAGTCCTGTTCGCCCGCTCGAACGAACGGAAGATCATGGCGTCCGGCGCGCATCACCACCCCGGTATCGAGGTCGAGCGGATCTTCATGCCCGACGCAGAACCACGCCCCTTTCCCTTGTACCTTGACGTTCGATTGCCGCCCCTGTTTCTCCGAAACCCACCCATCCCCGGACGCACGAAGCCAAGGCGCTGACAGTTTTTGAAGCTGGCGCACCTTGGATTCTGCAACCGGGTGTCCCCCGGACGGCCAGGATTTCGGATATTTGCTCATCGCGCTTCGTAGGTCTTCACGAATGCCACGGCTCAGCCCCTTTACGCAGTGGGCAGCGCAATGACATAGTGCTCGATCACCTTCGTTTGTCCGCTGATGAAATTCGGGTCGATGTTCAGGTCGGCGCCAATCAGGGCAACCGTTCCTTGAAGGCGGGGTGCGGTGGTCGAAAGCGTGCCATCGTCTGCCGCGGCGACATGGCGATACCACGCGGCAGTACCAGTGGATGCAATGGCGCCGCTCCACGTTTCGGAGGGCTTCTTCGCCAGGACGCCATTGACTGCGGCGGTGTCGAACAGGATTCCGGTCCCGGTGCTGTTGAGCGTGATTGCGCACAGCAAGGTCGCGCCGCCAACCGCATCGTCTGCGGTCGCCGGAGCCGCGCCTGCGTAAATGTTGATCCGGCCGCCATCCAGCGCAGCTTTTGCCGAGCCGGTGGCGAGCATCGCATTGCGCAGGCCGGTCGAGGTCTTGATTGCCATGGGTATTGCTCCTTCGGTGGATTACGCGGATTGCAGGTCGATGACGGCCAGCACGCGCAGAAGAAAATCAGCGTCCGGGGTTTTCGGCGAGGCGAGGCGGACAGCCGACAAGAGGATGCCGGAGGCCGCGCCCTTGCTCTGGGTGCTGATGAGCGCAAGGCCGCGAATCGTCGTCTCGGCGTCGAACTCGAATTCCGCACGGTTCGCAGAATTGCTTACCACTCCGCCAGAAGCTGCCGCGGTGTTGATCGCAATCCGGGTCGATCCGGTGTAGTTGGTCAGCTCGCCCGCGAGCCCGATGAATGTCGCGGCGGTGTCCGTGTCCTGGGGGGCGTAGTCGTTCCCATAGGGCACGAGATACCACGCGGTTACAGGTGTCGCGCCGTTGAGCAGCACATCCAGCGCGTGATTGCGCCCTTGCGCTGGCATGATGTTGTGGATCGTTTCGCGCTCGACAACTTCGCCAGTTTTTCGACGGACGGTCTCGACGGTGTAGGTAAAGCCGCTTTTCGTGATCTCATTCACAGCGGGAATCTCCATGTGTATTACGGTATTTCGTAGGTGTTGGCGAACCCGGTCCAAAACTCCGGCGTAATCGGCGGCGCAAGATTTATGGTGACAGGACCTAGCCCAACTCCGCCACCATCGTAATATTGCCCAGGCATGTCCGCTATTTTCACGGCTTCGCCAAGTGTTTTGATATACAGCTCTGGCAATTTCCCAGTTGAAGTTGGGAATAGGCTTTTCGGATACCAAACTTTCTTAAAATCCGCATATGAAATGCGTATTTGATTATTAACGGACGGCTCTATGTCAACATAAAACCATGGGGTCCATGTTTCACCGGTAATTGACCCTTCTTCGTATGCAATATCTGAGGCGTAAAAATACTGTGCAGACCCAGGTGAGAAGTTGTGAACAACCATTTCCATGAACTCAAAATATCTCGGAATTCCTGGAAAGTTGTTGTAGCACTTGATTCCAAGTTCAATAATCATGCTTGCCGCCTCACAGCATGTTTTCCTTGCGGACCAATTCGGCTTCAAAATACGTGGAGGCTGCGGCGACGGTTGCTTCTGCCCCAAACAGGGACGACACCAATTGCCTCATCCCGTCTTGCTCACGGTACAGCGTTGCCGCTCGGGACGCCTTCTCGGTCGCCGTCGTGTCTTCCTGCATGTTCTTGACCTGCCCGTCCCGCGATCCGATGACAATCCCGCGCTGCGAATACCACGCCACATCAAGGGCGTTGTTGATTCGCGTGCTCGACCCTGCCGCAGCGCCGTATGGAAGCAGATCAACTAGCGCCGCATCCCCTGCGATATCCGCGCCGGCCAGCCAGTACGTGCGATCGGCCGTTGTGATGTAAATGCCTGCCTGCATTGGCTCCACAAGGGTGATGCCCGGCAATGGGATGTATCCCCGCAGCGGGTTGTGCCACGTTGGCGCGTAGGGCTCGGAGTAATACAGCCCGTTGCGGTCTGCGGTCAGCAGCCGGCCGTTATGTACGCGAACGATGGAGCCGGCAGGCATGGGGCGAAAGCCGAGCGTTTGCAGTTGCGCCCCCTGCTGCGGCGTTACCGGGAATCGGTAGGTGGATGCAGTCGTGGTGACGGCATGAAACAGCAGGTCGCCGTTGCAGGGCGACACGTAGATGCGTTTTGTCCCGGCAGGAAGCGTAGAGACTTCCAACACCCCGTTCTCCGAGACTTGCACAGCAACCGGCCAGGACGATCCAGACTCTTCGCCGTCCGGAGATTCGACGGTGATTGCCACCTGATACCAGCCGGCAGGGAGTGCGCCGCCAGAAGCCCCTGCGACCGATGGAGCGGAATCCGGGACCGGAAGCCCGGCAGGCTCGCTCACGCCGTCACGGATGCGTTCAAGAACGACACCGTTACTCCAGTACAGATCCCCATTGGCGAAGCGGGCAAAACTCACGCGCCGCCCCGGAGTTAGTCCGCTGCGCACGACATCTCCGGCCGGGAAGGTCTTGAGGTCGCCGCCATCCACGAAGTACGCGCCCTGCTCGTCCGCCCACAGGCTATGGCAGTCCGCGCCCGCGAGTGCAAGCGCGGTCCCTTTGCGCCGTTGCAGCGTTCCGGCTGCGGTCAGATCGACATTGACCGCGTTGCGCAGATAGTCGCCGGCCTTTTGACCGCGCGACACAATGCCGAGCTTGTGGTCGGGTAGGCGATTGTTGATGCCGGTAAACGGCCCGAGGGGCGCGGTGTTGATGATCACGTGTGCACGGTCCTGTCAGGTCTGCGAAGTATACCTCTACTGCACCCGGGCGAATACGTGCCGGTCCTCCACGCGAACGAACGTGCGGCGCTCGGCGAGGCGAACGAACACCGACCGGCGGAGCATCTCCGCATCCGGGATCGGAACGTACGCCCCGACCTGCTCGGCGAGGTGCGCGTGGAGCGCGGCGGAGACGATCAGCGTCAGCGCTGCGGTGAGCGTTGCGGCCTCGGCTTGGTGCGCGTGCAGCGCGTCGTGAATCGCCAGCGACAGCGCTGTATCGAGGTTCACACCTTCAGCGACGTGTGCGTGGAACGCCTCTGCGATCGCCAGGGCGAGGCCGGTCGACGCGTCCACCGCGTCCGCAAGGTGCGCGTGCGCTGCGTCCTGTACGACCAGGGAGTGCGCCGCCGACAGAAGGGCTTGGTCGGACAGGTGCGCATGCGCGGAGTCCTGCACGATCAGCGCCAGCGCCCCGGAGAGCGTCAGCGCGTCCGCGAGGTGGCTGTGCGCGGCGTTCTGCACGACGAGGTTGGCCGAGACGCTGTCCGTCAGAGCCATGTTGTCAGCGAGCTGGGCGTGTAGCGCGTTGTCCACCAGCAGGTTCAGCGCCGCCGAGATAGCCAGCGATTCGACGGTGTGGCTGTGCAACGAGTCCTGCACAGCCAGCGTGTGCGCGCCGGTGAGTGCCAGGGCGTCCGCGATGTGTGCGTGCGCGGCCTCCGCAACCGTGAGCGTCTGCGAGCTGGGCGTGTCGGCGGTCAGCGCCAAGCTGTCCGCCGCGTGTGCGTGCGTTGCGTCCTGAACGGCCAGCGTGTGGGCGGCGGCGAGCGCCAGCGCGTCGGCGGTGTGGCTGTGGCTCGCGTCCTGGGTCGTGAGGGTCAGCGCGGCGGCGAGCACCGCCGACTCTGCGGTGTGGCTGTGCAGCGCCTCCTGGACGGCGAGCGACAGGCCGGTCGTCGGCGCGAGGCTGTCCGTCGCGTGTGCGTGCGTTGCGTCCTGCACCGCGAGGGTCAGCGCGGCGGCAAGCGCAGCCGCGTCGGCGGTGTGGCTGTGACTCGCGTCCTGCACCGCGAGGGTCAGCGCGGCGGAGAGCGCAGCCGCGTCGGCGGTGTGGCTGTGCAGCGCCTCCTGGACGGCGAGCGACAGGCCGGTCGTCGGCGCGAGGCTGTCCGCCGTGTGAGCGTGCGTTGCGTCCTGCACCGCGAGCGACAAGCCTACCGATAGGGTGAGGTTGTCGGCAGCGTGTTCGTGCGCGGCGTCCTGGGTCGTGAGGGTGGCAGCAGCCGCCGTCGTGAACCCCGTCCCCTGCACCGGCCCGACGGTCGTCGAGCCATCGTCCCACACCGCCCACAGATCGTAGGCCGTGGAGGCAGTCAGCCCGCTCGCATCGGGCGTGAAAACGTAGGTCGCGCCGCTGCCGGGGTCGGTGTCCGCGTCGTGGTACGCGATCGTCGTCGCGGTCCAGCCGGAGTTGGTGGCGATGTTCGCGCGGGACCAGGACGGCGTGACACCTTGAGGGACGATGACGAGGTAGAGCGTTGCCATGGCGTTACCTCGTCAGCCCGAGCGTGATCCTCGCGCCGGTCTGCGTAATGTTGGACGCGGTGATGCTGTTGATCGTGACCGAGATCGGGCCGCTGGGCAGGCTGTAGATGCGCACGGGATCCGCGCGGAAAAGTTGCCAGGGGTTGTGCGAAAGCTCATAGGCTTCAACGGCGCTCAACCCGCGAGCCCACTGCGCATGCCACAAATACACAGCGTCAAACTGTGCGTTGTACCCGCTCCCGAAATACCAATTTGTTGCGTTTGATGCGGTGTCAAATCCAGCAGTAGCCGAGCCGGCGAGAACGCCGTTAATCCACAGCCGGCCAGTCGTTCCGTCGTGCGAAAAAACGCAAATAACACGCTCGTTTGCTACCCATAGGTCGCCCGCCTGAATGAAGTAACTGCCGTTCCAGTAAACGTCGACTTTTCTGGGGAATACAGCGCGAAAAAGAAGGCGCACGTCTCCTGCTGTGGCCGTATCCGCGATCGAAAAAATGGCCCCCCCATCCACCACCGTCCTGGATACGAGTTCAAACGCGACTGAGTACGGACTGTTCAGGGTCGGCTTGTACTCGGCCGGGCCGGAAAAATATTTCCCACTCCCGCCGCGCCATCCGGCACCGCGCGAGACGACTTCTTGTCCCGGCGATCCGATGGCGGTCGCGCTTCCCACGACCATCTCGCGCCCGTTTTGCAACGCAACGATTCTGCCAGACCACTCGTGCGACGGCTGCACCCGCCCCTGCGGCTGCCTCAGATGCTTGCGCGGGATGATGATCATGGACACGACTTACACCGTGTAGGTCGATGCAATGGCTTCGACGGTCACGGCCTGCCCTGTATTGCCGGTGAACTCGACTTCGAGATGCCGCACCTCGGGGCCGAACTGGAAGCTCTGTTCGGTCACCGCGCTGTTGGTCGTGCCGCCACCAAAGCGCCAGATCGTTTTCCAGTCGGCGCCAGCGCTGGCCGCAGTCGGTAGCGTGTCGGCGTGCGAGATCAGCACGCGCCCTTCGCATTGGACAGTCGGGCCGGTCGCACCGTTGGTGATCTTCATCGTGACGATGCCGCCATAGGCGGCGGAAAGGTCGATCGTGCCGCGCGTGGTCGCGCCTGCCGCATTGGAGGCGCTGGCGATGATCGTGGTGTCGTTTTTCGTGAGCGCCATCGTTACACCCTCAGAGAGCCATCATCGTTGTAGATCGCCACGCGCACGGCGTACTCATCGACCGGCGCGGGCTCTTTCGCGCGGGCAACCAGCGCGTCGAGTTGCGCTTGCGTGAGCAGCCCGCCCGTGACCAGCGGTTGCAGCATCCCCGCCTGCGCGACGACATCGAGACGCAAGCGCCCCTGGTCGAGCAGCGGTTTGACGTGGCGGTAGTCCGGCGAGGCGTAGAGCGCATCGAGCACCGGGTTTGCAGCGGCGAGGCCGAGCACCTCGATGATCGTGCCGACGCCGATGTCGGTGTGTTTCCAGCGCGTGCGGCCCACGGACAGCGCATCCGCGAGGGCCTGCGAGTCAGGGACAAGGGCTTGCAACGCCGGGTCGGCGGCGATCGCAGTGCGGATTTCGTCAGCAGTCATTTCGCATCCCTCGAAAGTACATATTCCACAAGCGCCCCAGGCGACATCCCGCGCGCCGTCGATTCGGGCAGTCCGAGCATCAGCGCACACAGCTCCGAGCACAGTAGGCCTGGATCATCGACGGGCAGGCGCAGGACGTGTTGGGTGATCAGGTCCATCCAGCCGTAGGGCTTGCCCTTGTGCTGCTCGAACACCCGAAGCGCGGCCTCTTCGTCACGCCACTCGATCGGGATCACGCGCCACCATCTCGGCGTCAGATCAATCACCTTGGACCGAACGCCACCACCCCGCAGGCTCGACGAGTAGCACCACGCGCCGAACGGGTCGTATACGACCGGCTCGATGACGATCTCGACGTGCGACTCCGGCCGGCGCGTCCACCGCGCGGTCAGATGCCCGCCGATGTCGTGCCACTTGTGCGGGGTGTATGCGGCGAGCGCGATCATTTGCGGCTCCACAGGCGGGGCAGCGCCCACCACGATTCATCTAC